>Ga0070733_10000479_pt1 | contig 32581 bp, 21 predicted proteins | sample Coa_R1_9_FD_66450 | JGI IMG/M metagenome (GOLD analysis project Ga0070733, IMG submission 66450) | Surface soil microbial communities from Centralia Pennsylvania, which are recovering from an underground coalmine fire - Coalmine... | ecosystem: Environmental > Terrestrial > Soil > Unclassified ...
CGCTCTCGGTGCCGAGCAATAATAACGTCTACAATATTCTCGACGGCTCGGGCGGAAAGGCCCCAAACTATGGGTTTATCGCCCAGCCCGGTTACAGCTACGCGCAAGCGGCCGATTTCGATCGGGAGAACGTCGTCAATCTGCATTTCGGGATTCCGCACCGCGACTCGTCGCTGCGCGACGACGTGCAGCTGCTCTACGTTACCGGCGGCATCGCCGCGCAGTTCTACAGTTCGGCCAACGACATCGGCTACACGCCCGTGACCGGCAACAAGACCGGCATCGGTTATCCGATGCCGTATCTCGACTCGCTCTATTATCGCGGTGCGCTGATGCAGGCGCCTAACAACGATGCCGTGGGCGTCGGGCTCTTTCCCAGCAGCCCGGCGGACCGCGCCGTGGGCGGGCCGATCGACCCAAGCGACCGCGACGGCAACTGGAACGGCTATTCGATCGAGAAGCTCCAGTACCAAAAAAACTTCGACTCGCGCTCGTACTTGCGCGCGCTGGTCTGGGGCGCGTACTCGAGCTGGTTCATCAACGGCCCCAACAGCGCGCAGCTCGTCTTCGGCTCCGACCCGGCCGATTATGAAGTCTACGAGCACGGTTACGGGAGCAGCCTGATCTACGCCAATCAACTCTCGACCCAAAATCTGCTCACCGCGGAAGCGTCGTACATGACGCAGCGCCTGCAAACGTATAACGCAGCCTACAGCTCGACCGATCCCTTCACGACGAGCCTCGCCCCGACGGGGCTCGGCACGATCCTATCCAGCTACGGCACGCCCAACGGCAAGTGTTACAACTACACGACGGGCGACGCATGGAGCTGCTTCGATGCCGGGAGTCAGGGCGGATGCCTTTCACCCGGCGGCTGCTATCCGGGTAGCAAGTACAACTTCAACCTAACACCTGGCTACGCTCCCGACACGTCGCCGGCCGCCCTCGCCGGCGCGCGCTGGATGATGACCGAGAACGGTTACAGCGCGCAAGTCGATAACGTCACGCCGCGCTTCGGCTCCGCGGCAATCACCGATCTCTGGCAGCCCAACGACCGGCTCGTCGTCAACCTCGGCGCGCGGATCGACCGCTTCGCCTACTTTACGAACGACCTCGAGAACGGCTACCCCGCGCGTCAGTTTTGGTTCGACGCGTACAACAACGAGTTTTGCGGCGCGCCTGGAAAGGCGACGCAATGGCGCTGGAATTCAAAGCACGACCGGCTCGGGAGCTGTTCGCCCGGCTTCGCGCCGCTCACCGATCCGGGCCTCGGCCTGTATAACGTGGGTGCGGGAGAACAGGTCGCCTACGTCTTTCAGCCGCGTCTCTCGTTCACGTATACGCTCGACCAAGATACGGTGGTCCGCGGTTCGGCCGGCAAGTATGCGCGCGCCGAGGGCTCGTCGTACTACCAGTACAACACCTATCAGCAGAATCTCGCCTCCTTCATCGCACAGTTCTATCCGTACGGCTACCATACGCCCGACCACGACATCTCCCCCGATACGTCGGACAACTTCGACCTTTCGCTCGAGAAACACGTGAAGGGTACGAGGCTCTCGTACAAGATCACGCCGTTCTACCGCAATACGAGCAACGAGCTGCAGTTCCAAGCGATCAATCCTGTTGAAGGAACCCTGGCCGGGCTCAACGCCGGCACGCAGCGTTCCTACGGCGCCGAGTTCTCGCTGCAGTATGGCGACTTCAGCCGCGATGGTTTTTCATCGCAGCTCTCCTACACGCACACCGAGAACCAGATCCGCTTCTCGCCGATCAACGGTGTGAGCGTGATCGACGCGCTCAACACGCAGGTCGAACTGTACAACTCGTATACCGCGGCCTGCGCGGGCGTCACGAAGTCGTCGCCGAACTGGGCGGCCTGCGGCAGCGGCGCGTACGCCCCCAACGCCAAGGCGGTTCTGCGCAATACGGAATCGGGTACGCGCCATCACGGGCGGCTCGAGATTCCCAACCCCTACTACCGCGACGCGTTGCAGCCGCTCTTCGACCCGAGCGGGTGGTACACGCCGTACGACGTGATACCCAGCCCCTTCAACGCCGCCAACGGCTATGAAGTCCCCGACGTCGCCTCACTTATCCTGAACTATCGGCACGGGCGATTCGCCGTAACGCCGTCGCTGCATTATAGCGACGGGTCGAACTACGGCTCGCCGCTGGTATGGCCCGGCTACGTGCCACAAACGTGCGCGCGCGAGCCCGGCAACACGCCGTTGACGCCGGGCAAGACCTGTTCGGGCGGTTCGGCCGGCGCGATCTTCCTACCCGACCCCTACAGCGGGCATTTCGACAATCTCGGAGCTTTCGTTCAGCCCGCCGAGCTAACGCTCAACCTGCAGGCCAGCTACGACCTCAGTCCGCGCACGACGCTCACGGTGCAAGCCGTCAACCTCTACAACCAGTGCTTTCAGCGCGGGTACGCGTGGGACAACTCGGTGACGTGCGTTTACTCGAATCTGCCGTCGAATATCCTCGCTCCGGCGGGAAACTTCGTGAAGAATCCGCCCGCGCAACTGCGCTATCCCTATGGAACGTTCTACAACATTACCGAGGTCGGCATCTCGTCGGTGCGGCAGCCGTTCGGCTTCTTCGCCGACCTCAACGTTAAGCTGTAAGTGGTAAAACGGCGCGACTTTATTGCAGGCTCGGCGGCGGTCCTCGGGACGGTGGCGGCCGGTCCGCGCCGGCAGGAGCGAATCGTCATCGTCGGCGCCGGCATCGCTGGGCTCGTGGCGGCGCGCCGGCTGCGCGACGCCGGCATCGCCGCGACGCTCTACGATTCCGCGAACCGCGTCGGCGGGCGCATGCACTCCGAGCGCGCCTACTGGAACGACGGACAGCACACCGAGTGGTGCGGCGCGATGATCGACTCGACGCATCTCGCGATGCACGCGCTCGCTCGGCGTTTCAATCTGGGCTTACTCGACACGTACGCGGCGCGGCCGCCGCACGCTCGCGATACCTGCTTTCTCGGCGGCCGGTACTATGCGATGTCCGACGCCGACCGCGACTTTGCCGCGATCTATCCGGTGCTGCAGGCGCAGCTGGCGAAGGTCGATCCGACGACCACGTATGCAAACGCGACCCCGACGGCGCGGCGGCTCGACGCCATGAGCATGCGCGATTGGATCGTCCAATACGTGCCGCATGGGCTCGACGGTCAACTGGGGCGGCTGATCGCGCAATCGTATCGTAACGAGTACGGCCGCGGCATCGAGGAGCTGAGCGCCCTCAACCTCGTGCTGCAGCTCGGCCAGCAGCGCTGGTACGCGCAGAACCACGAACTCAACGTGCTTGGGTACTCGGATCAGCGCTACATCATGGCCGCCGGTAGCCAGGCGCTGCCCGAGGCAATCGCTGCGACGCTGCCGGCAGGAAGCATCCGCCTCGACCAACGGCTTACTGCGATCCGGAAGACGAAGACCGGAGCCTACGCGCTAACCTTCACCAAAGACGGCGCGAGCGACGTGGTACTCGCCGACCGCGTCGTGCTGGCGCTGCCGTTCATCGCGTTGCGTAGTATCGATTATTCCGGCGCCGGTTTCGATGCCGCGAAGATCAATGCGATCGACAACCTCGGCTACGGTTTCCATACCAAACTCCATCTGCAGTTCGACCGGCGCGCTTGGATGCGGGCCGCCCATCCGTGGCCGGAGCCGACGACCGGGCAGATCTGGACGACGCTACGCGTGCAGAGCTCGCTCGATTATTCGCTCGGTCAACGCGGCGGCGACGGCCTGATCGAGGTCTTCACCGCGGGCTCGCCGGGCATGGTCGACACGCCGCCGATGCCGTACGCGCGAATCGGCGATTCCGCGGCCGTCGAGCGCCACGTACGCGATTTCTTCGAGCAGCTCGATCAGATCTGGCCCGGCGTCGCGCCGGCGTGGAACGGCCGCGCGACGTTCGGCAACGCGCAGGCCGATCCGAACATTCTGGCGAGCTACTCGTGCTGGCTGGTCGGTCAGTGCACGACGATCGCCGGGCACGAAGCACGCCGTCAAGGGCGCGTGCATTTCGCGGGCGAGCACACCTCGGTCGAGTACCAAGGTTTCATGGAGGGCGGCGCGCAGTCGGGGATTCGCGCCGCCGGAGAGATCCTGGCGGACTATCGGATCGCGCTTCGACCCGCGAGTTAGCACGTAATTGCACGTCATCGGAACCGCCGGGCACGTCGACCACGGTAAATCGGCGCTCGTCGCGGCCTTAACGGGAACCAACCCGGATCGCTTGGAGGAGGAGCGCGTGCGCGGCATGACGCTCGACCTCGGTTTCGCGCACCTGCGCTATCCCGACGGCGTCGAGGGCGGCATCGTGGACGTTCCCGGCCACGAACGCTTCCTCCACAACATGCTCGCCGGCGCCGCGGGCATGGAGTTGCTGCTCCTCGTCGTCGACGCAAGCGAAGGGGTGATGCCGCAGACGCTCGAGCATCTCGCCATTGCGCAGTTTCTCAACGTGCGGCGCACGATCGTCGTCGTGAGTAAGATCGACCTGGTAGAGGGCGCGCAGCGCGAAGAAGCGTGCCGGCGCATCGAGCGGCAACTCCAGGGAACCATCGCAGCGGGCGCTCCAATTTTGCCGGTCTCCGTGGTGACGGGAGAGAATCTCGAGCCGCTGCGCCGGCTGTTACATCGAGAGCTTGTGGATATGCCGCCGCGCAACGTCGCCTCGCCGGTTTATCTGCCGATCGATCGCGTCTTTACCTTGACCGGTCTCGGCACCGTCGTAACCGGAACGCTGATGCAGGGAAGTATCGAAACGGGCGACGACCTCAAACTCGAACCCGGCGGTGCGCCGGCGCACGTTCGCAGCATCGGGGTTTTCGGGTCCGTTCGAAAGAGAGTCGAGGCTGGCTCGCGCGTTGCGGTGAATCTGTCGGGCATCGATCGCTGTGAGATCGCTCGCGGTCAGGCCGTCGTCGGCAGAGAGTTCTCGGCCGGGCAAAACTTCGCCGTGCGTTTCAGGCCCTTGGAAAGTGCGGCAGGCTTATTTCGGCGTCGCACGCCGGTGCGGGCCTACGTCGGTTCGGCCGAAGTGCTCGGCACGCTCGTCGCCGCTGCGCCGCCCGAATCCGGGCGCGAAGCACGCGCGACGCTGCATCTGCGCGAGGCCGTCGTCGCCTTTCCCGGCGTGCGGTTTGTTTTGCGGCGTCCGTCGCCGATGATGCTGCTAGGCGGCGGGTTCGTTGAAGGCCCGGAGTCTGCAAACGCGGCCGAAGAGGCGAATCCCGACGAGGCTGCGGTGCTCGGGGTCCTGAACGGTCGCGCGCTCGATGCCGTCGAGCCGGCGGAGATTGCCGCTGCCGCGAATCTGCGAGAAGCGGTGACACTCGGCGCGCTGGAGCGGCTTATCGAACGGGGCGACGCCGTCGCTGTTTCGAGGCCGCGCGCCTACGTGAGCGCCGCGGCCGCGACGTCCTTACTCAGTCGTGTGTTCACCCACCTCGACGAAGCGCATCACGACGAGCCGTGGGCGATGGGGGTGACGTCCATCGCGCTGGCTCGCGCGCTAGCAGTACCCGAAGCGCTGCTGGTGCGAATCCTCGTACATTTCGTCGAGCAGGGGCGCCTCGTCAACCACGGCGGGTACTACGCCGCGCTCGGGTATGCGCCGTCCCTGACTGCCGAGCAGCGAGCGTTCTTCGACCATCTCGTCCCCGTCGACGAAGGGAAGCCGTTCTTGCCGATTCCCTTTGCAAGCGCGGCTGCCGCCGTTAAGCTCGCCCGTCTAGCGGGCTGCTCCAAAGCATTCGACACCATGCTCGCGGGTGGCGGGCTGGTGAAGGTTGGCGAGGATCTCTATCGCGGCTCCCAAATTGCCAGAATCCGCGCGCACGTGGAAGCCCATCTGAACGAAAATGGGCGCATGACGGCCGCCGACTTTCGCGATCTCATCGGAACGTCGCGCAAGTACGCGGTCCCGTTACTCGAGTGGCTCGACGCTCACGGTGTGACGATTCGAAGCGGCGACTACCACACGCTGCGGCGCGCTTCCGAGCGGTAGCGCCCCTGTTGCCTTGAGGGAATGTCCAACGCTCGTCGAACCGTATGGCTTCTGACCGAGCGCACTTTTGCCAGGGAGACCTGATGAGATGAGCCTTTCACGATACGGCCGGAACCTCGTCGGCGCTTGCGCCGCAGCCGCGATCGTCGCCGGTTGCGGGACCTCGGACTTTGCGGCCCCTCGAAGCGCAAGCCCCGCCCATCGCGCGGGCCCAAACGTGCCCAAGAACCTCTATGTCGCAAACTTTGCGAGCGATACCGTAACGGTCTACGAGCCCGGCACGGGAACGCCGCTGCGGACGATCTCCGCCGGCGTCAAGGCTCCCGTCGCCCTGGCTTTCGATCCGTCGGAATACCTCTACGTGGCGAACTCCACGTCGTCGACGGTGACGGTGTACTATCCCGAAGCCACGAAGGTGACGCGGACGATATCGGACGAGGTCGACAAACCGCAAGCGATCGCGTTCGACAGCAAAGGAAACATTTACGTGATGAACGCCGGCAGCAGCACGGTGACCGTCTACAAAGCCGGCACGAACGAGTTGATCCAGCAGATCATCACCGGCATAAAAAGTCCGACCGCTCTCGCGTTAGACACCTCGGATAACCTGTACGTGGCGAACTACGCGTCGAGCACGGTGACGGTTTACTCCGGCAACGGAACGACGAGGACGCTGAGCCGGACGATTACGAACGGCGTTAGGCTTCCGCAGTCGCTGGCCTTCGACTCCTCGGGTCGACTCTACGTCGGGAACATCTCAGGCGGTTACTACGTCGGCGACGTAACGGTCTACGCTCCCGGCAAGTCGGATCCGATGAAGACGATCACTAAGAACGTTACGCGACCGACCGGCCTGGTATTCGACTCGTCCAACAATCTGTATATGCTGTCGGGGTCGCATCCGGAATACCATAGCGACTATTCCGATGGTTACGTTGCGGTTTACGGCGGCAAGAAATGGAATTTTCAACGCGAGGTCGTTAACGGTATCCGGATTCCGTACTCCGAAGCGATAGGGTCGTCGGGATATCTCAACGTCGCGAACTGCGATGACTTCTACATGGGAGGCGCGGTGACGGTCTACGCACCGCGTAGTACGAAAGTAAATCGAACGATCACCAAAGGCATCGCGTGTCCCGAAGCGGTGGGCTTCGGACCTTAAGGCTGCTCACAGCAACCCCGCGTATCGTTGGACCGGGGAGGATAGGAAGTTGCCGCCGATTCCAAAGTTATTCGCCGCGTGGGCATCGCTTTGTTGCGCCGCATCGTTGCTTGTGGGCTGCACTAATTCGATCGCAGGCGGGCCACCGGTTGCGGCCGGCCTCGACGCGCCCGGTCTGAATGCGGGCGCCGGCGCGCTGCTGTACCTTACGAGCTACGGCCAAAGCACGGTCAAGACGTACGATTGGCCCGGCCTGCAGCACGAACGCACCCTCAAGGGATTCACCCACGAAGAGGGGCTCTGCGCCGACTCCAAGGGCGACGTCTTTGTTGCGAACACGAATGTCGATAACATCGAGGAGTACGCCCACGGGGGGACCAAACCGATCGCGACCCTTGCGGATCTGCCGTACTATTTTCCCAGTAGCTGCGCCGTCGATCCGGTCTCCGGCGACCTCGCGGTAACCAACCTCGCGTACTACAACAGCGGAAGCGGATCGGGCAACCTCGTCATCTTCAAGCATGCGGCTGGGCGTCCCCAACCCTATTCGATCGCCACGATCTTCGCCGATTATATGTGCGGCTACGACGATCGCGGAAACCTCGTCGTCGACGGCCTGAAGCTTCACGGCTCTGCAGCCTTTGCGATACTCGAGCACGGCTCGACGAAGTTAGAGACGCTGACCCTCGATCACGCTCCGTCGACCGCGGGCGGAGTCCAATGGGATGGAAAGCACTGGGCGATTGGTGACGGCTTCGCGACGATCTACCAGTACGACGTCGCGGGAACCAAAGGAACCAGGGTGGGGACCACGACGCTTGGGGAAAGCGCGAGCATCTTCGGTTTCTTCATCTCCGGCGATCGCGTCATCGCTCCGGAACACTCGACGCATAAGGTTCAGATCTTTAAATATCCCGCCGGCGGAACGGCCCTCGAAACGATTGGCGGCCTAAACCTGCCGTTCGGTGCCGCGATAAGCCGCGGCAACTAAAAGTGCAGCAGCGTAAGGATGCCGATCACGACTTCGATTGCGACGAGCGCGACGATCGTGACCTCGAGAAATTGATCGCGCCGGCTGCGTGATTGGTCGCTAAAGAAGCGATACATCTCGCCGACGCTGGCAAGTTTCGTGTCGATCTGGCGCTGCCAATCCGAGAGGCCGAGCCGCGTCGCGGCGGCTCGGTAGATGCGCGCGTAGTACGCGTCGCCCACGACCTTGAGCGCGTTGCTCGAGCGATCCATCAGCTCTAGGACATCCACGATCAGATAGCGCAGCGTCGCGGCCTCCTCGGCCTCGCGACGTCCGCGCAGCGAGCGCGGCGGACCTCCCGGTTGCATTTTGTAGATGCCATCGAGTTCGCTGTCGAGCAAAGCGTCGTAGGTACGCAGCTCGAGGAGCTGCGAGTTGGCAAACTCCAAGATATCTTCGATGGCGCGGGCGCTCTCGGTTCGGTCGTAGACGAACGCCGTATCCCATTGCACGATCGTCAAATCGTCTTCGTGATAGGAGAAACGCATTCGCAAGGCTTCTTCGGACTCGCCGGCGGCCAGCGGTTTGCGCTCGCCGAGCAAGAGCCCCGCGAGCGCGGCGGCGTGATCGTCCAAAAGCGTCTCCGCGTCGACGGGTTCGGCGAAGCGATCGATCTCGACGATAAGATAATCCTCGATCAGCGGCGCATGGCGGTCGTCCAGGGCGTTAGCGTACTCATCGCAGATGCGCTCCGCCGTCGCTTCGGCGAAACGCGCGATCGATTCATCGCTGCGCGCGCGCTCGACGGTCGACAACAGGTCGTTCCACGACCCGCCTGCGGCAAAACTCAACCGCAACGAGAGGACGCCGTAGTCGTAAAACTTCAGCCGCACCGAAGCGCGCAAACCGTCGAAGTCGCCGTCCGGCAGGCTCGCGACCAGCGGCGGGACCGGAAACTGCAGGTACGGTGGCGCGTGCAAACGCAGGGGCAATGCGGCAGGCGCGCGACTCTCGACGCCGAGAGCGCTGATCTTAGCTAGATCGATAGTGTCCGCGACGTCGAACAAGTAATAGGCTCGTACTGCGCCGCCGGCGATGTCGAGCATCCGACCGCCGCCTTACGACCTTGCCCGCCGCGCTCCTTGGTGGGGCCCTACAGGCCCCTAAAGGTCGCTCCTGCAACTACTCCGCTACCTTGCCTTGTCATATAGTTGAACGATGAACGTAGAGAAGATGACGGAGCGCGTTGGCGACGCGCTTAACGCCGCCTATGCGCGTGCGTTGCACGAACACAACACGCAGACGGCGCCGGAGCACATGCTGGCGGCCCTGCTCGAACAAGAACGAGGCATCGCTCCCGACATTTTGGCCAAGGCCGGCGTCGACCCCAAGGCGCTCGCGCGCCGGGTCGACGAGGCGATCGGCCAGCTTCCTCGGCTGAGCGGCGCGGGCGCCGACTCGGCACAAGTGACGCTTTCCCCGGAGCTGGCGCGAATTATGAGTTCCGCGGAGAACGAGGCCAAGGCGCTGCAAGACGATTACGTCTCGGTCGAGCACGTGCTGCTGGCGATGGCGCAATCATCGGGGGCGCTGGGGCGTCTCCTGCGAGATGCCGGCTTAACAAAAGACAAGCTGCTCCAAGCGCTTCGCGACGTGCGCGGGAACCAGCGAGTAACGACTAAGGATCCCGAAGGCACGTACAAATCGCTCGAGCGTTACGGGCGCGATTTGACGCTCGAAGCGGAGCGCGGAAAGCTCGACCCGGTCATCGGACGCGACGAAGAGATTCGCCGGATCGTCCAAGTGCTCTCGCGTCGCACGAAGAACAATCCAGTGCTCATCGGCGACCCCGGCGTCGGCAAGACGGCCATCGTCGAGGGATTGGCGCAGCGCATCGTGCGCGGCGACGTTCCCGAAGGCCTCAAGAACAGGCGGATCGTTTCGCTCGACATGGGCGCGCTGATCGCCGGCGCAAAATACCGCGGAGAGTTCGAAGAGCGGCTAAAGGCCGTCCTCAAGGACGTGGCCGCTTCGGAGGGGCAGATCGTCCTCTTCGTCGACGAACTGCACACCGTGGTCGGTGCGGGAAAAGCCGAAGGCGCCATGGATGCCGGCAACCTGCTCAAACCGATGCTTGCCCGCGGCGAACTGCACATGATCGGCGCGACTACGCTCGACGAATACCGTAGGTACATCGAAAAGGACGCGGCTTTAGAACGGCGCTTTGCGCCGGTTATGATCGACCAGCCTAGCGTCGAAGACACGATCTCGATTCTGCGCGGGCTCAAAGAAAAGTACGAGGCACACCACGGAGTTCGCATCAAAGACGCCGCCCTAGTCGCGGCCGCCACGTTGAGCAATCGCTACATCACCGATCGTTTCTTGCCCGACAAGGCGATCGATCTCGTCGACGAAGCGGCTGCGACCCTGCGCACCGAGATCGATTCGATGCCGCAAGAGCTCGACGAGGTCTCACGCCGCGTGATGCAGCTCGAGATCGAGCGCGAAGCGTTGCGCAAGGAAGACGACGGCGCGAGCCGCCGGCGTTTGGAGCAGCTCGAAAAAGAGCTGGCGACGCTGCGCGAGGCCCAGACGAAGCTTCGCGTACGCTGGGACGCCGAGAAGAACGCCGCCATCAAGCTGCGGCAGCTTCGCGAACAGATCGAGCAGACGAAGGTCCAGATCGAACAGGCCGAGCGCCAATACGACCTCAACCGCGTGGCCGAACTGCGGTACGGCACGCTTACCGAACTGCAAAAGGAGTTGGCCGCTGAAGAAACGCGACTCGCTCATAAAGACGGCGCGCGCCTTTCCAAAGAAGAGGTGGACGAAGACGACATCGCCGCGGTGGTCGCGCGCTGGACGGGCATTCCGGTTTCGAAACTCCTGGAAGGTGAGAAGCAGAAGCTGCTGCACCTCGACGACGAGCTGCATCGGCGGGTCGTGGGCCAGAACGAGGCCGTCGACGCCGTCGCCGAGGCCGTGCTGCGCTCGCGCTCGGGTCTTGCCGATCCCAATCGGCCGATCGGCTCGTTCATCTTTTTAGGACCGACGGGCGTCGGCAAGACGGAACTCGCTCGCGCGCTCGCCGAGTATCTCTTCGACGACGAGCGCGCCTTGATCCGCATCGACATGTCGGAGTACCAAGAAAAGCACACCGTCGCGCGACTGCTCGGTGCGCCCCCGGGATATATCGGCTTCGAAGAAGGCGGTCAGCTTACCGAAGCCGTGCGCCGGCGTCCGTACTCGGTGATCCTCTTCGACGAAGTCGAGAAGGCGCACCCCGACGTCTTCAACGTCTTTCTGCAGATACTCGACGACGGGCGTTTGACCGACGGTCAGGGGCACACGGTCGATTTCAAGAACACGATCGTCATCATGACCTCCAACATCGGCAGCCACCGAATCCTCGACTACCAAGGATCTTTCGACGGCGCCGACTACTCGGTCATGCGAGCAACGGTGCTCGACGAGCTGCGCCAGCACTTCCGGCCGGAGTTCCTCAATCGGGTCGACGAGATCATCGTTTTCCACGCGCTCACCGAAGACGAGCTGCTGACGATCGTCGATCTGCAGCTGACGCGCTTGCGTCAACGCTTGGCGGAGCGGCGAATCACGCTCGTGCTCTCCGACGACGCAAAGCGGCACATCGTGAAGGTCGGGTACGATCCGCACTACGGTGCGCGCCCGCTCAAGCGCACGATTCAGAAGGAGCTCGAAACGCCGCTGGGCCGCAAGATTCTGTCGGGCGAGATTCAGGACGGAACCACGGTTGACGTAGGCTTCGACCGGGATCGCGGTGAGCTGACCTTCTCGCTCGGGGAGCGAGTGGCCGCGCCGGCGTAAGGAAGTCAGCGTGCTGCTCGCCGCCTTCACCCTCACGCAGATCCTCAGTTACCCGTTCCCTTCGGCGCCGGTTCGCGACGCAAAAGGTACCGCGATTGCATACACCATCGACCAGCAGGGCGTGCGAAGCATCTGGTTTGCGCGCCCCGCCGGGCCGCAAGGCCACGCACCATACTGGCCGCCGGCGAAGCTCTTTTCCTCGGGTGGTGACGACGGGCAGGAGTTGAGCGATCTCGTCATTTCTAACGACGCCGCGCACGTCGTCTACGTGCGCGGCGGCGATCACGACGAGAACTGGCCGGTACCTTTGCAGCCGAATCCGGCGGTGAGCACGGTCGAGCCGCAGGAGCAGGTTTGGTCGATCTCAACTGCTGGCGGGGCCCCAAAGCTGCTTGGCGACGGCGATGCGCCGGCGATCTCGCCCGACGGCGTGCGCGTGGCCTTTGTCGACGGCTCCGGCGCGGTGCAGGTAGCACCAATCGATGGCAGCGCACCGGCAAAACGCTTGTTCTTCGATCGCGGGAGAGACTCGGATCTGCGCTGGTCGCCCGACGGCACGGCGCTTGTCTTTGTTTCGGATCGCGGGGATCATAGCTTTATTGGAATCTACCGTAACGGGAACGCTGCGCTCGAGTTTCTCGCGCCGGCGACGTCCCAAGATTTCATGCCGCGCTGGTCGCCCGACGGAGCAGAGATCGCGTTCATTCGGTTGCCCGGCGACGGCGGCCCACCGCGCAATTCGTTGAACTGGAATCCGTTGCCGTGGCAGATATGGGTCGCGAAACCGGGTACGTCGTACGTACAACCTGTTTGGGCAAGCGGGGATGGATTACGCGATTCATTGCCACAGAGCGGTCACGGGCCGCTACTCGAATGGCTTGCTGCAAATCGCCTGGTCTTCTTGAGCGAGCAGGATAACTGGCCGCATCTTTACTCGGTGTCGGCTTCTGCGGTCTGGTGCGGGCATAGCGTGCGAACTGGACCGGTCATTGCTTATCAGGTCTCAGCGCCGCCGTGCCGGAGGCCGCGACTGCTGACGCACGGCAGCTACATGGTCGAGGACGTCTCGGTCGCACCCGACTTGCGATCGGTCGTCTTTTCGGCGAACTTTGGGCCGTCACCCGACGATCGACAGCGCCGCCGTCTCTTTCGCGTCGACGTCGACGGCGAAAGAGTAATTCCGTTGACCCTTGGCAACAACGTCACGGAGGCCGAGCCAGTTGCGCTTGCTGACGATGGCATCGCCTTCTATTGGACGCTTCCGACGCTTCCGCCGCTCGTAGCCGTTCAGGCGCATGGAGCGGAGAGCGAACTCGACGATAACCTAGTTCCACGCGATTTTCCGGATTCGAATCTTGAGATTCCGCGATCGGTGACGTTCAAAGCGCCGGACGGGACGTCCATCGACGGTCAGCTCTTTCTTCCGAAGACCGGTGGAAGGCATCCCGGCATCATCTTCGTACACGGCGGACCGTTTCGCCAGATGCTGTTGAACTGGCACTACATGGATTATTATTCCAACGCGTATGCGGTGAACCAATATCTTGCGAGCCGCGGATTCGTCGTGTTATCGGTGAATTATCGCTGCGGCATCGGGTACGGTCACGACTTCAACTTTCCGCCGCGCTGGGGACCGACCGGCGCGGTGGAGTACCAGGACGTCGTCGCGGGCGCGCGTTTCCTCCAACGCGATCCACGCGTCGATGCCAAACGCATCGGGATCTGGGGCGGTTCCTATGGCGGCTATCTCACGGCGCTCGCTCTGGCGCGCAACTCCGACATCTTCAAAGCAGGCGTCGATTTTCACGGCGTGCACGACTGGTCGCTCGACATCGAGAACCCGGTGTGGGGCCTTACGTCGCAACTCAAGCGCTACCAGCAGTACGACACGCGCGCGATGATGAAGCTGGCGTGGGAGTCGTCGCCCGACTCGGCGATCGCGACGTGGCGCTCCCCCGTGCTCTTGATTCAGGGCGACGACGATCGCAACGTCGAGTTCCATCAAATGGTCGATCTCGTCGAGCGCCTGCGGCTCGCCGGCGTTGCGTTCGATCAAATCGTCATCCCCAACGAAATTCATGGCTTCCTGCGCTACGCGTCGTGGCTGCAAGCCGACACCGCGACCGTGGACTACTTCAACTCGACTCTCTAACCTGCACTAGCTGAAAGTTGGCAGTCCGCAAAAAAGAGCTTACTTACTCGGCTTACGGATGGTACCTTTGTACCGAGGAACGAGCATCTGCGAGGATTTGACGCCATAAAATTTGCAGCGAGTTACGCAAGATATATCACGCGACAGGTAGAACTCGAACGGCTCAAAGCCGGACGTTAGTCCGCGCGACTTTTCAATATGAACTTTAACTATAATCGGCTTCGAGTTGAGCGCTACGGCTACGCAAGCAGCTAAGTCCCCGTTTCCGACCGGAACGGTTACGCTGCTCTTTACCGATATCGAGGGAAGCACGCAGCATTGGGAAGAGCGTCGCGCCGCGATGCCCGAAGTGCTGCGCCGCCACGACGAGGCGATTCGCGCGGCGATCGAAGGCCACAACGGCTACGTTTTTAAGACCGGCGGCGACTCGTTCTGCGCGGCATTCTGGCGCGCGGCGGATGGGGTCGCCGCCGCGATCGACGCCCAGCGCGCGCTCGAAGCCGACGATGCCGACGGCGTCCTGCGAGTACGCATGGCGCTGCACAGCGGCGCGACCGACGAGCGCGGCGGTGACTATTTCGGACCGGCCGTGAACCGCGTTGCGCGGCTCTTGGCCGTCGTGCACGGGGGACAAGTGGTCGTCTCCGGCGCGACGGCGCAGCTCTTGCGCGGCACGCTGCCCGAGGCGGTCGAGCTGCGTGACTTGGGCGAGCACCGGTTGAAGGACCTGGTCGAGCCCGAACACGTGTGGCAACTGGTCGCGCCGGGGTTACCCGAAGTCTTCGCTCCGCTGACCTCGCTCGTCTCGATGCGCAACAACCTGCCGCGCCAACTCACCGCGCTCATCGGTCGTGAAGAGGTCGTGGCGGAGGTCGAGGCGCTGGTGAACGAACATGCGCTCGTGTCGCTGGTCGGCACCGGGGGAGTCGGAAAGACGCGCGTCGCCTTGCAGGCAGGCGCGGATATGCTGGACGGTTCGGGCGATGGCGTCTGGTTCGTCGACCTCGGCCCGCTGAGCGACCCGACGCTTGTTGAAAATGCGATCGGCGCGACGCTGGGAGTGCGCGAGCAGCCACAGCGGCCCGTGCTCGAGACGCTGCTGCATTATCTTCGGCGCAAGCATCTCTTGCTGATTCTGGACAACTGCGAGCACGTAATCGAGGAGGTCGCGCGAATCGCGGATGCGATTCTGCGCAGTTGCCCCGAGGTGCGGATGCTGGCGACCAGCCGCGAGCTGTTGCGAATTCACGGCGAGCACGTCTACCGCGTGCCGTCACTTTCGTTCCCGCCTGAGAGTCGAGCGGTCAGCGCCGACGGAGCGATTCAGTATGGCGCGATTGCGTTGTTCGTTCAGCGCGCCGCAGCCTCCGACGGAAACTTCCGCTTGACCGATGACAGCGCGCCGAGCGTCGCGGAAATCTGCCGCCGTCTCGATGGAATTGCGCTGGCGATCGAGTTGGCGGCGGCCCGCGTGAAGGTGCTATCGCCGCGCCGGCTCGCCGAGAAATTGGAAGAACGTTTCCGAATGCTTACCGGCGGCAGCCGCACGGCGCTGCCGCGCCAGCAGACGATGCGCGCGCTGATCGACTGGAGCTACGACCTGCTCTCGGAAAAAGAGCAGCGACTCTTCCGGCGCCTCACGATCTTCGCGGGCGGCTGGACTTTGGAGACGGTGAGCGCCGTCTGCTGCGACAACGAGCGAGATTTTCACGACGCGATCGAGTCGTGGGAAGTCTTCGATCTCTTATCGTCGCTCGTCGACAAGTCGCTCGTGCAGGCCGAACAGTTTGGAAGCGAGACTCGCTATCGATTGTTGGAGTCGACGCGCGAGTACGCGCACGGCCAGCTTGTGGAGCAAGGCGAATACGAGGTTATCGCTCGCGCCCACGCGGCAGCGTTTTTGGATAGGGCTCTGCACCTCGACCGGCTTCGCGAGGACACCCCGGATCGCGACTGGCTCGAGCTGGCTGGATCGGAGCTGGGCAACTGGCGCGTTGCGCTAAAATGGACGCTCGGCTGGCGCGGTGACGTGCACCTCGGGCAGCGCCTCGCGGGCGCTCTCGGTGCGGTCTGGCGCGCTTTTTCGGTGACCGAGGGCTGGAGATGGACGCGCATCGCCCTCGACATGGTCGACGACCGGACGCCGCCGGTCGTTATCGCCGATCTCACGCGCGTGGAGGCGTTTCTCAACACCTCGCTCCTGCGATGGGAGGCGGCTCGCGAGTGTGCCGAGAGGGCGTTGCGCAGCTACGAGCAGCTCGGCAACGAAAAGGAAATCGCGACCGCGCAATACATGGCCGGCCGGGCGCTGGTCGCGCTCGATCGGATTCCCGAAGCCGAATCGAGGCTGCAAGAGGCGCTCGCAACGTTTCGGCGCATCGGTGCCGGCCGGCTTACCGGCGTTACGCTTGGCACGCTGGCCATGGCGTCCGAGCAGTCCGGTGGCTTTGCGTCGGCACGTTCGATGTACGCCGAGGCGCTGGCCGCCTTTAATGCCGCCCACGACGAGCGCGATGCGGCGGTTGTCGCGACCCACTTGTCGTGGATCGAGTTCAACGAAGGCAAAATCGACGCGGCCGTTCGAATCTTGGGCGACGCGATCTCCACCTTCCGCCACCTCAACGACATGCCCAACCTGGTCGACGGGCTGACGAGCATGGCCGAGTATCTGATCGCTTTCGCGCGTTACGATTTGGGGCGCGAGCGTGCCCGCGAGGCGGTGTCGCTCGCTGCTCGGGAACAGCTCGAGACCCACCAAGCCGTGGCGCTGCAGCACTTAGCCGCCGTGGTAGTCCTGCAGCCCGCCGACGAGGAGGGCTCGGTGGAGCGTTTCTTGCGGGCTGCGCGGTTGATCGGATATATCAATGCTTGCGTGACCAGGCTCGATTTTCGCCGGAACCCCGGGGAGCAGCAGCTCTACGAGAAAGTGATGCGCGTGCTGAACCGCGCCGTGGGCAGCCCGGAGGTCGAGCGGCTTGCGGCGGAGGGATCAGCGTGGAGTGACGAGCGGGCGGTAACCGAGGGCCTTGGAATTTGATTTGCTTGCGGCGCCCCAACTCGGCAAGAGATGGGCGACCGTGCGTGAAATAGTGAGCTTATGAACGAAGAGAGCAAGAGCAAGCCCAAGCCGGAGAAGCACAAACTCGAAATACGGGATGAGTCCGGCAACTCCGATATCCGCGACGAGGAGCTCGATCGCGTGAGCGGCGGCGGAAATAACTCGGTCTGGGGCACGGGACAGCCGGGCAACGGCTCGGTCACCGCCGGTCCGTAGGCATTCCTCTGTTTAACCGAGTTCGCGAAGCCGAGGGCCGCTCTTAAGCGCGCCCCTCGCGGGCAGAAATATTGCCACGAACGCGGCCGCTAGCGACATCGCCGCCGCAGCGAGCATCGCGTTCCGGAAGCCTTCAGGATAGGCCGGTGCCGGTAGGGCGCCGCCACCCGCGGTTGCGACCACGACGCCGAGCACCGCGATGGCAAACAGGTTTCCAACACGAGAAATTGCGTTATTGACACCCGACGCGGCGCCGACGTCGTCGGCGTCGGCGGCTCCCATTACGGTCGTCAGCAGCGGCGGCACGGTGACGGCGATCCCAATCCCGAGCACGACCGTCGCCGGCAAGACGCTGTCGCTGTACGACGCGCCGAAACCGAGCTTTGCGAAAAGAGCGATCCCCAGCGCCGTTACAGCCGCTCCCGAAACCAACGGCAGTCGCTCACCAAAGCGCGACGCAATCGTTCCTGAAATCGGCGAACCCGCTGCAATGAGCGCGATCGTCGGCAAGAGCGCAAGGCCGGTGGCCAAAGGCGTGTAGAGCATAATGTGCTGCAGCTCGAAGGGAACGAAGAACAGCTCTCCACCGATTGCCGCGTAGAAGAGAAACGCATAGACGTTCGCGATCCGAAACCTGCGCGAGGCAAACAAACGCAGCGGGACGACCGGAGCGGAGCTGTGATGTTCGACGATGACGAACGCGGCGAAGAACGCCAATCCCGCTATTCCAAGCGGAACCGAGAGCGCGTTGGCGAGCCGGTGCTGCAGCTGCATCAGCGCCCCCACGATTAGCGCGAGAGCCACGGTGATCAGCGCGCTACCGAGCAGATCGGGTCTGCCGGCAACGTCTTCGGCGCGGCTCTCGGGGACTCGCGCGTAGGCCAGGAACAAAACGACGACGGCGAGCGGAATGTTTATCCAGAAGACCAGGCGCCACGTGTACTCCTGCGTTAGCCAGCCGCCCAGGACCGGGCCCGCAGTCATCGTGATCGCCGATGCTGCCGCCCAGATGCCGATGGCACGCCCGCGCTCGCGCGCGCCATAGGTCGCCGTAATCAGCGCCAGGCTCTCGGGAATCATCAGCGCGGCCCCGACGCCTTGCACGCAGCGCGCGAGGATGAGGGCGGCCGGCTCCATCGCGATCGCACAGGCGATGGACGACAGTGCGAAAATCCAGATTCCTAGGATAAAGAGGCGGCGCCGGCCGTAGCGGTCACCGAGCGCGCCGCCGATCAGAATCAGCGCCGACAAGAAGAGGAGGTATCCTTCGACGATCCACTGCGCTTGTGAGTCGCTCGCTGGGAGTTTTGCCTTGACGATCGGGAGAGCCACGGTGAGGGCAGTGATGTCGATGTAGCTCATGCTGGAAGCGAGTATGGCAGCTACAAGCACCGCGAAAGGCGAGCGAGCTCCGGCGCCGGCCGACGCGATCATCGAGCCGCCTTCACCCGAGGCCTTCGCTCGCCCTGTCCGTCCAGGGGGCAGGTGGGCCGGCGCAAGTGCGACAGGGTCAAGCTTTGCCCAGTGTTGAATGCAAAGCGTATGCCCGTGTATTGCAGGCGGCGTATCGCCCTGTTGTAAAAGAGGGATGTGTGACCGGCATCAATGGGAGCCTCCCGGACCCCGGAAAGAGCCTATCGCCGCGAAGCGCCGATTCGTAGCAGCGAGCGTTGCGACCGGGTGCGCCGTGGTGTGCTCGACCCTGCTGTCTACGGCGAGCGCGGCTTGGGCCGGTACCTTGACGTTGCAGCAGACCGTTACCTACGCGTTATCGCATAACCCGACGATTGCCGCAAAGCAGGCCGCCCTTGCACAAGCCGAATCGGACTACACCAGGCAGCACGCCGCCGAGTTTCCGCCGGTGGTAGCCAGCGTGTCGAACCAACTCGAGAAACAGAGCAACTACGCCGGCAGTCTGGCTCAGTACGGAATCGCTCCCATACCTAATTTTTCGCAGAACACCGCTCAAATCGGTACGCAGTGGACCCTGTATAACGGATCGCTCAATCAAATCCTGAGCAAAGAATACTATCGCAAAGTGCAAGAGGTGCGAGCCGAGCTGCGCCAGACGCAAACGCAGACCACCGCCAAGCTGGTCGATATGTTCTTTGCGATCGCGAACTACCAGCATCTCTTGGACTTGGCCGAGGCCAACCTCGTCTATCAGCAAGCGCTGCTGGAGGTCTCGCAAGCGAAGGAGAGAGCCGGCATGGTTGCCGAGGTCGACGTTCTGCGCGCCCAGGTCGGCGTCGAGCAAACGCAGGTCGTTCTATTGAATGCCCAATCGGACCGCGAAACCGCTCGCGAGTCGCTCGCCCAAACGATCGGCGCGGGCCTCGATACGAACTTTTCCGTTCCGGCCGCGCTGCCGGAGCCGCCGCTCCCCGGCGTTCCGGCGGCAAACTTGATCGAAATCGCCGAGCGGAATCGCCCGGAGATTGCCGCGGCCTCGGCCGACGTAGCGATCGCCCAGCTATCCCGCGCGACGCTCGACACCGATCTTCTACCGCAGATCAGCGTCTTTGCCGCCTTCGGCAACCAAACTTCGCCGACCGGCTTCGTCGACCAGCAAAATCAGATCACGCAGATGAATCAGGAATGCGCGCGTTATCCTAACGAGATCGCGTGCATCGGCTACCCGTTTGCCAACGTCGTTCGCGGCACGCCGGGCTTTTGGAACATCGGCGCAACCTCGACGCTCGCTCTCCCGATCGTCGACTACGGAACGCGTGCCGCAGCCCATCGCTCGGCGAACAAAGCCGTCGATTCGGCGCAGCTGGCGCTCGACTCGGCGAAGACGGCGGCGCAGGCCGACGTCACCGACTCGCTCCGCCGCGCGCAGACCGCGCGCGAGGCGTTGTCGTACGAGCGCAAAGCTCTCGACCTGGGAGAGGAAGCGGCGCGAATCGCCCAGCTGCAATATCGCAACGGATTGATCTCGCTTACGGACACCAAGGCGGCGCAGGCGACCTCCGTGCAGGCGCAGGCCGAGCTGTTCACCGCGCAAATCGCCTACATCAATGCCGTAGTGAAGCTGCGATCGGCGCTCGGCACGTTCGACCCGATCGCGATCGTGGCGGATCTCTGACCGATGGATGCAGGCCGTAGGAAGTTCGTCATCATCGCCGGCAGCGTTCTGCTCCTGGCGCTCGTCGTCATCGTCGTAGCGCGGCAGATGCACGGTCAGCCGCGGATCGTGCGCGAGCTAACCGTCGGCAACGCGCCCTTCGCGATTTCACTGCCCGAGAGCGGCGTTATTCAGTACCCGCAGATTCAGACGATGTCGACCCAAATCTCAGGCAATATCGGGCGCATTTTCGTTAAGACGGGCGATCGCGTGATCGCAGGCCAACTGCTGGCGACGATCCAGAACCCGCAAATCGTTTCGGACGCGCAGAGCAGTGCGGCGGCTTATCGCGCGGCAACCGCGCGGGCCGAGAGCACCCAGGTTACCGATACGACCAACGTCGCGCAAGCGCAAGCCAACTTGGAAGCCGCGCGCGCGCGCCTGGCGCAGGCACGGCAAGACTTGGCCAGCGGATCCGGTCGGGGCTTGGGCTCGAGCGCCGGGCCGGCGCCATCGCAAGCGAATGCAAACTACGTAAGCGCCGCCACGGCGCTGCGCGAAGCCCAGCGCACGTACGTTGCTTATCGAAATCTGTATGCGAACAAGGCGATTTCGCGCGATCAGCTCGATCAAGCCGAGGCGAAGTACGAACAAGCACAGGCCGCCTACAATCAACTGGTTCGGTCGCGAACGGTGCTGCAAGACGACGTGCGCTCCGCGCAGGAAGGCTACGTGCAGGCGCAAACCGCGCTTGCCGCGGCTCGCGTCGAATCGGGCAGCGGTGACGTCGCGGCCGCTTCGGCGGAGGCTGCGCGCGCCGGGTCGGAGTACGCGTTCGCGCAAGAACAGGCGGATGCCACGCAAATTCACGCGCCGTATGACGGAATCGTTTTGAGCGTTGCGACGGAGAAGAACGACCCGGTGCGACCGTTGCAGCCGGGCGATGCGGTTGCCCAAGGACAGCCGCTGATCGCACTTGCGCAACGGCGAGCCTTTGTCGTGCGGACGAAAGTGGACGAGCAAGACGTCATCAACGTTCATTTAGGGGAGCGCGTGCAGATCACGGGCGAGGATTTCCCCGGGCGAACTCTCAGCGGTCACGTCGTTGAAGTTTCGCCGATTGCCCAGCGCTCCGAAGACACGACGTCGGGCTCGCGGACGGTCGCGACGACGATTTCGGTCGATAATTCGCCCACATTTCTGCGCGACGGAATGAGCGTCAACGTCAATATTCTCACGACCGACCTGCAGCGCGCGATCGTCGTGCCGAACGACGCAATCGGGCGTGACGGCGGCACGTCGTACGTCTTCGTCGTTCGTAACGACGCCGCATACCGCCGGCGGGTGAGCGTCGGTCTCTCGAACGAAGCCAGCTCGGTGATCGTCTCCGGGCTCAGCCCGGGCGACGTCATCGTCGCGCAAAGCGTCGTCGGACTGACCGACGGCGCACCGGTATCGGCGCCGGAGGCGGGGCACTCGTGAGTAGTCCAAATCAACCCGAACACGGCAGCCTCTTTCGAGAAGAGGCCATCTCGGCGATCGACTCGGTCGAAAAATTCGACGAAGCGATCGCGGTGGTCTCATCGCACAGCGTTCTGGCGCTCGCAATTATCGGAGGCCTGCTCTTCTTACTGATCGGATGGTCGGTCTTCGGGCGAATCCCGGTGGGCCTCCAGGGGCGCGGCGTGATCGTCGCGGGAAGCGGCATTGCGCCCGTCGTTGCGCCGGCCGAAGGGACGATCATCGAACTGCCGGCACACGTCGGCGACACCGTTGCGCAGGGAGCCGCGGTGGCGCGCATGCGCACGACCGCGGGCGACGTCATCGCGATGCGCGCACCGGTGGCCGGCATGCTGGCGCAGCGTTCGCCGCAAGTGGGCAGCTTCGTTCGCCAAGGCGATGCAGTCGCCACCATCGAGCCGGCCGGCGCAAGTCCGACCGCCGTCGTCTTCGTGCCGGTCGAAACGGACCGCCGGGTGGCAGTCGGACTGCCGGTACGCCTCTCGCCGGCGGATGCCCGCCCCGACGTTTTCGGTTTCCTTCGCGGTCACGTGATCTATGCGGCGCCGTTCCCCGCGAGCGCCGACCGCATCCGAGCGGCTCTGCAGAACGACGCGGTCGCCGCCGGTTTCTCAGCCGACGTTCCGGTGCGCGAGGTTCACATCGCACTCGATGTTGACCCCGACGGTAATCTCGTTTGGTCCGGCATGCAAAACGCGGGACGGACCTTATCGCCGGGCATGCCCTGCTACGCGACGATCGTTGTGGAGGAACGGCCACCGATCTCGTTTGTGCTTCCCCAGACGCACGGATGAAACTCGACTTCAAAGTACACAAGAACGGTTCCACCAAGAAAATCGTCCGTACGCCGACGGTTCTCCAGATGGAAGCCGTCGAGTGCGGAGCGGCCTCGCTTGGCATGATCCTGGGCTACTACGGGCGCCACGTTCCGCTCGAGGAGCTGCGCGTCGCCTGCGGCGTCACGCGCGACGGAAGCTCTGCCGGAAATCTGTTGCGCGCGGCGCGCGGCTATGGCCTCGAAGCTCACGGCTACAAGTACGAGCTCGAGGATATGCGCAAGATCACGATGCCGTGCATCATTTTTTGGCAGTTCTACCACTTCGTCGTCGTCGAACGCTTCACGAAAGACGGTGCGGTCCTCAACGATCCGGCCGGCGGGCGCAGGCTCTGCGACTGGGAGGAGTTCGGCCGGGCCTACACGGGCGTCTGCCTTACATTTTCGCCCGGTCCGGATTTCAAGCCCAGCAACGAAATCCCGGCGACGACCAGCATCCTGCGCGCACAGCTCGCGGGTTCGTGGGGATCCGTCCTCTTTGTAATCTTCGCGGGCTTGGCCTTGGTCATCCCGAGCATCGCGTTGCCGACGTTGACGAAGACGTTCATCGACGAAGTCTTGGTCGGCAAGAGCTATTCGTGGGTCTTCTGGATCGTCGCCGGAATCGCGGCAAGCATCGTAATGCAGGTCGTGTTGCTCGAGCTGGAACAACACGCGATCGTTCGGCTGCAGGCAAAACTGGCGCTCGCCAACGCGAGCCGCATGCTCTGGCACGTTTTGCATCTGCCGATGACGTTCTTCGCGCAGCGGTCCCCCGCCGAAGTTTCGAACCGCGTCGCGATCTGCGATCGGGTGGCGGAGCTGCTCTCCAGCCGGCTTGCGGCCAGCGCCATCGGGGTGGTTGCGGCGCTCTTCTATCTTGCGCTGATGGCGCACTACGATCGCTTTCTCGCGCTGGTTTCACTGGCGATCGCGGGGCTCAACATCCTCGCGCTTCGGATCGTGGCTCGCTTCCGCTCGGATGCCAATGCGGCGCTTTTGCAAGAGGAAGCGATGCTGCTGGGAAGCTCCGTATCGGGGCTCGAGCGGATCGAGACGCTCAAATCCGGCGGTGCCGAGAGCACGTTCTTCATGAAATGGCTCGGGCGCCAGGCGCGGGTGATCAATGCGCGCCAACGCTTCGCCGTGCCGTCGCAAGTCCTCAACGCCGTGCCGCGCCTCCTGATCACGATCAACGTCACGGCGATCTTGACGCTCGGCGGTCTGCGCGTCATCGAAGGAGCGATCTCCATCGGAACGCTCTTTGCGTACACGATGCTGATGCAGCTCTTCATTACACCGTTTACGACGTTCGTCGAGTTGGGCGCCGACGTGCAAGAGATGGACGGCGACCTGCGGCGCATTCAGGACGTCATGCGCTATCCGATGGATCAGCGGCGCGTGACGCAGCGAGTCGACCGAACCCGCCTGGCCGGCGAGCTCGAGTTGCGCGGCGTCTCCTTCGGCTATAACAAACACGGCGCGCCCGCCATTCGCGACATTTCGTTCGTCATCGCGCCGGGCCGGCGGGTCGCGCTCGTCGGACCCTCCGGCAGCGGCAAATCGACGATCGCCAAGCTGGTATCCGGCTTATTCGAGCCGTGGTCGGGCGGCGTCTTGTTCGACGGCATCGAGCGCGAGGCAATCGATCCGGCGCTGCTGGGAACCGACGTTGCGTTCGTCGACCAAGAGATCTCACTCTATCCGGGCACGATTCGCAGCAATCTCACGCTCTGGGATCCTGCCGTCACCGATGCTTCGGTCGAACGCGCGGCGCGGGATGCCTGCATTCATGCCGACATCGTCGGCAGGCCGGAAGGTTACGAAGCCGTGATGGCGGAGGGCGGTATCAACTTTAGCGGCGGCCAGCGCCAGCGCTTGGAGATCGCCCGCGCGCTGGTGCGCGATCCGGCGCTCGTCATCCTCGACGAAGCGACCAGCGCGCTCGATCCGCTGACCGAGTATCTGATCGACGAGAGCCTGCGACGGCGCGGCTGCGCCTGTCTCATCGTCGCGCACCGGCTTAGCACGATCCGCGACGCCGACGAGATACTCGTCCTCGACGGCGGCGTTATCGCCGAGCGCGGCACGCACGACGAGCTGGTCGCTCAAAACGGGCGTTATCTCTCGCTGGTGAGATCGCAATGATCGCCGATCGCGAAATCCGGATCTCGGGCGACGAGCTTTTGGTGCTCAGCGAGCGGAAACACGCCTATCGCGTGCGCTCGGGAGAGGCCGCGCTCTTCGTCGTCGAGCTGGACGCAGCCGGTCACCCGATCGGCCGTCGCTCGTTTCTCGGTGCGGCCGGTCCCGGAGATATCGTGCTCGGCACGTCGTGCGAATCGGACGGCACGACGCTAACGCTGATTGCCGTCGGCGTCGTTCCAACGGTCTTGGAGCCTTGGGATCTGGCGCTCAGCGAGCCGGCGGTACGCGACGAAGCGCTCTCGCGCTATATCTCGACGCTCGTCGGCAACGACTCGATCGAGCTCGACGTGCAGCTGGCGCGCCCAGTAGCCTCGCGCGATACGGTCGCGCTCGCGCCCGGCGAGCACGCGCACTCTTCGCGCAAGCTGACGTACGTGCGCATCAAGAGCGGCAAAGGGTGGCTCCTAAACTCGTATCTCTGCGACTCGGCGACCGGTATCGTCCCGATCGGCGGTCAGTTTACGCTGCGCGCCGACGACGACGTGCGGATCGAACCCGTGGGCAGCGGGAGCTTGCACCCAACGGAAGTTGCCGCCGGCGTCGGCGTCGTGCACGACGCTTTCTGGACGCGTTGGCAAGCTCGCTCCGCAGAAGAAGACCAAGGCCGCGAAACGATGCGCCGCGCAACGCAGGCCTTCGACGAGCGCGCGCTGCGAAGCGGCCTCGAAGAGGCGACGCACCTTTTCGAGCGCGATCGAATTGCAACCGAGCCCGGTGACGATCCGGTTGTCGCAGCCGCGCGGATCGTCGCCCAGGCCGACGGCATTACGATCGTCGCTCCGCGCGAGTCACATAGCGAGCCGCAAGCGGCGGTGCAGGCGATTGCAATCGAGTCGCGGCTCTCGATCCGTCGCGTTCGGCTGCGCGGCGCCTGGCAGCGGCGAGAGCACGGACCAATGCTCGCGTTTCGCGGTCCGAATAACGAACCGGTTGCGCTGCTGCCCCACCGGAGCGGCCGCTTCAAATACGTTCTCGTCGACCCAACGCCGCCGATCGAACCGGTGCGAGTCGACGCCGCAGTCGCCGCCCGGCTCGATACCTTGGCATACGTTTTCCTGCGTCCGTTCCCGGAACGGCCAATCGGCGTATGGGACTTGCTGCGCTTTGGATTGCGCCATAGCGGCATCGACGCGGGTCAGATCCTAGGGCTTGGGCTGCTCGGCGGCATCCTCGCCGGCATGATTCCGCTTGCGACGGCGATTCTCTACGGCACGATCATCCCGGGCGCGATGCGCCCGCAGTTGCTGACGATGGGCCTCGGCCTGCTTGCAATCGCGCTTACCGCCGCAGTGGCGGAAGTCGTGCGAGGCTTAGCGATCGTACGCCTTCAAGCGCAAGTCGGTTCGACGCTGCAATCGGCCGTTATGGAACGGCTGCTGGCGTTGCCGGCGTCGTTCTTCCGGCGATACGAAATCGGCGATCTGGCCAACCGTTTGATGGGCGTCGACGCGATCGAGCAGTACGTGAGCGACATCACGATCTCCGCGGCCCTCAGCGGCGTCTTCTCGCTCGTAAGCTTCGCGCTGCTCTTCATCTACGACGTTGGGCTTGCCTGGCTGTGCGCCGGACTGGCGGTGATCGCCATTGCGGTTGCAGTCGTCGAAGCCTTCGTCACGCTTCCGCTGCGGCGCCAAATATTCGACCGTTCCGGCAGCATCGCCGGCTTCGTCCTGCAAATTTTCAACGGCATCGGAAAACTACGCATCGCGCGAGCCGAAACGCGTGCCTTCGTCGGATGGCTGCACCGTTTCGTGACGATGCGCCGCATCTCGAACCGCGCGAGCACGATCGTCTACCGGTTCGGCATCTTCGACTCGATTTGGCCTGCGGCAACCACGCTGGCCATCATCGGCTACGTCTTCATCATTCGCCAGGGCGCGTTTCCGGCGAGCATTTATATCGCCGCGAGCGCGGCGTTCGGTCAGCTGCTGGCCGGCCTGCTGGGGCTGGGTGATGCCTTCGTTCAGGTGATCCGGGTTATTCCGTTGTACGAGCGCGCCCGGCCGCTGCTGCACGCGATGCCGGAGATTTTGGAGGCGCACGGCGATCCCGGGATATTGAGCGGCGCGCTCGAATTGCGCAACCTCAGCTTCCGCTACGAGAACGCGTCGGCCGCGACCCTCGACCGCCTCGACTTGAAGATCGAGCCGGGCTCGTTCGTCGCCCTGGTCGGGCCTTCGGGATCTGGCAAATCCACGCTCTTTCGGCTGTTGCTGGGCTTTGAAAAGCCGAGCCACGGCTCGGTGCTGTATGACGGGCACGACCTCGCGTCACTCGACCTCGCCGCGGTGCGCCGGCAGATCGGTTCGGTGCTCCAGTCGACGGGTGCGCTGCAAGCGTCGATCTTCGAGAACATTGCGGGCGCCCGCTTCATTACCCACGACCAGGCGTGGGATGCAGCCCGACGGGTCGGCATCGCCGACGACATCGAGCGTCTGCCGATGCAGCTCGAGACGTATTTAGGGTCGGACGGTGGCGGGCTCTCGACCGGTCAGCGTCAGCGCATTGCCATCGCGCGCGCGATCGTTACGTCGCCGCGCATCCTGCTCTTCGACGAAGCGACGAGCGCGCTGGACAACGAAACGCAGGCCATCGTCATGAAGACGCTGGAGCAATTAGATGCGACGCGCGTTGTAATAGCGCATCGCCTTTCTACGATCCAGAACGCGGATCGAATCGTGGTGTTGGAGAGGGGCCGGATCCTGCAGGACGGGAACTATGCCGATCTAATCGCAACGCCCGGCCCCTTCGCCGATCTCGCGCAGCGCCAGTCTATATAGACCAGGCGCTACTTTGATCGGTCTTAGCCGCCGACTGGGTTGCTCTTCTTGCCGCCGATCGGATCGATCGGATTGATTGGATGGGTCGGGGGGCCTCCTGGACGGATTGGGTCGATCGGAACTGGATGGGTTCCAATGCCGCCGCTTACTTTATCAAGTTCTTCGTCCTGGATCGGTTTGTTTTGGTCGCTCATAGTTTCCCTTTCTGTTACGCGGCAAAAGAACCGCGCATTCGCGAGTAGTTCTCGCCGGTTCGAGCGACTCCTAGGGGTTAACTCAGGTTATTTGTCCGAATTTCTTTCGGTTTGCAGGAGGGTGGCCCTCCTGGCGGGCGCGTCAACCTCTGGCGAGGGGCGCCCCGTTTGGTTCGGAAAGGGGCTCGGGTTAGCCCGGCCCCTTCGCCAAACTTCGCTGCGCCGATATATTACGGCGCCGCAGGGTTGATTTTAACCGCCGACCGGGTTGCTGGGACGATGAATCGGCAGTTCGGGACCGCCGGGATGGGTCGGTGGCGCAGGTGGACGGATTGGGTCGCGTGGCAGGGGATGCGAGCTCACGCCGCCGCTGATCGAATCCAGCTCGTCGTCGCGCATCTGCTTGTCGTCGCTCATGTAAGTTGCCCTTTCTTGCCGCGGCAAAAAGAACCGCTGCTACCTTTCTTGTTCGGATTCGGGGGGAGCCTTCCTTGGGGCTAGGAGACCGTTTCCCGTTTCCGGAGCCGCAGGCGAGCGGTTTCGTTGAGCAGCCGCTTGCGCAGACGAATGGATTCCGGCGTGACCTCGACCAACTCGTCGTCCTCGATGAATTCGATCGCCCGCTCCAGTGAGAGTTCTTCGGCCGGAGCGAGCTTGACGTTGTCGTCCGAGCCCGCCGCGCGCATGTTGGTAAGCTTCTTTTCGCGAGCGACGTTGAGCGCGATGTCCTTATCGTCGTTGGCCCGACCGACGATCATCCCCTCATAAACGTCGACGCCGGGACCCACGAAGAAGCGGCCCCGCTGGTCGACGCCCGCGAGCGCATAGCCCGTCGTTCGTCCCGTTTCGCTGGCCACCAAAGCGCCGACGGTGCGCTCGGGAAGCTCTCCCTGCCACGGCTGATGGTCGTAATAGGTGTGCGATAGCACCGCGGTGCCGCGCGTGAGCGTGAGCAGTTCGCCGCGCAGCCCAAAGATGGCGCGCGTCGGCATCGTGTACTCGAGCCGCTGGGCGTCGCCGACCGGCAGCATGTTGGACATGATCGCCTTGCGCCGCCCGAGCGCTTCGATGACCGCGCCGGCATAGGGTTCCGGCACGTCCACGACCACGTACTCGACGGGCTCCCAGCGCTCGCCGTCGCGTTCGGTGACGATGACCTGCGGCTTTGAAACCGCCAGCTCGTAGCCTTCGCGCCGCATCGTTTCGATGAGGATTGCCAGATGCAACTCGCCTCGGCCGCGGACCTCAAACGTGTCGGAGGACGTGGTATCGGAGACACGCAGCGCCACGTTCGATTCGAGCTCGCGGACCAAGCGTTCGCGTATCTGGCGGGACGTCAGATACCGTCCCTCTCTGCCGGCGAACGGCGAGTTGTTGACGCTGAAGAACATCGAGACGGTCGGCTCGTCGACCGCGACGGCGTGAATGCTCTCGGGCATGGCGGCGTCGGCGAGCGTGTCGCCGATGTTTAAGTCGTCGATTCCCGAGATGCAGACGATGTCGCCGGCACTGGCCTCCTCCACGTCGATGCGCTCGAGGCCCGCGAAAGTCAGCAGCGTGGTAAGCCGAAGGCCGCCGGTCACGACGCCGTCGCGCGCGATCTTCACGATCGGATCGTTTCGCCGGGAGGTTCCGCGAAAGATGCGTCCGATTCCGACGCGCCCGACGTACGGGTTGTGATCGATCGCCGAGATCAGCAATTGAAATGGACCCTCTTCCGAAGGCGCTTCGGGAACTTTCAAAACGATCGTTTCGAAGAGCGGCTCGAGGTTTTCGCTGTGGTCGTCTAACGACCGCTTGGCGATTCCGGCCTTTGCGTTGGTGAACAGAACCTGAAAATCGGCTTGCTCGTCGTTGGCGCCGAGATCGACGAAGAGGTCGAAGGTTTGATTGACGACTTCTTGTGCGCGGGCATCTTTGCGATCGATCTTGTTTACCACGACGATCGCGCGCAGGTCGAGCTCGAGCGCTTTGCGCAGCACGAAGCGGGTTTGGGGCATGACCCCCTCGGCGGCGTCGACGAGCAGCAACACGCCTTGAACCATTTGCAGCACCCGCTCGACCTCACCGCCGAAATCGGAGTGGCCGGGCGTGTCGACGATATTGAACTTGACGTTGCCGTGGCGGACGGCGGTGTTTTTCGCCAGAATCGTGATGCCGCGCTCCCGCTCCAACGGGTTGGAATCGAGCACGCGCGTCGCCACGTGCTGGCCCTCGCGAAAGACTCCGCTCTGCCTGAGCATGGCGTCGACCAACGTCGTCTTGCCGTGGTCGACGTGTGCGATGATCGCGACGTTGCGGATGTCCGAGCGAGTCTTCATAGGCGGTCAAGGCCAAGGGTAGCGCGAACCGAGGGCAGATGGCAACTACAGGTGGCTCAAGCCCGGGGGCGCCGGCCGGGCCGGCGGCCCGGATCGCGGAGCTATTGCATCAGGTTGGTGAGGTTCACCACGTAGTCTTCTCCGACACCGACGGCAACGACGACGACTGGGCCACTTTTTACGCCGACTGGCTGCTCGCCCACTCCGAGCTTCCGCGAATCCTCGCGCGGCGCCCGATCCGAAGCCATCTCACGCGCGACTTGGTCGATCTCGACGAACGGTATACGAGCGAGTCACCGTCGCAAGCCTGGCCGGCTTGGTACGCCGACCGTTTAGTTGCAAAATACAGTTAATCGATAGTATTACTACACTCCAGCTTCTTCAAAGACGTGTTGCGCGATGTTTACCGCCGTGATTGCGGTCGGCCAGCCCGAATAAAAAGCGAGATGCGTGATCGCCTCGACGAGTTCGTCGCGGGTGAGGCCGTTTTGGAGTGCGCGCTTGATGTGAAAGGGCAGTTCGTTGGTCCGATAGAGCGCGGTTAGGCAGGCGACGGTAATCAAGCTGCGATCGCGCGGTGAGAGCCCCGGCCGCTCCCATACGTCACCGAAAAGCACCTCATCGGTATATTCGGCCAGTGCGGGAGCGATATGGCCGAATGCTGTGCGCGCGTTGTTCGGTCGATCAGGCATCACGGGGTCTCCTTCTTTAAGCAACGGTAAGTAGCACTTTGACGGCGCGGCGTTCGTCCATGGCCGCGTACCCGTCGGCAACTTTATCGAGCGGAAGCGCGAGGTCGAGGACCGGCGAGGGATCGATGCTCCCCGCTTCGAGGCTCGCGATGAGCTGCGGGAGATACGCGCGCACCGGCGCGACCCCGCCGACGAGCGCGAGATTGTTGTGAAAGATGTCGCTCAGCGGGGGCGCCTTGACGTTGTGCGGCACGCCGACAAAGCTGACCGTGCCGCCGGGCCGCGTCACGCCGACGGCGAGGTCCAAGCTCTCCTGATTGCCGACAGCTTCCACGACATGCGGTGCGCCGCCGGAGGTCAGCTCCAGAATCTCCTCGCGCACGTTCTTGTCGTGTGAGTTGAAGGTATGCGTCGCGCCGAAACGCTTGGCGATCTCCAGTCGCTTCACGTTGTGTCCTACGGCGATCACTCGCTCGGCTTGTGCCACTCTCGCGGCGGAAAGAACTCCGCAAAGCCCGACGGCACCATCGCCGACGATGACGACCGTTGAGCCGGTCGTCGTCTGCGCGCGGACGACGCCGTGATGCCCGGTCGCCATCACGTCGCACAGCGTCACCGCGGCGTCGCGCTTACGCTCGTCGCCGGAGATAGACTCCGGCATCTTGACCAGCGTGCCGTCGGCGTACGGCACCGAAACGAACTCGGCTTGGCCGCCATGTCCTCCGCCGCCGAAGAAGTCCCCATGTATGCACGACGTCTGCAAACCGGCGCGGCAGAACTCGCACGTCCCGTCGCTCCATGCAAACGGGGCGATTACCGCGTCGCCCGCGCGAACGCTGCGCACGTCGCCGCCGGCCTCTTGCACGATGCCGACAAACTCGTGACCGGTGCGATCTCCGGGCGACAGTTGCGTGATGCCGCGATAGAACCAGAGATCCGACCCGCAGATTGCGGCCCGCGTAACGCGGACCAGGGCCTCTTGGGGATTGCCGATGCTGGGATCGGGAACGTTTTCGGTGCGAACGTCGCGCGTGCCGTGGTAGACAGTGGCTTTCATGGCTCTCTCCTGCGAAAAGGCTGCTGGAACCCATGCGAAACATCGGGGGCCGAGGCTACGTAGGTGATGCGATTGGGCTCACAAACGAATCAATCCTGGAAATGGCCGGTTGCCGGCGTGTTGCTGGCCATTGCCATTACGTCGACGATGGACGCTACCGGCACGTCGGCATTCAGCTCTTTACCGCTATTTCCGCTATTCGCGCTTTTTTGGTACTTGCAGCGGTTTTTCGCTCGGGACGTTGGTTTTGCATGGGGCGGAGTACGCGCGTTGCGGTATTACGGCCTCGCGGTGCTCTACCCGCTCGTCGTGATGGGCGCAATTGCGGGCGTCGCGGCGTTAACGGGGGCCCTAAATCCCGCTGCCGCGCCCCGGCATACGTACTCCCTGTGGCTCAACCTCTTGCTCGTCGGCGGAACGACAATTCCCGTCGCACTCCTTACCGAAGAAGGCTTTTTTCGCGGCTGGCTGTGGGCCTCGCTTCGGCGCGCCAGCCGAG
>Ga0070733_10000480_pt1 | contig 32580 bp, 22 predicted proteins | sample Coa_R1_9_FD_66450 | JGI IMG/M metagenome (GOLD analysis project Ga0070733, IMG submission 66450) | Surface soil microbial communities from Centralia Pennsylvania, which are recovering from an underground coalmine fire - Coalmine... | ecosystem: Environmental > Terrestrial > Soil > Unclassified ...
GACAGCTCCCCGCCATAGTTCTGTGCATGTGCCGAATTTCCCCACATTTCAGCGAGCACTAAGTGCGGGGGCCCTGGACTGAGCGTGAAGAAAGGTGCTTCCGGTTCTGTAGTCCGAAGGTCTGTATAGTTGCTCAGAAACACGGTGACATCCAGAGACAGCCTCCGGTTGACCTGATTCCGGTATCCCAGCTCAGAGTCAATCAACTTCTCCGCATTCAACTGAGGATTTCCGGAGATTTCCACCACGCCGAAGTTGGGGCCACCCAGGGGAACTATGGCCGCGGCGATGTTGACGTTCGCATCCAGGAACGATGGCTGCCGTATCGCGCGAGCGGCGGAAAGCCACACGCTCTGCCGGACGCTGGGAGTCCATACCAATTGAGCGCTCGGCTCGTATTCGAAGCCGGTGAAGGCGTTGTGCTCCATTTTCGCTCCCAGCGTGAATGTCAGGTTGTGCGTTAGCTCGATTTCATCCTGGAGAAATACGCTGAACAGGCTAACGCGGCTGTGGTCAGGCACGAAGAACGTGTCGTACACTCCCAGGTAACTGCTGTCCGTCAAACGGTAACCGGTTCCCGCCATAAGATCGTTTCGCGAACCGATCTTAAAGTGGTACTGAATCCCGGTGTCAATGTCCTGTTCCGTATTCTCCGCCTCGTCGTAGCGATGGAAGCGCTGGAAAGATGTCAGCCACGTCAGCTCGGAACCGTTCGAGAAACTGTGGCTGTATTGCGCCTGCACGTCCCCGGAGCCAACCGTTACGCTGTCGTTGAAAGTCCGCGTCAGGGGAAGTTGACTCACGATCACCGAGGTCAGCGTCTGGCCCTCGCCCGTTTGAGATAGGTTCCCCTGAACACTCAGCGAGTCGTTGGGGGAAAGAACCCAATCCGAACGGAAGCCGCCGCTGGAGCCATGCCATCCGTCCGCACCCTCCACGCGGGCATTCAGCGGAGCAGATTCGATATTGAAATCATTGCCGAACACGCGATACGTGCCCTTCGCGCCGATCTTCCCTCCATATTGAACCGAAGCGCCGAGATTCTCCTCCGAGCCGGTCGCGGCGGTCATCAGACCACCTTGGGTATCCTTGGAGCTTTTGGTGATGATGTTGATCACACCGTTCACGGCATTGGCGCCCCACACCGTGCCGCCAGGTCCGCGGATGACCTCGATGCGCTCGATATCTTCCAGGGGGACATTCAACTGGTCCCAAAATACGCCCGAAAAATTCTCGCTATAAACCGACCGGCCATCGATCAGCACCAGAACTTTGTTGGAATACCGGTCGTTGAAGCCGCGAATACTGATGGCCCAGGTATTGGCGTCCAGCCTGGCAACGTCTACGCCGGGCACCATGCGCAGAAGGTCGGGGATATTCATCATCCCGGAGTGGCGGATGTCTTCCTGCGTAATCACGAACACCGCTGCCCCCGCCTTGGCAAGCGACTGTTCCTTTTTGGAGACTGAAGTCACTTGGATGTTCGCTAATTCCTCCAAACTCGCCGTTGTAAGATCGTTGGTGGAGCTTTGACCCCACGCGGGCATGCTTAGACAAGCGGCGACCGCGAGCGCAGTCAGCCGCTGGTGCCTGCACCGAGGAGGTGGTTTAAACGAAAGACCATCGTCCATGATTTGCTTCATCGACCTCCCTTTGTGAGTAAGCACACTATCGACCGAAAGCACGTCTGACTTTTCAGGAAACAAAGTGTTTAAGGACCGCCTCTAGAGTCTCGATTTGGGATTCAATATCAAAATGAAAGCGTGTAAATGTGGGACGAACAACCCGCCGGCGAATTGCCTAGGATAATTGGCCGGAGTAAGCGCCCGCTCCTTACGCCGCTGCCGCCGGGCGATATTTCTCTACCAGCTCAATCAGCGCGGCGGCGCGCGCCGGTTTGGAAATATAGTCGTCCATGCCTGCGGCGAGGCAACGCTCCCGGTCGCCCGTCATCGCGTGCGCCGTCATCGCGATGATGGGAATGTGAGTTCCGTGCTCGCCGCGCCGGATGTTTCCGGTCGCCTCGAAGCCGCCCATCTCCGGCATTTGCACATCCATCAGCACCAGATCAAAATCATCCTTCCGCAGGGCCGCCAGTGCCTCCAGGCCGTTGTTGGCCACCACCACGCTGTATCCGTGCTTCTCCAGAATGCCTACCGCCACGCGCTGGTTCACGACGTTGTCTTCCGCCAGCAGGATGTGCATCTTTGCGCCATTAGAAGCAGTGGCGCCAGCTCTTCGGGCGAGGGGCGCCGGCACCGCCGGAGCGGGGCGTCCCGTCACCGTTCTGACGATGGCGGAGCGCAGTTCGGCGCGGCGCACCGGCTTCGTGAGGTACACGGAGATCCCTAACTCGCGGCAGCGCTTAATGTCTCCCGATTGCTCTCCGGAGGTGAGCATCATCACCACCGCTTCGGTCAGATGCGGGGAATTCCGGATGCGTGTCGCGAGATCGAATCCATCCATGTCCGGCATGTGGCAGTCCGTCAGAACCAGCGCGAAAGGATCGCCGCGCTCGGAGGCTTGGCGCAGCATCCCCAGCGCCTCCATGCCGCTGGCCGCGGAGGCGGGTCTCATCTTCCATAACCACAGCAGCTCCGTGAGAATCCGCCGATTGGTGCTGTTGTCGTCCACCACCAGCGCAGGCATGCCGATCAGGCGCTCATAGTCCGGGTTAGGCTCCTCGATCTCCCCGGCGATGCCAAAGCAGGCCGTGAAGTGGAAGCAGCTTCCCTGTCCCGGATGGCTGTCCACCCAGATTTCGCCATCCATCATTTTCACCAGGCGCGTGGAGATGGTCAGGCCCAGGCCGGTGCCGCCGAACTTCCGTGTCGTCGATCCGTCGGCTTGCGCGAAGGCCTCGAAGATCACCTTCTGTTTGTCCTCGGGAATGCCGATACCCGTATCCCGGATGTCAAAACGCACCCTGATCTGGCCGTCGTGGGGAGCGCTCTCGAGCGAGGCATACAGCGACACTTCGCCCGCCTCCGTGAATTTGATGGAATTCCCCACCAGGTTGGTGACGATCTGTCCAATGCGGACGGGATCGCCGACCACGTAATCGGGGACCTCCCGCTGCACTTCCACCAGCAGTTCCAGTCCCTTCGCGTGCGCCCGCAAGGCCAGCGCCTTGACGGACTCTTCCAGGCGGTCGCGCAGATTGAAGTGCACCGGATCCAAATCGATCCGCCCGGCTTCGATCTTGGAGAAATCCAAGACGTCGTTGATCACCGTCAGCAATGACTCCGCCGAGCCTTTGACGATTTGCAGGCACTCGCGCTGGTCATTGGTGAGGTCCGAATCCAGAACCAGCTCCGTCATGCCCATGATGCCGTTCATCGGAGTGCGGATTTCATGGCTCATGTTGGCCAGGAACTCGCTTTTGGCCCGGCTCGCCGCCTCGGCCCGGTCCTTGGCCAGCACCAGCTCCGCGGTTCGCGTGGCGACTTCCTGCTCCAGCCGGTCGCCCTTGATCAGAAGCGTCGCATCCCGTGACTCGATCTCCGCCAGCATGCCGTTGAACGTGTCCATGAGCTGGCCCAGATCGTCCTCCGCGAATTTGACTGCCCGCACGCTGTAGTTCTTCTGCTCGGATACCCTCTTGGCGACAGCGGCGAGGTGTGCGATCGGTTCGGAAACAACGCGCTGGAGCCGGGAGGCTAAAGCCACCGCCAGCGCCGCTGTCACCAGGAGAATTACCAACACCATCCACACGAAGCGGGTGAGGCGCGCATGCAATTCGCCTAAATCGGACTCCAGATAGACCGCGCCCGCGGCCTGCTGGTTCAGAAGGATGCTGCGAAAAACAATCAGTTTGTCGCCCTCAATCCAGCTTCCATCGGATCGCCGCGAAGGGGCTGGAACGCGGGGCTCCCCTTCCCTGCGATAGCTTGCGAAGGGCTTTCCGTCGTCCGAATAAATCGTCGCCGCGACGATGTGCCGCTTGGCCTTCAGTCCGGAGAGGATCTCCTCGGCCGCGCGCTGGTCGCGAAAGGTGACCGCCGCGGTGCTGTTCGATCCCACGATCTCGGCCAGCACCGCCGAATCGTTCCGCAGATCGTTCCGGGCGACGATTTGATCGTAGGCCACCACCGCCGCAAAGGCCAGCAGCAAGGCCGCGCTCACCGCGAACGTGATGATGAGCCTGAGCTTGTGCCTGACCGCAAGATTTCGGTATCGACTTCCGAGATTCATTTCGTTACGTCCCTGAATCGCCACGCGGTGTCAAGGAAAAGCCCTAGAATATTCGCTCTACTTTCAAGGCTGATCGTTTCCGATCTCTATAATTGAGTGCCGACAGGACACACGATTCTCCAAAACCTTGGTGCGGATGTACCAAAATCTAATCGGCTGGAAAGATGACTGTTTTAGTCGAAAAAAAGGCCGAGGAGTCCAGTTTTCCCCGAGCCGGACAGTTCGCAGAACAATGATCCGTTCGGCCCTTTTCTTCGGCGTCGCCTTGCTCGCCGCTCCGACATGCCGGTCCGATGACACGCCGCCCGTGGATTCGGCCAATCGCGACCTCGATTCCTTGACGCTGGAACAGTTGATGGACATCCAAGTCGTGGGCGCGGCGCTGCACCCGCAAACGCTCAACGACGCTCCCGCCAGCGTGACCATCATTACCGCCGAGGATATCCGCAAGTACGGCTATCGCACCATCGGAGAAGCCCTCTCCGCCGTGCGCGGGTTTTATCTCAGCAATAACCGGACCTACGAGACCATGGGCGTACGGGGCTTCAACCTGCCGGGCGACTACGGCAGCCACTTGCTGGTGATGGTCAACGGCCACAACATGGCCGACAACATCTTCGATTTCATGCTTTACTTTGGAAACGATTTCCCGATCGACATGAACCTGATCAGGCAAATCGAGATCATTCGCGGGCCTTCTTCAGCCCTGTACGGCAGCAACGCCATTTTCGCCACCGTCAATATCATCACCAAGTCGCCGGACGAAGCCGGGCCACTGACGCTGACCGCCGACACCGGGAGCTTCGGTGAAAAGAAGGGCCAGATCGTAGAGACTGCTTCCTTCGGCGGGGCGAAGCTGCTGCTCTCTGGATCGGTATTCAACAACACCGGCCAAAGTCCGCTGTTTTTTCCGCAGTTCGATTCTCCCCAAAACAATTTCGGGAAGGCTGTCAATATGACCGGCGAAAGGGGGTACCATCTCTTTTCGACGCTCACCTGGCGCAACTGGACCGTCATCGCCGCGTTCGCCGGTCACGACCTGCTCCAGCCGATTTCCTGGGGCCCCACCATCTTCAATGACAGGGGCACGCAGAACTACGACAACCGGGACTTCATCGATGCCGTCTATTCACGGCAGATCGCTGGCGGAACCCTGCGCTCGAGGACCTATTACGACTCATCGCATTACCAGGGCCGTGGCGATTTTCAGCTCAGCGACGGCGGCGTTGAAGATAACCGTACCAACATGTTCGGGAATTGGGTCGGGACCCAACTCACGTACCGCCTTCGTCCTTTTCTAGCCGGGGACGTCACCATCGGCGGGGAAGGCAGCGTCGATATACGGAATCTCCAGGAGAACTACGACGTATCCCCAGCGCGTGTCCAATACTTGCACACACGTAACCCCGACCGCACACTCGCCCTCATACTTCAAGACGAGAAGAAACTCGGGAAAGGCTGGAAGCTGGATCTGGGACTCCGCATCGACAAGTCCTACTATCGCCGCGACCACGTTTCTCCCCGGGCGGCTCTGCTCTATGAACGCTCGCAGTGGACTTATAAGTTGCTCTATGGCCGCAGCTTCCGCAACCCCAGCACGTTCCAATTGTTCTACGGCGATGGACTCACCGCCGTGGCCAATCCCAACGCGCGTCCGGAATCCGCCGACACCGTCGAAGTCGACGTCGAGCGGAAACTGGGGAAACGCATGAACTTCTTGACGTCCGCTTACGGATATCGCCTCCGCGACTTTCTTGAAGGCGTGTATCTCAGTAACGGGCTCCTTCAATACCAAAACACGGGAGATATCCGGGCGGAGGGTATCGAATTCGAAATCAACGGCCGTCCCTTTCAATGGCTGGAAGCAACGGCCAGTTATGCTTTCCAGCGATCGCACGACGATTCCACCCTGGAAAATTCGCCCGAGCACCTGGCCAAGCTGCGCTTCGCAGTCCCGCTAGGGCGAAGACTCGACCTCAGCAGCGGCATGCAATATGAATCCGCGCGCCTGACACTCGCAGACAATTCCGTGACGCCAGTCTACCTCGCCGACTTCACTCTCACCTCCAAGCACCTCTTCCAGAACTTCGACGTTCGCGTCGGGATCCGTAATGCCTTCAACCGGAATTACTCCGACCCGATTGCGCTCTATCCAATCGTAGACAGCATGCCCCAGCCGGGCCGTACGTTCTTCGTGGAGCTGATCGCGCACGCGGCGCGTTAACCGGGTCCCAGGGATCGACTTTACTGCGGTCGCCACGTCATGTCGACGCGTACCGGTATTTCATTCTTCACAGGCAGGGCCAGCAGTGACGGCGGATCGATCTTGAAATCGGCTAACGTCGCCGGAATCGTTCCAGATATCTTGATCTGGCTTCCTTTCTTCACCAATTGGAAGGCCACCTGTTTGTAGGTGACGGTCTGGCCGGCGAACTGGATCTCCAGATCGGCATGAACGGTCGCCTGCGCGGATGCCGCCTCGGGCAATTGCGTGCGCACACTCACCAGAGGAAACTGCCCCCCACGCGTCGATTGCAGCATGTGCAAGTCGCGGTTGCTGTCCCCCGAATCAAACGACTTCACCGCTACCGCAATCAAGAACTCGCATTGTCCGGCGTGGCAAACGCCCTTGCCCCGAGCCGCATGGCTGACGCCGTCGGTCTCATGCAGCGGGTGCGATACATGGTAGGTCACAGTGGACTGATCGAGAACCCATTGCGTATCGGCCGCGGCAAGCGCCGGAATCGTCGCCAGCAGGAAGACTATTCTTTTCCGCATGAGCCCCAATCTAGAATTTGAACGACACGGACACAACCGCGAGCCCCAGCGCCACATACGTCACCGTGGCGACATCCGAATGAATCTTGGCGATTCCATGCACCCGCTCCCCCTTCTCTTCCTGAGCAAATGCCAGAGCCCCCAGAATCGGCGTCAGGATCATCCCCGGAGCGTGAATCCAGGCTAGCGTCCGGTGCAGGCGGATGGGGCCGCGGGTTGTGGTCCCCGCGATCTTCGGCGCGCGCAGTTCATAGTACGCCGTCATGAAGTACAGATCCCCGGTTACCGCGCCCAGAGCGCCGTGGATATCGCGGCCCATTGCGCTGGGGTGCCTTCCTCCCGCGAGTCCGGAAGTGGCGATGGTCGCGATCAAAGGCGCCAGCGTGATCAAACCGTAGCGCTGATGCATCTTGAGCATGTGGGATCGCCGGTCCAGCCTCGCCTGATCCGCGGCGCTGCCCTGGGCCTGATCGGCGGGAAAGCCCAGATCCCCTAACGAGGGAGCATTGCTTGAAGCCGCTACCAGCGCCGAATCCAGCGTTTGTCTCGCCCCCGCTGCGAGCGTCAATTTGGAGACCGTGGTAGCGAATCCTTCCGCCGAAATCGAAACCTCATAATCGCCGGGCATGAGGTTCGGGACGCTGTAAATCCCGGCTGAATTCGCCTGCGCCTCCACCGATTGACTCGTGGCGATATTCTTAACGGAGACTTTGGCATTGGGAACTGCCGCTCCCGAAGGACCGGTGACGGTGCCAGTGACCGTCGCGCCGGTAGCCTGCGCCCGCAATGGAGGCGACGTCGCAAGACAAAGCGCCAGAATACCGGCCCCCGAAAAAAACATTACCGCCTTCGGACTCATGACTTCATCCTACTGCAACGCCGCGCGACCAGCCGTCCTTCGACCAGCCATGCTAAGCTAAGCTTCACCAACGCGCCCAGGTCGGTCGCGCTGCTTCGCGAACGTTCCCGCCCTCGACCCTGTTCGTCGCACGAATCGATTGGACGTTATGCCCAGCCCTCACGTTGCATCAGAACTCGTTCAGTATCTGGATTTGAAGCTGGCCGCGTTGGGACAGCCCACCGCGCGTACCGCCTCCGGTTCCTCGCTGCTCGAAACGGTGGGACCGCTCTTGCGCAGCCACCACCAGAAGGACCTGATACTGGGCCACTACCTTTGTCCCGCCGACATGCGCATTCAATCCTACCTGGACGCTTGCCTGCACGAGGTATGCCCCGGCGGCGCGCCCCGACTGCCCGGCAACACATTCATTCTGGATCGTCCCGGCTTGGCGCGGCTCATGTCCTTGCCGCCCGGCGAAGACACGTTCTCCTCTCCGTATCTGCGCTCGTATCGGATCCGTCAAGGCGTCCTGCACAATCCGCACAGTGACCGCCGCACCACACAAGGCGTCTTTCACATCGCCGAAGGCGGCCTGGCGATTCCCGCCGATAAGCAGGCCGTGCCCCTCCGCGCGTTTGCCGCATTGCTCGCGGCCGCGCTTCAGCCTCCGCCGGAGGTCCTGGCCCTCCCCTTCACCGCCGGCCAAGCCGGGCAGGCTCGCCTGTTCGTCTCCCTGTTATTGCGTCCGCTGGTTTGTCCCGCCACCGGAGCCGATCCGGAAAAGAGCATGGAGATCCGCTTCTTCGCTCCCGGGAGCCTGGTGAGCAACCTCGATTTCGTGGAATCGATCTTCGGCAGCGCGGGCGATCCTCATCTCCCCGAGAACGACGCCGCTCTGGACCCGGCGCATTGGACCGGACATACCGGCTGCGTCATCGTCGCGCCCCACATCGTCGGCATGGGCAAGGCCGCGCTGGGACTCCCTCGCGAGGCCGACGCCACGCCCCGCCAGAAGCGCGACGGCATGTGCTGGCGCGAGCCGGATGAGCCCTACAATGGCGGCAACGCGTTCAAGATTTGTTGCCGCGATCAGCGCGGCGTCATGGTCACGATCATCGCCGATAACTATTACGGCTATTGCAAGAAAGAGGTCAAAACTCAGATCAGCTTTTCGGCCAATCTTTACGGGCTGTGTGAAGAGGAGCACGCCGGCGGCGCAATGGCCTCGGCGGCGTATGTGCTGGGTCAGGACTTCTATGCCGATCAGACCGTCAGCCTGAAGAAAACATCGTTCGAAGAAGCAATGGGAATTTTGGACGGCATGGCTGAACCGCAGCCGGGCCGGTATGCGGTCGACTGGCGTTATCCGGACATCCTGTACGTGCCGGAAAACGCCGTGTTCCAGCTTCGCGACGGCCGGGTCTCATGGAAGCATCACGAGCAACGGCACGAATTGACGCTACGCAAGGAAACCACCTATGTGCTTCCGTCTGGCTTCCGCGTCCGCCTCGAAAAACGCTTCGCCGATAAATCCTGGAGGCTGATCGGCACGCGGCCTCGCGGCACTCTGTGCCACAAACCCTGCACCGTTTCCGGCGGAGGCAAATCGGAAATCTCGAAGTCCATCGCCAACGCCCTGCTGCAAGGCCCCGTCTTCGTCCGCGACTATCACGCCGACATGGACCAGGTCGCGGAGATTCTGGCGAAGGACTTCTCGACCATCTTCAAACACCGCGCCGCGGACGCGCGCACCCGGCGGCCGATCCTGAGTCCGGAACGTTCGCTCGGCTCCGTGATTCAACTCTTGACGGCTTCGCCCCGATACACCGACGACTACAACGAATGGCTGCGGCAGTTGCGCCAAACCACCCGCCAGATCCTTTTTACAGTGAAGCGCTATTATCGGCCCGAGTGGGGCGACAAATGGAGAGAGCACTTCACCGTCGACCGCATCAACGGATTCCTGGGGCACGAACTCAAGTTCGACAGTCAGAAATTGATCAGCAATTATCTGCGCGTCGGCTATGATCGCGACGGCTCCTGGCGCATTTACAAACTTCGTCCCGATTTCTTTCCCGCCGACAAAGTTCAGTTTGAGGACGATATCACCGCGTCCGTGGTTCTGCCCAGGGAAAGTCTCACCGACCTCGACCCCGAGTATGCCAACCCCAGCGTCAAGCTGGTGGCCAACTGCGAGACCCTGCTGTTCCAGCGTCCCGACGACGCGATTCATCGCGGAGCCGACCCGCAAGCCGAGGCCGATATGGCCGGCAGCAGCGTGTTTATCTCCAACTACGAGCCCATCTCGTTCGAGGGAGCCGTGAGCATGGTGGAACACGTCGTTGAATTCGATCGCTACGCCGATCCGATGAAGGGACTCATCGAAGATTTTACAAAGAACGGCGACGGCCCGCGATATGTCGTCTCTTCGGCGCACCCTCGGCTGGTGGACGGCCAGCCCTCGAAGAACCCTCGCTATTTGCAGAAGCGCCCCGATCTGGAAGCGCCCCGGGAAACCTACCTCACCGAAATCGCGGCTCGCCTGGAGCGCGGAATTCCCGCGGGACGCCCCGTGCATTTCCCCGTCAATGCGGTGCTTTCGGGACGGCGAAACAACCCACCGGATTTGAAGACCGGCCAGCCTCCCCTCGCCGTCTACAATCCGATTCATTATCAGGAACTGCCGGAGCTGTTCATGGAGTTCATCTCCAGTTTGACCGGCAAGTCGCCGTCGATGATCGGATTCGGCAGCGAGGGCGCTCTCACCAAAGGCCCGTTCAACGCGCTTTCACCGGTGGTGGATCTCAACAACGCGCTGGTGTCCGCGATCCTGACCGGGTATGCGGGATTCACAACCTCGGCCGGATACGTGGGCCCGTACATTCGCGTGGATCACGACGTCAGCCTGCTGGTTCCCGAGATCTGGTGCCGCATGCGCGTGGCCGAGCGCGATCCGCACTTCCTGATCGAGAATGGATTCCTCGAAAAGGTCGAGGATGTTTCGATCGGCGGCCGCACCGTGCTTGCCAGCAGGTTGGGCTTCCGCATCACCTCTCTCTTCGTGGATCACTTCCTGGGCCGCATTTTCGAGACGCCCGGCTCGGTCTTCACCTCTGAGATGTTGCGGCCGGAAGAACAGGACCTCGATCTCTTCGCGGCAGGCGTCGACGCCATCGTGGAGACGCAGCGGCGCGTGGCGCTACTCTACTTTGAAGATGGCAGCGTGGAAGCAGCGTGTCCGCCGCTCAAAGCTCTGCTGCATATCCTGGCTCACGGCAGCTACGAAGGAATGGGCGTCGACGCCCCGGAATTTCGAGCGTTGTTCCTGCGCGATACCATGCTCGCCAGCGACTGGTACCGCGAGCGTCTCCGCGTGAAGCAGGAGCGCGATATCGCGCTGTGGCAGCGTCACGCCGCGGCGCTGGAGACTTTTCGCTCCGGTCCCGCCAACGTGACTGGCGCGTCGATCGACCTGGAGCAGCGAGTCGAACTGGTGCGGCGCGAACTGGCGCGTGTGAGTAATCCCGCGTATTTGCTCGAACTCCGCGGCACCATCGGCGCCGATCCGTTCCATTGCCAGTGATTCAAATCCGCACTCGCTTCAACCGCAGGCTGTTGGCGACCACGCTGACGGAGCTCGCCGCCATGGCCGCACTGGCGATCACCGGGCTCAGAAATCCAAGCGCCGCGGCCGGAATCGCGATCACGTTGTAGCCCAGCGCCCAGAACAGGTTTTGCTTCATCACCCGCCAGGCCGCGCGCGAAAGCGAAATCGCTTGCGCCACCGCGCGGAGATCGGACCGCAGCAGCGTCACGTCGCCGGCCTCCATGGCGACGTCCGTTCCCGATCCCATCGCGAGCCCGACATCGGCCTGCGCCAGCGCGGGTGCGTCGTTGATTCCGTCGCCCACCATCGCGACCGTGCGGCCTTCGCTCTGCAAACGGCGTATCTCCGCGGCCTTCCCATCCGGAAGAACTTCCGCGATGACGCGCCCGATGCCGGCCTGATGCGCGACAGCTTCCGCTGTGTCTCTCCGGTCGCCGGTGAGGAGGACAACGTCCAGACCGAGACGCGCGAACTCCTCGACCGCCGCTTTCGTGGTCGTTCGAATGGGATCGGATACCAGCAGCGATCCGGCAAACCGCCCGTCTATCGCGACAAATATGCCTTCGCCCGAAACCTCCACCCCCCGCTGTCTGAGGAATGCCGCGCTGCCCGCCACAACGTCATACCCCTTCACGCATGCGCGGATGCCAAGCCCAGCGGTGGCTTGAAAGTCTTGCGCCTCCGTCAGCCTTAGACCACGCGATGCAGCGAAATCCACCACCGCCTTGCCCAGCGGATGCTCGGAGCGGCTCTCTGCGGAGGCGGCCAGCCGCAAATCGTCGTCCCCGATGTCCGCGAGCGTGACGCGAGGCTTACCTTCGGTCACCGTGCCGGTCTTGTCGAGAACCATCGTATCCACGCGGCGAAGCTTCTCGAGCGCTTCCCCGCCCTTGATCAGCAAGCCCATCGCCGCTCCGCGACCCGTGGCGACCATGACCGCCGTCGGAACCGCCAGGCCCATCGCGCAAGGACACGCAATGATCAGCACCGCCACCGCGGCAACGGCCGCGTGCGTCACTCCCCTGCCTGCGGCCATCCACCCCGCGAACGTCAGCGCCGCCAGCCCGATCACGGTCGGAGTGAACACGCGGCTGATGCGATCGGCGAGCCGTTCCATGGGAGTGCGCGACGCCTGGGCATCGCGCATCAGGGCGACGATTCGAGCCAGCACGCTAGCTTCGCCCAACGTCGTGGCGCGATAGCGGAAGCTTCCGGACGTATTGAGCGTGCCTCCCGCGACCGTGCTTCCTGCGAGCTTTTCAACCGGCGCCGGTTCGCCTGTGAGCATGGATTCATCGACGAAGCTTGCGCCGTCGACGACGACTCCGTCGACGGGTAGCTTCTCACCGGGCCGCACCACGATCACGTCGCCGGCGCGCACGCGCGCCACCGGAATCTCCGACTCCACCCCATCGCGCGACACACGGGCGGTCGGCGATTGGAGGCCGATTAGCTTGCGCAGCGCGCCAGTGGTCTGGCGCTTGGCTCGGGCCTCGAGCGCGCGGCCAGTGACCACGAAGGCCACAATCAGAATAGCGGCTTCGTAGTACACGTCGAGTGCGATGCCGCGCCCGAGGAAGAATCCGGGCCCGATCGTGACCGCGGCCGAGTACACAAACGCCGCGCCGGTGCCGATCGCGATCAACGTGTTCATGTCGGACGAGCCGTGGCGCGCGGCCTTGAACGCGCCTGCATAAATCCGCCAGCCCGCCCACGCCATCACGAACACCGTGATCCCCAGCAGCACCCAGTGCACCCGGGTATCGCCGGCGAACATCATCGACAAGCCCATACTCGCCGCACCCAGCGCCAGGCTGACGACGGCTTTGATGGAGAACTCCCGGGCTTCCGCGATTTCCGCGCGCTCGCGCTCCTCCTGTTCCTGAAACGCGGTCTGCCCGGGAGTAGGAAGATCCGCCTCATAACCCGTCTCGCGAATGGCTTCCAGCAGCGCCGGCGGCGCGACGGCATGGGGATCGAAGACCACCGTCGCCTCGTTGGTCATGAGACTGACGGCGGCCTTTTCCACTCCCGGAGTCTCCTCCAGCGCATGCTGCACGTGCGCCTGGCACGCGGCGCAAGTCATCCCGCCGACGTTTATGTGCACCGTCTCCGTCATGCTGGCGCTTCTATGAGTCAATCCGGCGCGCTTGATATCCGGCTTTGCCGATCGCCTCGAGCACGGCCTGCTCACGCGCGGCTTCCGTGGCGACAACCGCGGAGCCGATCTCGACTTTGTCCGGCCGCGCGCCTTCCACCACCGCGATCGCCTTCTCCACGCGCCGGACACACGCCTGGCAATGCATTCCTTCGATGGCAACCTTCATATATCTATAGGATGCTTGAAGCCGCCCGAAAGAACTAAATCTTGATTTTGCGGACGGCCCACTGGTTGTTCTCCCAGCGGGTTTTCTTCATGGTGATGAACGGATCGTCAGGCGCCGGCTGCACCGCGCCTTTAGCGTCGGTGGCGCGAGAGGAAACCGTGTGGTCGCCGGGCATGGCGTCGGCCCAATCGTAAGTCCAGAAGCTCCAGGTGTGGTCGTTGCCGCCGTTCGATTGCACTTTCGCGGGCTTCCAGGGACCGTCGTCGATTTTCACCTCGACCGACTTGAGCGGAGTGCCGTCGCTCCAGGCCGCGCCTTCGACCCTCATACTGCCGCTCGCGGGCTTGATCACTCTCGCCGGCACCGACTTCACGTGCATCTTGCCCACCAGCGTCTCGCGCCAAATGATATCGTCGCCGTGCTTCTCGCCGCGCAGAGTGACGTAGTCGCGAGCCATGAAGCGATTTTGATACGGACGGTCATGCACCTCGATGCGCGTCAGGTACTTCACCCACGCCACTCCATACCAACCGGGGACGACCAACCGCAGCGGCGCGCCGTGGTGATCCTCCAGCGGTTTGCCGTTCATGTCCCAGGCCAGCAGCACGTCGTCGCGCAATGCATCCGCCATCGTGAGATCGCGCCCGAAATTCATCTTGTAATCGGCGTTGCCGAGCTTTTCGGTGCCGGTGTCCCAGCCGAAGAACACCACGTCCGTGGCTTCGGGCTTCAGCCCGGCTTCCTTGAGCAACGGAGCCAGCGGAGTGCCGGTCCACTTGCAATTGCCGACCAGCCCGCCGGTGGCCGGATTTCCCGAGCACTCCAGCAGCAGCGTGGACTCCTTCGTCGGGCGCGCTTTCAGGGCCTCCAGCGTGAGAACCTGCGGCTTGTTCACCAGCCCGCCGATATCCAGCCTCCACGCATTCATATCGACGGTTGGATAGTCGTAGTGTTTGACGAAGAAGAACTGCTCATTGGGAGTGGTCATCGCCAACTGGTCCCACGGCAGGTTGGGGGCTTGCGGATTGAAGGGTCTGGCGTCGGTGAACGCGATCACTTGGTCGTCGGCGGCTTGGCCGAGTTCGGTCATCGCCAGGAATCCCAGGGACAGAGCGCCCATAAATTCACGGCGTCCGCTAATACGGTCGAGACTCGCTAGCTTGGTCATGTTGATCATAATACACCTCAGGACCAGCGAGTGCTCGGTGAGCCGGGACGGCAGCCAGTGGCGCTCGCGCGGCTATAGAGCTCCTCCGCCTTCGTTGACGGTAATCCGCAGGATCATGTGCCAGGGAACCAGGTGGACGCCCTGATCGCCCGGCACTTCCACCAGGATGGCGCTCTCGTCACTCACATCGAACTTCACTTTTTCCAGCGGCGAGTACGCCAGCTTCCATTGCCGCGACTCCAGCATGACCATCGTCTGGCCGGTCTGGAAGTACACATTTGGCCGGCCGGGGCACGGCTTCAACAGCCGCATGAACAGTTTTTCGCAAACGGATCGCATCGATCGCTCCTTTGGATGAACTCTCCTCCATCGTCATCACATTTCGGGAGCTTTATGGTTTAACGCAAAGAACCCAGAGCTACTCGAGATACCCGTACGCCGCCAGCGTCAGGAATTCCGGAAACTCGGCGGTGGTCATCATCTGTTCGAAGATGCGGCCCGCGTCGGCAAAGCGTCCCCCGCCCACCCGGCTCTTGAGCTTTTCGAGCTGTTCCTCGGTATCGCGGCGAACCATCTCCGCCGTCACCACCCGACCGTCGTCGAGCTTGGCCCCGTGCTTGACCCACTGCCACACCTGCGCGCGGCAAATTTCGGCGGTGGCCGCGTCTTCCATCAGGTTGTAAATCGGCACACAGCCGATCCCGCGCAGCCACGCTTCCAAATACTGAAGTCCCACGTCGATGTTCCGGCGCAGGCCGGCCTCCGTAATCGTTCCGGTCGGCACCTCCAGCAGATCCTTCGCGGTGACGTGCACGTCTTCGCGCTTGCGGAAAATCTGGTTGGGACCCTTCATGTGCTCGTCGAAAATCTCCTTGGCCACGGCCACCAGGCCCGGATGCGCCACCCAGGTGCCGTCGTGGCCCGCCTTCACTTCGCGCAATTTGTCGGCTCGGACTTTCTCCAGGGCTTGCTCGTTTGCCACCGGATCGTTCTTGATCGGCACCTGCGCGGCCATGCCTCCCATGGCGTGAATATTGCGGCGATGACAGGTCTTGATCAGCAGCTCCGAATACGACTTCATGAAGTGCCGCTCCATTGTCACTTCACCGCGGTTCGGCAACATGAAGCTCGGGTAATTGCGGAATTTCTTGATGAAGCTGAACATGTAATCCCAGCGTCCGCAGTTGAGCCCGCTCGAATGATCGCGAAGCTCGTACAGAATCTCGTCCATCTCGAACGCGCCGAAGATGGTCTCGATCAGCACCGTCGCCCGAATGGTTCCGCGAGGCACCCCCAGCGCGTCCTGCGCGAAGTTGAACACGTCGTTCCACAGGCGCGCTTCCAGATGGCTCTCCATCTTCGGCAGATAGAAGTACGGGCCGCTGCCCCGGGCGATCTGGTTCTTGGCGTTGTGAAAGAAGTACAATCCGAAATCGAACAGAGACCCCGACATCGGAAGCCCGCCCACCAGCGCGTGTTTCTCATTCAGGTGCCATCCGCGAGGCCGCATCAACAGCGTCGCGGTCTTGTCGTTCAGCTTGTACGCCTTGCCTTCCGGACTGGTGTAATCGATGACCCGATTCACCGCGTCGCGCAGATTGTACTGGCCATCGACGTTATTCAGCCACACCGGTGAATTCGCGTCTTCCAGATCCGCCATGAACATGTTCGCGCCCGAGTTCAGCGCGTTGATGATCATCTTGCGGTCCACCGGACCTGTAATCTCCACGCGTCGATCCATGAGATCGGCGGGGATCGGAGCCACGGTCCACTCCGCCGCGCGGATCTCCGCGGTCTCGGGAAGAAAGTCGGGAAACTTGCCTGCGTCGATCTCGGCTTGGCGAGCCTTCCGCCGCTCCAGCAGCTCCTGCCGCCTCGCGTCGAACTTTCTCGCCAGGCTTGCCAGAAATCGCAGAGCTTCGGAAGTCAGAATCTGCGCTTGGGTGTCGTTTACCGGCGCTTTGATCTCGACCCCCGTCGCGCCGGTTTGCATGCCTGTTGACATGCCAATAGTATATGCAACTCGACTCCGCTTTTCGCGGCTGTCTTTCCGGAACTACCCCAGGAACCCGAGATTCGAAGTCGGGAAGTTCACCAGGTTGGGGAACACGGTGGCCAGCGCGCTGCCCGGGATACCGAACCAGGAGCACAAGGTCGCGCCGTATTGGTCGATCGACGTCGTTGGAATCCACCGGCCGCGAACGTCGGTGTCGTCCGGCCCGCCCAGCTCGAACGTTGGAAACGTTCCGACGATCTGTCCGCCCTGCACCGCGCCGCCCAGCACCAGGTGGTGGCTGCCCCAGGCGTGATCGCTTCCATCGGTGGTCGTCGGCTGGAAGGTGCGGCTGAAATCGGATTCGGTGAAAGTGGTCACGTTCTGGGCCACGCCCAGCTCTTGCGTCGCGTCGTAGAACGCAGCCAGCGCGGGGCTCAATTGCGGATACAGCGTGTTGTGCGCCTCCAGCTCTCCCGCGTGGGTGTCGAAGCCGCCCAGGGAGCAGAAGAAAATCTGCCGGCTCATTCCCAGGTACGATTGCACCTGGATGATCTCCGCCACCTGCTGCAACTGCGCTCCGATGCTGGTGGTGGGGAACTTGGTCTTGAGAGGCGTGCCCTTCGCCAGCGCGGCCGTGAGCGCGCTCGCATCGCTGATGCTGTTCGCCAGCGTATCGTCGGCGGCCTGCACCAGGGAAACTCCGCTCCCGGTTGTCAGCAGGCTGTTGAGCGCGCTCAACCGCGCCTGCGATGCCGCGGAAGCGTTGAATCCCGCAAGCGTGAGCGATTGCCCCGGAGCCAGCGCCACCGGCTGCGTGCTGACCCCGGTTCCTTCAAGGACATTCCCCGCCACCGAAAAGAACGGCGGAAAGTTGGAGGAATTTATGTTCTGCGATGCGATGTAGTCCGCCGCCCGGCCGGCCCATCCGGTGGAGCTATGCCCTTGCGCAATCGACGTCTGCCAGGCCAGCTGTTGATCGGAATGGGAAAACAAATTCAGCGGAATGCCGGCCTGCTGATTCTGATACTGGTTCCGCGTCAGCGGCTGCACCAGCGGGCCGACGTTGGCCACCACCGCCAGTTCCTTACTCGAAAACAGGCTGGCGACATCCGGAAGCTTGCCGTGGAACGCGACCGGAGCCCCGGAAGCGCTGGTGATCGGAGCCGTCAGTTCGGCCGCGGTCAGCGCCAGGCTTCCGCGAATCGAGGAGTACGCTGCAAAACTTGTGTTGTCCATGGGAATCACGGTGTTGTTTGAATCGTTGCCGCCGAACAGAAACACGCACACCAACGCGCGATAATTTGGGCCGTTCTGCGCCAGCGCCGGCAACAGGCCGAAAGGCCGCAGCGCCATCGAGCCGACGGCCGCGGATCCCACTCGAATAAGATCTCTACGGGTTAGCATTGTTTTCTCCTTACTGGATGACCTGATATTCGCTGGACGTCAGCGCCACGTAGAGCGCCGCTTGCGCCTTTGCGGTTGCCTTCGCCGCCGCGGTGGTCCCGGTGGCGGCGTTGACGGCATCGGTCATTGCGACTTCGAGAGCCGATGACATGGAGTTGTGCAGGAACACTTCGCCGATGTAGTTCAGCAGGTTGGTGGTGTTGCCGGCCATGGCCGCGAAGGGATCCAGATTCACCCTTACGCCGGCGAGCGTGCCGTAAAGAAGCGTGTTGACCGTATCGGCCCGGCTGGCTGCGGTCTGCGTGGAATAGATTTGAAACTCGGGCCCCAGCAGGCCGTGCTCGGTGCGGTACTGCGGAGAAAAGTAGCTGAAGACGCTGGGCGAGTAGAACAGGTCCTGCGACAGGTTCGTCGCGCTGCCGGCAATGCCGTTGGCCGCGGCGGCGGTCGCGCCCAAGCCGCGCAAAAGGTTGGACAGCATCAGAATCGGCTCGCGCAAGTGGCCGAAGTTCGCGGTGATGGCGGATTGCGCGCCGTCGCCCGCCCGCGCCTCCTGGTCCGTCAGAATCGCCGTGATCACGGCTTGCAGGTTGCCCACCGTTCCGGTGCCGTCGTTTTCAAAAACCTGCGAGATGCGCTGGATATAAGCGGGACTGGGATTGCTGGTAACCAGGTGCTCGATCAATTGCTGGCACACGAACGGCGCCATCGTAGGTTGCGCCATCAATGCATTCAGAAGGGATTCCAAATCCTGCTCGGCGGTTTGCCCCGCGGGAATCGTGATGCCGCCGAAAATGGTTTTCGCGCTGGTGTCATGCTCGGCTTCCACCGCGAACATCTGCCCGATGTAATACGCGGGATTGTTCACCTGTGCCTTGCCGCCGGGAGCAGTGGGATAGGTCCAGCCCGTCAGGACCTTGGCCATATTGGTCACGGTGGTTTGATCGTAGGTGGCCACAGGATTACCACTCCCGTCCACTACCGGGCTGCCATCCGGATTCAGTTGTGTCAGCCCCAGCGTGAACAATTGCATTAATTCCCGCGCGTAGTTTTCGTTCGCGGCCGTGCCCCTGGCCGCATTGGCCTTGTTGTTGTTCGCCATGTTGAGATAACGGCCCATGGCGGGGCTGAGCGTAACAGCCTTGATGACATCGCGATAATTCCCGAAAGCGTTATCGCGGAAGATGCGCCAGTATGGAGGAAACGCATACGCTGGGGAAACGCCGGATGTAGCGGAAACAACCCAGATCTGGCTCAAGATAAACGCCACGCGCTGGCGCAGTTGGTCGTCCCCCGTAAGCGTGTTCTGGAAAAACGCTGCCTGAACCGGCGCCAGATTATTGTTGGACTTGCCGGCCGCATCGAGCATTGCTTGATCCGGCAGATCCGAGGTGTTGAGCGCGAACTGTGCGTTCAACCAGTCCACGATCCCCATCTGCTCAAAGGCCGCCATCGAGGCCGGCGTTGGCCCCCAGGTCGCCTGATCGAGAAAGCGCGCGGCTTCGCGAGGAGTGGCCGATTCGCCGAAACTCGCCTGCGCCCCCAGCAGCGCCATAATTGCCAATGAAAGCAGCGATTTCATGAAGCACCTCGCCTTGCAGGATCTGCCTCGCAAGTTCCGGATGATCTCCGATTCCATATTCACTTGAACACCGGATTGCGAAAAGTTTCTCGAATTTTGTGAGCGTGTGATAAGTCGCGGCGGATGCGTCGGATAGCCCTGCGTCGCACTCTGCCTATCGATGGCGTTAAAAATTCCCGATCCCGTTTTTCCGCAGTCTCCGCATTCCCAGGTGAGGAAGGCGATGTGATCGCTAAGGCGAGACAGCTTCCCAATAAAGGAGATACCCCATGACGAGCAACTCGATTCTACGTGTGTTCAACGCGGCGGCCATGTTGATTTTGATGGGCGTCATCGCTCAGCGCAACGCATCCGCGAATCTTATCACCGACAATGTAACGCTCACGCTGGCGCCTAACCAGAACCTAACCTTCCCGGAAGGCCCCAACGGAACCCTTACATTCGTCATCACCAACAGTGGCGACAAGAGCATTCTGACCCCCACGGCTGAGGCCGTATCCTTCGGCGGCCCCTGCGCCTTGTCCGACAGGCCATCCTGCGACCCCGACGATAAGCCCAGTTACACGCCTGGCGCAAACGGCGATTCGATCGACATGACGAGTTGCGTCACCATTGCGGCGTTCGCTACAGGCAAGCCGGCGACAAGCTGTACATTTACGGTTACCTTCAACACGGATGTAGGCCCCCCCGAAACGGAAGACCCGGTGGACAGCGGCCATCAGTTGATGCTTGTTAGCGTGAACCTGAAGGACGGCAACAGGAATACCGGAATTATCTCAGACACAAATAATCAAGGTATGGCAACTGTGCTTGTAACCGTCCAGGACGTGGCGGCTCCCGAACCTGCGACGCTCTCGCTGGTTGCCGCCGGCGGACTACTGATTGCTGTAGGACGTCTTCGCAGCCGGAAGAAGACGCCCCTGCGGCCCGCGACCTGAGCTCTGACTCGCTGAAGTCCAGCATTGGGGCGGGCTTCGCCAGAGCCCGCCCCGTTTTTTTGAGCTGAATTCATAACCTTTAGCGCGTAGAATAGCTAAAGGTAAATTATGGACACGGGTCCACGGGAAGTTACGCAGCTGCTGGCGAAGCTCTCGGCGGGTGACAGCGCGGCTTCATCGCGGCTGATTACGCTGGTTTATGCGGAACTGCGAGCTATGGCCGGCCGGTGCATGCGGCGCGAACGGCCGGATCACACTTTGCAAGCCACTGTTCTGGTGCATGAGGCTTTCTTGCGCCTGGCCGGGCAGGATCGCATCCAGTGGCAAAACCGCGCTCACTTTTTTGCTCTCGCCGCGCAGGTGATGAGGCGCGTTCTGCTCGACTATGCGCGCGAACATCGCGCCAAAAAGCGAAGCGGCGCGGCAGTCCGAGTCACCCTCGAGGACCGGCTGCTGGTCTCCGAGGATCATCTCGAGAACGTGCTGCTCCTCGACGAATGCCTCAAGAAACTGGCGGCCGTCGATCCCCAACAGAGCCGGCTGGTTGAATTGCGTTTCTTCGCCGGAATGACCGTGGAAGAGACAGCGGAGGTGATGGGTATTTCCACCGCCACCGTGAAGCGCGAGTGGAGCCACGCCAAGGCCTGGCTGAGTCGCGCGATGAAGCCTGCGCAGGGCCGGCTTGGCTCCCCCAACGGCAAGGACACGGCTGATGCCGCCGGATGACGGAAATCAAGCAGGACGCCCGGCGGAGCAGGAACCCGCCGGCTTCAGCTGGAGCGACGCCAAGCGCATCTTTGCCGAGGCCGTGGAGCTGGACCCGGACCAGCGCTCCGAATATGTGTCCCGCGCGTGTGGCGCGAATTCCGATCTCTATCGCGAAGTGATTTCGCTACTCGAGAATCACGGCCGCGCGGACAGTCTCTTTGAGCGGCCCCCCGCGGCAGCCATCGCCACGCCCGCCGATCCGATGATCGGCAAGCGCATTGGCGGATATAAGGTTCTGCGCCAGATCGGCCTCGGCGGAATGGGCGCGGTGTATCTGGCCGAGCGCGCCGACGACCAGTTCCGGAAACTGGTGGCGCTGAAAGCGGTTCGGCCGGAGCTGTTCAACGAGCAAGCCTTGCGGCGCTTTCAAAACGAGCGCCAGACCTTGGCGGTGCTCGATCATCCCAACATCATCAAGCTGCTCGACGGCGGAACCACCGAAGAGGGCGTGCCCTACCTGGTCACGGAATACGTCGAAGGCCAGCCCATCGACCGTTACGTGATCAACGCCGGTCTCGGCGTGCGTCAAAGGCTCGAGCTTTTTCGCACCTTGCTCGACGCGGTGCATTACGCGCATCAGCACCTGGTGGTGCATCGGGACCTCAAGCCAGGCAACATTTTCGTGACGCCGGCGGGCGTGCCCAAATTGCTCGACTTCGGAATCGCGAAGCTGCTGCAGCCGGAATATTCAGCGCACGCGATGGGTTTGACGCGGTCGGATATGCAGCCGATGACGCCCAATTTCGCCAGCCCGGAACAGATCCGCGGCCTGCCGATCACCACTGCCAGCGACACCTATTCGCTGGGCGTGATCCTGTACCAGTTGTTGACCGGGCGTCACCCCTACGAACAGCACATGCATACCGCCTTCGAGCTGGGGCAAGCGATCTGTGAGACCGAGCCCGAGAAACCCAGCAAATTCGCGGAGCGCGCCGAGCCGGACGCGCGAGGAAACCCCAAGGCGCTGCGCGGCGATCTGGACACGATTGTCCTGAAGGCGATGCGCAAGGAACCCCAGAAACGGTACCCGTCGGTGGAACACTTCTCCGAAGACATCCGCCGGTATCTCGAAGGTTTTCCCGTCCTGGCGCGCAACGCCGGGGTCTGGTACCGGGCATCGAAATTCGTGGGGAGACACCAGGCAACCTCCGCCGGCGTGGTTGTGCTGACGGCTGGATTGGTCGTCAGCAGCGTCGTCGCGCTCCAGCAAAAGCGTGCGGCCGAGCGGCGGTTTGCGGACCTGCGGCAGTTTGCGAATTTCGTGCTGAACGATCTCGACGAGAAACTGCTCCGCGGCACCACGCCCGCGCGAGCGCTGCTGGCGGATAAAGGGGTCGAGTATCTCGACAAACTCGCGCTGGAACACGGCAGCGACCCTTCGATCCGGCGCGACCTGGTCAACGGCTACATCAAGAATGGAGATGCGAAGGGAAACCTTTACGGCGCCAGCCTGGGCGAAACCGCGGGAGCGGAGGAAAGCTATCGCAAGGCGCTGAAGTTCGCGGAAGAGCTGGTTCGGGCCGATGGGTCGAACCTCACGGATCCCGCAAGTCTGGAGGATCGCCGGACGCTGGTGCGGGTGCACGTGAAGCTGGGTGAGGTTCTGGCCACCAGCGGCAACCGGTCCGAGGCGACCAAGCATTTCGACGAGGCGGCGCGTCTTCACGAAGCCGCGATGGCCATCGGGACGCCCGACGCGAATGCGTTGCTGGATGCGGCGAATCTGTGGGCCAGCATCGGTTCGCTGCGCCTTCTTTCATCCGACCCGGCGGGGGCGCTGGATTGCTATCGCCGCGGCCTCCAGACGGCAGAGAGGCTTCCCGCATCGCACCCGAACAAGGCCAACATCCTGGCCTTCATGCGCGAGCAAATGGCGTTTTCGACCGTGCTGTCCGGGGGCGATGCAGCCGGCGTAGAAGAGATGATTCGCGAATCGGTCGCTACCTATCAGCGGCGGGCAGAGGCCAATCCCATACCCAGGGCTCGCAGAACCCTGGCGCAGGCGTATGAGATCCTGGCCGAAGTGCAGCAACACGCCGGAAAGAGCACGGAAGCTCTTCAAACTATCCAACAGAGTCTGCACATCACCGAGGCGCTTCTATCGGAAGATCCCAACGACGAACAGAAACAGATCGATCTCCAACAAGGTTTGATGAAGGAAATCGAACTGCTTGCCGCCAATCATCGAACCGAAGAGGCGCGGGCGGAAACGAAACGCGCGCTCGAAACCATGAAGCCGCTGGCGGATAAAAGCACCCAGTTCCAGCACGCCGAAGACTATGCGCAATTGCTGGCGACCACCCCGTTCGCGGAGCTCCGCGGCGACGCCGCTGCGTTGCAGTACGCACGCAAAGCGGTAACGATGACTCACGAAACCGACCCGGACGTTCTGCACACGCTGGCTCTGGCCTATGAACGCAATGGCGATACGCGCCACGCGATCGAGGTGGATAATCGAGCGCTTTCGATGCTGCCGGCGGGCGTGCCGTCCGTGTTTCGGACCACCCTGGAATCGGAAGTCAGCCGTTTGTCGCAGTAAAGCAGCGGCGGCGAAGGCGGGCCGCGAGCATCGTCAAACCCAATCCGGCCAGCACAAAGCTCCCAGGCTCGGGAGTAACATAAGCGTCGTTTTCGATGCCGTTAAAACTCGCCGTCCCGCCCATGGCATTCAGCGAAATGTTATCGCGGATCCCCAGGACCGCGGTCGCCGAGAACGCTACAAAATCCGTGGGCTGCCCCGGATTGACACTCACGTTAACGGGCGTCCCGGAGCAAGAGGATCCGGAGAAGGCGAAGCCAACGCAACCGTCGCTTGAGATTTCCACGCTGCCGGGGTCGAGAACGTCGCCCATTCCGTGGATCGGAATCGAGTCCCAGGTGTAGCCGATCAAGTAGTCGACGAAGCCCGTGCCCGTGACCAGGAAGCCGGTGGAGGCGAATTGAACCCCGAAGGAACCCGCACCAAACGCCGGCGTGACCGTGATGTCGGTATCGGCTAAGGGGATCGCCCCACCACCGGAGGAAACAACGCTGAAGGTGAAGTCGTCGACGGTCTGCGGCCCGATGGTACAACCTGTCACGCCGAGCGCTTCATAACTGGCGAGCGTGGCGCCTGCAACGCACGCCGAGGCGGAAAGGCGAAACGTCAGAATCAGGAACGCGGATAGAGTCAAGGCCAGACGCGGCATCGGGTTTCCTCCGTGAATTACCAAGTATACGAAAGACAGAGATCGAGTCAAGAGCTTCCTGAATCCCGGGAAAAGCTTCGATACTCTGGAGTGATATGCCCCAGCAAATGTCTCCCGAGGAGTTCCGCGCGGCGGCCCATCAAACCATCGATTGGATCGCCGATTACGTGCGCGATATCCGGGATTATCCAGTGCTCCCCAACGTCCAACCCGGAGATCTCGCGGAGCGCTTGCCCAAGTGCGGGCCGGAGCGCGGCGAGCCCATGGAAACCATCCTGGAGGATTTTCGCAAGCTTATCGTTCCCGGCATTACTCACTGGAACCATCCGCGCTTCTTTGGCTACTTCTCCATCTCCGGATCGGGCCCGGGCATTCTGGGCGAGATGCTCGCCGCCGCGCTGAACGTCAATCACATGGTATGGAAGACCGGGCCCTCGGCCACGGAGCTGGAGCAGGTCTCGCTCGGCTGGCTGCGCCAGTGGCTGGGTTTGCCGGAGGAGTTTTTCGGGATCATTCATGATACGGCGTCGACATCCAGCCTCCACGCGATCATCGCCGCGCGCGAAGCCGCCGGAGGCAGCCGCCACGATCTGGTCCTCTACACCTCCGAGCACGCCAATCTCTCCGTCGGCCGCGCCGCGCTGGCCGCGGGCGTGGGCCGGGGCGAGATCCGCCACATCCCCATCGACGACGATTTCCGCATGCGCTGCGATGCGCTTGAGTCGGCCATTCAAGCCGACTTAGCCGCCGGCAAGAAGCCGTTCTGCGTCGTTCCGACGCTCGGCACCACGTCGTCGGCGAGCCTCGATCCCCTGCCTGAAATCGCTGCGATTGCGAAGCGCCACGGCATCTGGCTGCACGTGGACGCCGCTTACGCCGGACCCGCCGCGATTCTCGACGAATATCGCCACATCTTAAAAGGCGCGGAGCTGGCCGATTCGCTGGTGCTCAATCCGCACAAGTGGCTGTTCACGCCGGTGGATCTGAGCGCGCTGTATACCCGCCGGCCCGAAGTCTTTCGCCGCGCGCTCTCCCTCGACCAGACCCCCCGCGTATCTGCAAACTGGAGAAAAAGCCACCAACCTTTCCGATTACAGCGTGGCGCTGGGACGCCGCTTTCGTTCGCTGAAACTGTGGTTCGTGCTGCGCTATTTCGGCCGCGAGGGCATCGCCGAAATTCTGCGCGGGCATATGCGCATGGCCCGGGAGTTCGCCGAAAATGTCCAGGCCGATCCTCGATTCGAGCTGGCCGCGCCAGTGCTATTTTCGCTGGTGTGCTTCCGGCTGCGAAGCTCGGAGACCGCGAATCAAGAATCGGCCAATCGCGAACTGCTGGAGCGCGTCAACGCCACCGGCCTCGCGCTGCTTTCGGGAACTCAATTGCGCGGGAAATTCACGCTGCGCCTGGCCATCGGGAACATCGCCACCACGGATGCCGACGTTCAGGAAACCTGGAATCTGATCCGGGCATCCACGTTGTAATCGCTTGCCGCGCCCGCTTAATTCGGCCGGGCCGAGGCCGCGCCCGCGAGGTGACGCTCCAGGGTCGTGATCAGGTGCGCCGGTTGAACCGGCTTGGAGATGTACCCGTTCATGCCGGCTTCCAGGCACTTCTCGCGATCTCCGGTCATGGCGTGCGCGGTCATGGCCAGCACCGGAAGTTTTTCCCAGCGAGGATCGCGCCGCAGCACGCGCGTGGTCTCCAGGCCGTCCAGCACCGGCATCTGTACGTCCATGAGCACTAAATCATAAGGAGGCACGGCTGCTTCCAGCTTCTCCAGCGCTTCCCTTCCGTCATTGGCGATCTCGATGTGATAGCCCTTTTTGCGCAGCATGGCTAACACTACCTTCTGATTCACCAGGTTGTCCTCCACCAGCAAAAGACGCGCGCCGGAGGGGGCTGCGGCGGCGGTAAGCGGCGCAGCTTGGGGAGCGGACTCCGGAATTGCCGCCGATTCGAACACCAGCTTGACGAAGAAGGTGCTGCCCTTGCCCACCTGGCTTTCGACGCGAATGCTTCCGTTGTACATTTCCACCAGGCGGCGAGTGATCGCCAGCCCCAGACCCGTGCCGCCGTACTTGCGCGTGATGCTCGAATCGGCCTGCGTGAACTTTTCAAATATGTCCGCCAGCTTCTGCGTCGGGATTCCCGCGCCGGTGTCGCTGACTTCAATCGACGCTTCGATTCCGCCGGAGCGCCCTGCGGCGGTCGTCAAGCGCACTTCGACCGAGCCGCGCTCCGTGAACTTAATCGCATTGGAGAGAAGATTGTTGACGATCTGGCGGATGCGCAGCGGATCGCCGAGCACACCGGGGTGTTGCGCGTGGGAACAATCCACCTTCAGAATGATGCCTTTTTGCGCGGCCCTGAGCGAGTAACCCTTCAGGGAGTCTTCCATCACGGAACGCAGGTTGAACGGAACCTGCTCCAGCAACATCTTTCCGGCCTCGATTTTGGAAAGGTCCAGAATGTCGTTGAGCAGTGACAGCAGCGAATAGGCGCAACGCTGGGCGGTTTCCAACTGGTCGCGCTGATCCTTGCCCAGGGGGCTGTCCAGCGTAAGGTCCAGCATGCCCAGCAAACCGTTCATCGGCGTGCGCAGCTCGTGCGACATGTTCGCCAGGAATTCGCTCTTGGCCTGGCTGGCGGCCAGCGCGGCGTCCTTGGCCACTTCCAGCTCGCTGGTGCGCTCATGGATGCGCTGCTCCAAATGCTCCTGGTGCTGATGGATCTCCTCTTGCGAACCGGCCAGCGCCTCAATCATCCGATTAAAGCTTTCGCCCAGGTACTCGATTTCATCCCCGGTGCGGCTGACCTGGATGGGCCGCAGCCGGCCCTGCCCCACCGCGGTAATGCCCGCCTCCAGCAGCTTCAGGGGTCGCGCCAGAGCTCGAGTGGTCACGCGGGAGATGACTACCGCGATGAAGCCCACCAGGCCGCACAAAACCATCCCTTTTCTCCAGGTGAAGGTGCCCTTCAGGAGATCCCAGGACAGCGTGACCGAGACCACCCACAGCAGCAGGGCGCCCGTGAAAACGGAGAACTTGGACGCGAGGGAGCGAAGCTTTTTTGGCTGTGTGGGTTCCACTAACCCTATCCTGCGATCTTTTCGCTTAGGTAACCATTCGGTGGATACCTTAGTACAGCCATCAGTTCCCAGGTTAAGATAGTCCGCTTTGCCCCTTGCATTGTGCTGTAAACCATGAGTCTAAAACCGCTATCCTGAAGAGCAAAGTGACTTCCCGCCTTCAGACCTCCCTATTCGGCATAGTCCTGAAGACGCCCGTGCTTGCGGCTTCGGGAACGTTCGCTTACGGAGTGGAGTTCCGGGAGCACGTGAATCTGGCGGAGCTGGGAGGCGTCATCGTCAAGGGGCTTTCCCGGGAACCCATGGATGGGAATCCTCCGCCGCGCATGTTTGAGACCGGGTCTGGCATGCTCAATTCGATCGGTCTCCAGAACATCGGCGTGCGCGCCTTCGTGCGCGACAAGCTCCCCGAGCTGCGTGACCTGGGAGCCACCGTCTTCGCCAATATCTTCGGTTACGCGGTGGAAGATTATGTGGAAGTCGCTCGGGTTCTGGAAGACGCCGAAGGTGTGGCGGGTTATGAGCTGAACGTGTCCTGCCCCAACACCAAGCACGGAGGCATGTACTTTTCGAGCGATCCGGTGCTTCTCGCGGAGGTAGTCTCCGCGGCAAGAAAGGTGGCTGGCCACCGCCCGATCATCGTGAAGCTTTCGCCCAACGTGGCGAAGATCGAGCCATTGGCCAAGGCCGCGGCGGAGGCGGGCGCGGACGCGATTTCACTGATCAACACCTTTGTCGCGCTGGCCATCGACCCCCGCACGCGCCGGCCCCGCCTGGGCGCCGGAATGGGAGGATTGTCCGGCCCGGCCATCAAGCCCATCGCACTGCGGATGGTGTATGAAGCTGCGCGAGCAGTGTCGATTCCGGTGATCGGCCTGGGCGGCATTGCCACCGGCACGGATGCGGCGGAATTTCTGATCGCGGGGGCGTCCGCGGTGCAGGTGGGCACGGCGAATTTCTTTGATCCGGGGGCTCCCGAAAGGATCGCCGCCGAACTGGACCGGTTTCTGGAGCAGCAAAACGTCGCACGGGCGGCGGACTTGGTAGGTACGCTGAAACTATGAAAACGATTTCGACGGAAAACGCGCCCGAGGCGATTGGGCCGTACTCGCAAGCGGTAGTGTCGAACGGATTCGCGTTCTTGAGCGGGCAGATTCCGCTCGATCCGGCCACTGGAAAGTTGATCGAGGGCGACGTGGCGGCGCAAACGGTGCGGGTGCTGGAGAATCTGAAGGCGGTACTGGAAGCCTGCGGATCGTCCCTGGGACACGTCGTGAAGACCACCGTGTTCCTGAAGGACATGGGCGAGTTCGCGCAGATGAACGCGGTGTACTCGGAATATTTTCCGGAGAATCCTCCGGCGCGGGCGACGGTGGAGGCAGCGCGGCTGCCGCGCGATGTGCGCGTGGAGATCGACTGCATCGCGACCGTCGGGGCGGGTTAACGAGATATTGCCGCGCTACTCATTGCGTAGCGCCGTCACAGGATCCACCAACGCCGCACGCCGCGCGGGCAACCAGCTCGCCGCAATTGCGACGATCAGCATCGCCAGTCCGACGGCTACGAATGTGAACATGTCGTTGGGCGCCACTCCGTAGAGCAGCGTCTTCAGCGCGCGCGTGGCAGCCAGCGCTCCGGCCGAGCCCAGCGCGATTCCGATGAGAACCGGTTTTATCGAATCCGCGACCACGGACTTGAGAATGTTGCCCGTCGTCGCTCCCAGCGCCATGCGCACGCCAATCTCCTGCGTCCGCTCGGAAACCAGAAACGACAACACTCCGTAGATTCCAGCGGAGGCGAGAATCAGCGCCACGCCCGCGAAGATTCCCAGCAGCACGGTGTAAAGACCCCGGTCAGCCAGCGAATCCGCGATCACCCGTTCCATGGTTTTGACGTTCGAGACGGGAACTTCCCGATCCACGGAGCCAATCGCGCCGTGAACCGCGGAGACCAGGCTCTCCGGCGGCAGCCGCGTGCTTACGACGAGGCTCATCTGCCCGAATTGATTTCCGACTTGAGAAACGGGCTGGTAGATCTCCGGCTGCGGCGGTTCACGGAGCCCGGTCTGCCGCGTATTCGCGACGATTCCGACGATCACCGCCGCCTCAGGGCGGAACGCCAGAAGCTGATGGCCGATAGGATTGTCACCCTTTTCGAAATAGCGATCGGCCAAGGCCTGGTTGATCATTAAAACGAGCGGTGTGCCGTTCGTATCGGAGGAGTCGAAATCCCGCCCACGGAGAACCGGAATCCCGAGCGTCTGAAAGTAACCCGGGCTGATGATGCGCACTTCGGCCATCGGCGCGTCCGCGCCGCGAAGCAGTGGACGGCCCTGAATGGTGAAATCGCCATTGACTCCCCAGGTTTGCAGAGGCAAGAAGGAGATCCAGCCGGCCTGGCGCACGCCTGGAAGAGCCCGGACCCGGTCAAGAACCGGCTCGTAAAATCGCTGTGCAACGGAGTCGTTTGAGTAGGTGGTGGGCACTGAGATTTGCAGCGTCAGAACATTCTCGGCGCGAATGCCGGAATCGATGGAACGCTGGAGCAGAAACGATTTGATCAGCAATCCGGCTCCTGCGAGAAGAACCAAAGCCAAGCCGACTTCGATCGCGACCAGTGCGGCTTTGAGCGGCTGCCGGCGGCCGACCACTCCGCGTCCAGGTTCGGTCTGGAGCCGCTGGGCGCGCAAGGCATGCAGAGCCGGAGCCAATCCGAACATCGCCGACGCCAGAACAGAAGCCACCGCCAGAAATCCGAAGACAATGCCGTCGGCGTGCCACTCGGCCAAGCGCGGCATGCGTAGTTCCTGCATCGAACGCAGCTCCGCGACTCCCCAGGTCGAGAGCAGAAGGCCGAGCCCGCCGCCGAGAATCGCGAGCATCAGGCTTTCGACCAGGAACTGGCGGAGAATCCGCAGGCGGCTTGCACCCAGGGCGATGCGGGTCAGCACCTCTTTTCGGCGTGCCAAAGACCGGGCCAGCAAAAGGTTCGATACGTTCACGCAAGCGATCAGTAGAACCAGAGCCACCGCGCCCATCAGCATCAGCAGAGCGGGACGCACGTTGCCGATGACGACCTCGTTGAGCGGAAGCGCCACCAGGTTGCGGCCTTCCTGCACCGGGTAGAGCTTGGCCAACTGTTCGCCGATGCCTTCCAGTTCCTTGCGCGCGGAGGCCAGTTCGACGCCCGGCGCGAGCCGCCCCAGCACCGAAAGATAATGTGTGCGCCTCTGCGAGGCAAGCCGCGGACTGGGCCGGAGCGTGGTCCACAATTCCGCTTGGGTGGCGGAGCCCGGCGGAAACCGGAATGACTCCGGCATGACGCCGATCACGGTGTAGGGCTGGTTGTTGAGCGTGATCGAACGGCCCAGCACGGAAGGGTCGGCTCCGAAATGGCCGCGCCAGAGAGACTCGCCGAGAATGACTGTTTGGGCCGCCTCCGGCTGGTCTTCTCCCGGCTGGAACGTGCGGCCCAGCATCGCGCTCGCGCCGAGCAACTCAAACATGCGAGCTTCCACTTGGGCGGCCGCGACCCGCTCCGCCTCTCCGTTGGTCTGTAGACTGGCCTTGCCGACCGGATTATAGGCTTGAATTAATGAAAACGAGCGGGCTTGCGCGCGGAGGTCCTGGAGGTTCGGGTAGGAAACGGAACCGGTGCTGTACTGAGGCAGCAGACTTTCGTACAACCGGACCAACCTTTCCGGATTCTCGTAGGCCAGCGGACGCAGCAGAATCGATTGAACCACCGTGAAAATCGTCGTGGTGGCGCCCAGACCGAGCGTGAGCGTGAGCGCAGCGATGGCGGTGAATCCCGGATTGCGGCGCATCTGGCGCAGCGCGTACTTCACGTCTTGAGCGCTGCGCTCGAGAGCGGTCCAGCTCCACATGTCGCGGGTGACCTCCCTGGTCAGAAGCTCGTTGCCCAATTCGCGGCGGGCGTGCAGGCGAGCTTCCTCAGGCGATGCGCCGCGCTCGGCGTGGTCGCGTGCCGACATCGCGAGGTGCGACTGGATTTCTTCGTCTAACTCGTCGTCACGCCGGGGGCGAAACCAGAAGCGCATGACGTTACGCCTCCTTGGCGTTCATGAGGCCCGCAATGGCGGCGCTCATCTGGTTCCAGCGGGTGTGCTCCGCGGCGAGCTGCTTGCGCCCCGCGGCGGTCAGGCTGTAGTATTTCGCACGCTGGTTGTTCTCGGATTGCTTCCATTCCGGTTTCACCCAGCCTTGCTTTGCGAGCCGATGCAGCGCCGGATAAAGCGATCCGGTTTCGACCTGGAGCAGATCCGACGACCCGGAGCGGATCGTCTGGGCAATGCCGTAGCCGTGCTGCGGTCCCCAGCGCAGGGTTTGAAGGATGAGCATGTCCAGAGTTCCCTGGATCAGTTCGATGCGGTTTTTGTATGGTTCGCGAGGCACGTAGCCAGTCTACACCCTAGGATGTAGTTTGTCTACCCCAATGTGGGCTTGGACGCGCTTGAGTTACTTCTTAGGTGGAGTCGGTGAAGGATCCGCCGAGTATTGCGCTTGCGGAGGAAGCAGCGTAATCTCCACGGTCTTGTCGGGTTCGTAGATCTCGTAGCTTTGGCCGAAGGTCTGGTAATTTTTGGCGTTGATCTGGATCAGCACCTTGCCTTGCGGAATGCCCGGGAGGCTGACGGTGCCTTCCTGGGTGGTGCGCAGCTCCCAGGATTCCTTCTTCTT
>Ga0070733_10000483_pt1 | contig 32525 bp, 16 predicted proteins | sample Coa_R1_9_FD_66450 | JGI IMG/M metagenome (GOLD analysis project Ga0070733, IMG submission 66450) | Surface soil microbial communities from Centralia Pennsylvania, which are recovering from an underground coalmine fire - Coalmine... | ecosystem: Environmental > Terrestrial > Soil > Unclassified ...
GTAGCACCATCGGATCTGCTGATGCAACGGCGCCAAAAGCAGATCCAGCCGACCGATCTGAAAATGAGAGCCATCGGGGCCGTCGTGCGAGAATTCCGTAAGCGGGCGGGCCACTCTCAAGAACGCCTCAGCGGCGAGTGCGGCTTCGATCGAACATACATCAGCCGGGTCGAGAGAGGGATCATCAACCCGACGGTGGGACGGCTGTGGCAAATTGCCGACGCGCTGGAGACCCCGCTGAGCCAAATTGCCAAGCGGATGGAATTCTGGATTGTGAACCAGGAGCGAAGGCCTAAGAAGCCGAGTTGATGATCTGCTCTCCCCTTACAAACAGCATCTTGGCCACGACGAAAACTTGACGCTGCGGCGACTCCCCCACCGGTTTTATCCAGGTCACCGTTAACTTTGGACCGCGATGGAAATTAGTTAGGGTCCAACCGTGGCGTCGCACGCAATGCCGTTTCAGTCCCCTTCTCGATTGCAACCCAGCTGCACGACGCGCCGCTACTCAGGCCTAACGATCCCGTCATGGCCGCTGAGACTCTTGATCAGTGGCACCCTCTCAAATCCCCATAAATCTTGGTCTCAGCCGCACTTGTGTGCGACCTGTGTGCACGCTTCAAGGCAGGACATTTTTTACGGCCCGGAGGGGGATTCATTCGGGTGGTTCGTGAAGCCGTCGTTTCGCGAGCGAATCTTCACGCGTTATCGCCACCGAGACTGTTTCCCTCAGGCGCGGCGGCCTGCTCTTTCGGCTCTTGCGCCGGTGAAATCCACTGCGCGTCGCGCGTGGGATGCGGCCTGGAAGATGTGGCGCTGGCGTCAGTTGAGAACAGGCGTCACCTTGAGCGTGCGACCGGACGCATCAATTCGAAACGCGGTCCCGAATTGTGTCTGCTGGATCTGGCCCACGCCGCTCTCGGAGACCGGGACGTCCACAGGTGTAAAAGCGCTTGAACTCCCTTGTGGCCGCATCTCGATGCGATATTTCTCGATGCGAAGATCTGCGTCAGACGGTGCTGAGAACGTGACGGTATCCTTGCGAAGCTCGCTGGTTCCTATCGCAATAGCGGGGCTCGGCTCGGATGATTCGGTGGAGCGGTTCAGGGTGCCGAACACCACCAGCGTTCCGTGTCCTCCCCCAGGGCAGTTGAAGACTTGCTTATCCAGACCGTTGATCGAACCCGTTGCAACCACGGCGTGATCCTTCAGTTCCGAGTGGGCCTCGTGCGACTTGATGTTATTCAGACTGTCCCACCTTGCATTATGCGATGCGATGGTCACTCCGGCAGGAAAATCGTAGCTGACCGAAGTGCCCTTGCCTTCCTCGCAGCCAACGTCCGTGGACGGGGCGGGCTTGCTAAATGGCTCTGTGGCCGTGGACACCTTGACACGTTTTCCAAGCACGGAAGCCCGCACCTCGTAGGCGGGAGGATCTGGTTTGTTCGGTTTGTCGGGAAGCGCGTCCGCATGCTTTTCCGATGGAGTTTTTGAATCGCCGGGAGACGGACGAGAGATGGCATAGGCGGAAACACCGGCAAGGAGTACCGCAATGAACGCGACCACTTTCGTGAGCGTGTTAAACCTTCGCTCGCGTGCCTGAATTTGCTCCATTGCGAGTGCGACCTTTTGCTCGCGCGTCAAATGCTCGGTATCAACCAGGAAGAATGAAATGTCAGCCTGAAGCGCCTTGGCTCGATCCGCCTCGGGGAGGGCTCTTAGCGATTTCTCTCGCTCCACGAGCCGGGAGCGGTATAGCCATGCTCCGACGGCGATGGCAAACGCCAGCAGCGTCAAGCCCGTCGTGACGTAGCCGATAGCATTCCACATAGGAGTAGTCCAGAGTTCCTCCATTAGAACACGGGTGATGCGCGACAAATGCGGTGAAGATCCGGCTCGAAACCGTAGTCGCCGCAAGCGAAGAATATTCGATGACGCCTCATCGCCCTGGATTTCGGGTGTTTCCAGAGAGAAAGCCGCAGTTGTCGTTTATTGGTTCGAATATTCCGCTTTCAGTCTGCGTACGATAGTGTTACGTCCCTGGTCTTACCCCGGATCACGCTATGCGCCTTTCACGACTTGCCATCTCCAATTTCCGAAACTTTCAGAGCGTTGATATTGCATTGAGCAATCACGCGCTTTTCGTGGGGGAGAACCAGGTCGGCAAGTCAAACCTGGTTCACGCGATTCGGCTCGTTCTGGATGCGTCGCTGTCGGATTCATCGCGGCAGCTTCGGCTGGAGGACTTCTGGGATGGTCTGCCCCGTCCGTTGTCGAAGGACGACCAGATCGAAATCTCGGTGGAGTTGACGGACTTCAAGGACGATCCGAACCAGCTTGCCTTGCTCTGCGAGCATCTGGTCACGCACGACCCGATGGTGTCCCGTCTAACGTATATCTTTTCCGCGGCGGGCATGGAAGGGGATGAAGCGCCCAAGGAAGCGGACTATGAATGGCTGGTCTATGGCGGCGGGCGGGAAGACAATCCCGTGAGTAGCGAGGTACGGCGGCGGCTACCGCTGGAGTTTCTCGCGGCGCTCCGCGATGCCGAATCGGATCTCGCCAACTGGCGGCGGTCCCCACTTCGGCCTTTGCTGGACCGCGCGGCAACACTGATCGACCGAAAAACGCTCACCAGCATTGCCGAATCCGTGACCGAGGTCACGAAGTCGGTGACTGAGATCGATGAGATCAGCGAGCTGTCGGACCGGATCAGAAAACGCCTGGAGGAGATCGGAGGCCCTTCCCAGACTCTCGACATATCACTGGGGTTCTCACCGGCGGATGCGGACCGACTGCTACGGACGCTCCGTATTTTCATTGACGACGGCAAACGCAGCATTGGGGAAGCCAGCCTCGGCTCTGCCAACATTCTCTATCTCGCGCTGAAGCTGCTTGAGATCGATCAATTGGTCGAAGAGGGGTCCAGGCATCACACCTTTCTGGCGATCGAAGAACCGGAGGCGCATCTTCACCCGTACCTTCAGCGGCTGGTGTACCGGGATGTCCTCCAGCGGCGTCTGCACCAGGAAGGCGAAAAGCCTGACGACAAGAATGTGCAGCGCACGATTCTGCTTACCACGCATTCGCCGCATATCGTCAGCGTGTCGCCACTGGAGACGCTGGTCTCGCTTCGCAAAGTGGACGGCGCAACCGAAGTGGCCTCGGCAGCCGGGGTGACGTTTGAGGACGCAGACCGGGCGGATCTCGAACGATATCTTGATGTGTCGCGGGGAGAGATGCTCTTTGCGAAAGGCGTGCTGCTGGTCGAGGGCGATGCGGAAATATACCTTGTCCCGGCATTGGCCCGGCTGATCGGGAAAGACCTTGACCAACTGGGCATCGTCGTGTGTTCGGTCTCCGGGACGCACTTTACCGCGTATGTCCGGTTGTTGCACGGGCTTTCCATTCCGTTTGCCGTCATCACGGATCGGGACCCGTCGAACGACGGCGACCGCGGTATCACCCGAGTACTGGGGCTTCTATCGGAGATCGTCAGCGCCAAACTTCTCGAAAAGTACCCAACTGAAGATGCGCAATTGGCACTGGCACAGAAGCGGGGCCTCTTCTTAAACGACCATTGCCTTGAGGTTGATCTATTCAAGGTTGGCCGTCATAAGAGCATGTGTCGAACGATTGAGGAACTCAGCGACAATGGCGCGGCAAAAACGCGGGCGAAGGAATGGGCCGCGAAGCCTGCGACCCTCGATGCGGAACGGCTGGTGAAAGACATTACCGCAATCGGCAAGGGGCGCTACGCCCAGAGGCTCGCTTGCATCATTAAGAAGGACATTTGCCCGCCCTACATCAAGGACGCCATTGAGTATGTCGCGAAACTGTGCTAGACGCGCGAAACTGTACGTGGCTGCGGCGGAGGATCTCCGCGACAATCCGGGTCAGTGGCAAGCCTACGAATCGAAGGGTAACTGCGTGGTTCTGGCCGGCCCTGGCAGTGGCAAGACCAAAACGCTGACGATCAAACTGGCACGGATGCTGGTGGAGGATGTCGCGGCGCCGAGGGGCATTGCGTGCATCACCTACAACTCGGAATGTGCGAGTGAACTGGCGCGCCGCCTGGACAAGCTCGGGATTCAGGAGTCGCGGGACGTGTTCATCGGCACGATTCACAGTTTCTGCCTGAAACACCTGGTCGTGCCGTATGGACGATTGGCCGGGCTGGATCTGCCGATGGGACTGAAGGTGGCGACTCCTGACGAACAGGAGCGCGTCTTTGCCGAGGCCGTGGCGGAGTTGTACGGGCCGAACCGGGACCCTTCGTATTTGCGGACGGATGTTGACCGCTACCGGCGGACGTATCTGGACCGAGACCATCCTGAATGGCTTGGCACGGATGAAGAGACGGCACGGCTGATTGAAATCTATGAACGGAGGCTTCGGGAGGCCAGCGCGATTGATTTCGACGACATGATGTTGCTCGGTCTGCGGCTGATCGAAGGGCATGAATGGGTCCGGGCCTGTTTGCGAGCCAAGTTCCCGATCATTGCCGTCGATGAATATCAAGATCTCGGTCTTGCCTTGCACCGGATGGTGTTGAGCCTGGTGTACGACGGCGGCATCCGGTTGTTTGCGGTGGGCGATGCCGACCAATCGATTTATGGCTTTGCGGGTGCAATGCCGAAGTTGCTGAAGGAACTCTCCGAGATGGACGGTATTGAGAAAGTTCCGCTTCGCTTCAACTACCGGTCCGGCAAGGAGATTGTAGAAGCGTCTGAAGCGGCACTCGGCGAGGTGCGTGGGTATAAGGCCCAGGCAGGCTATGCAGGGACGATTGATTTCCACAAATGCCCAGACGGCCTCGAAGCGCAAGCCCAGAAGATTGCCAATACGCTGATTCCCGATGCCCTGAAGCGACGACAGGGAAGAACGCTTGGCGACATCGCGGTTCTTTACGTCGATAAGAATGATGGCGACGTGATCGAGACACAGGTGACTGCGGCAGAGATGAAGTTCATCCGGCTCGACCGTGGCGCGCCGTATCGCAAGACGAAGCTGATTCGTTGGCTGGAAGAATGCGCGGCATGGTGCGGCGGCGGATGGAAGAAGGGTACTCCCCGGCTCTCGATGATTTTGTCGCGTTGGCAGTTGCTCACGTCGAACGTCCGGACTGAGAAAGAGAGAAACGCAGGCAGGGTCGCTCTCGTACAGTTCCTGTTCGCCCATCGCGATGAGAAACAGTTGCTCAAAACCTGGCTCAGTGACTTGTTCGACCAATGCCTTGCGGCGGCCTTTGCAACTGACCCCATGATGCGCGATGAAGCGGAGGCCTTTCAGGGATTACGAAAAGCCAGTGAGGCCAAGGGCAAGCTCGCAAAACTCACGGTCGGCGTATTCGGAGGGCAGGCTGGCGCATCGGACCATGTCAACCTGATCACGCTGCATAGCGCGAAGGGCATGGAGTTCGATGTGGTCCTGATGATGGGTCTGGAACAGGGACGGATTCCGAAGTGGGATGCAAAGACCGCAGAGAAAAAGGGTGAATCCCGCCGTCTGTTCTATGTCGGACTGACGCGAGCGCGGCACGAGGTCCATATGCTGTGTTCGGGCTTCACCGTGAACCGCAACGGACGACGCTTTGATAACGGCGCTTCGGAGTTTATGAAGGAAGTCTATCTGAAGATCAAGAAGAAGCCGTAGGGCATTGGCAGCATTTGCCAAACGCCGCCTATGGCGCGATAAGCAATCAGATGGAGTCACTCACCCACCCTAGCTCTGGCCAAGATGCGTTACCCCCCTCTTGAACCACCGTTCAATCAAAGACTTAGCGCGGGTTTCACGCTGGTTGAAATCGCCATCGTGCTGGTCATCATCGAACTCATCATAGGAGGGATCATGGTGGGTGGAGAGATGATTCACTCAGCAACTCTGCGAAGGGTTGTCTCGGAAAAGAACCCATACGAAGCTGCCATTAGAACGTTTCAATTAAAGTACGGCCACCTTCCCCTCTTCAATTGGGCGGTTGAGGAAATCAGGGCCAAGTGGTGTAGTGGTGAAGGACGCTGCGAAGGGCATGTACATCATCGACACGGACAGCCGGGAGCGCGAATCGGCGGCGATTCGACGCATCGTCGGATCCTTTCACCAGAAGTACGTCTTGGGACCCATGGGTCTTGGAACATTGTCCTGGGTAATTGTGGAAGCGCAGAAGCCCGGACTGATACCGGGCATTGTGGGTGATGTGGACATCCTGGCGGGTACGATGGAATTCTCCGACCCCGTTGCCTTTCGCAGTGCCCTTGAAAGAGTGAGCGGGCGATACCCCGACGCGCACGCGGGCTTCCTTGAAAACATGGCCGGTAAGGAAATCGCGGAAGCGGGCGGCATCGAGTGGCCGCCCAAGCCATCGCACATAGTTGGCCTTGAAGTGAAGTGCAGCTACTTCGACACACAGCCACGAGCGACCAAATCGTCCCCGGAAAAAGTGGCGGGAATACGCAAGCAGATTGAATGGCTCACGAAAATGGGTCTGGATAGGGTTGCGCTATTGGATGTGATCGCAAACCCGCCAAGCGGCGGCATCGATTCCGGTGCGTGGCTTGCGGCAGCAGCGCAAGCTCAGACGTCACTGGCCGCTGCCGAGAGTGTTCTTCGCGAGCGGTTACCATCTGACTCACCCTCCGGCCAATTCGTGTGGGCCGTCGGTCCGGTCGTTGGAGGGGATGAAGCGGCACGCGGCGCGGGCGCACCGCGACTGATTCGCCCACCCTTGATGAATCCGGCGCTTGGGCGGGGGGACCCGGAAGTCACCGCGAATCGCAGAACTTTGCTGGAGAGCATCACGAGGCTGCTCGGGAGTCAGCGACGCCCACGGTACTTTCCCATCGTTTACATCGACTGCCGGAAGTGCCGGAGTTTGCATCTTCTCGACGATGACTGTTTGGAAGAGCCGGGTCTCGGTGGTAGTGCCGGTTAGGCGAATCGGGGAAGCGCCTTAAGCCTACGTCTCCTCGACGAGTCGCGGCCCGGCACCGCAGACGATGGGCCAGGTACCGCTAAGAATCTTGCGGGCGTTGCCGAATGGTCCAACCTTGGCGTGAAGAGCGAAGCAGCACTCAGGCCGCACAATGCAATAAAGTACTAGAGAGCGGCAATACCAGACACGGGGTCCAGCACGATTCCTTGGGCCTCTATCGGTGGGTCGATTTGACGCTTCGAAGGTGCAAAAGCGACAACCATGGACGCATTTGAGATTCGGCGACAACTCGTCGGGGACTACGCACAGTATGTCCAGAGCTTCATCAACATTCGGGATCGCCGCATCTCGGAGTGCGTTCAGTCGGAATTGGATTCGGGTCTACTTTGGCCCGATCCGCTGATCCAGTTGAACCCGGCATTTGAGGCCGGGGACTCCATCGACGCATTGGTCGCGGAGGGCATCCTTCACGAAGAATGCTCGCGAATTTTCAAGAAAGATAAGGAACCCGGCAGCAATAATTCAGGAAAGCCACTCAACCTGTACCGGCATCAATCAAAGGCAGTGCGCTGCGCCGTACAGAACAATAACTACGTCCTGACGACCGGCACCGCCTCGGGCAAGAGCCTTTCATACATCGTGCCGATCGTCAACCAGATATTGCGGCGCGGTTCGGGTGCAGGAATCCAGGCGCTCATTGTCTATCCGATGAACGCCCTCGCGAATAGCCAATACCGCGAGCTGGAAAAGTTTCTGCACTATGGCTATCCCGAAGGCCGGCCTCCCGTGCGTTTCGCGCAATACACGGGCCAGGAGAAGGACGAGCGGCGCAAGGCGATCATTGCCGATCCCCCAGACATCCTCATCACCAACTATGTCATGGCAGAACTGATTCTCACGCGCCCGGACGAGCGGCAACTCGTCGAAGCCGCTCGCGGACTTCGCTTCCTGGTGATGGATGAGCTGCACACGTACCGGGGGCGGCAAGGTGCCGACGTGGCATTGCTCATTCGCCGCCTGAGGAACCGCGTGTCGAGCGAACTGCTTCAATATGTCGGAACTTCGGCAACGATGGCGGGCGGTGGCAACTTCGATCAGCAACGCAAAGAAGTATCCGCCATTGCGAGTAAGTTCTTCGGGGCGACGGTGAAACCGGAGAATGTCATCGGAGAAACGCTTCAGCCTGCGACAAAGGAACTGCCAACGGATGGGGCAGCGTGCAGGGAAACATTACGGGCGCGGGTGCTTTCCGGTTCTGTGGAAACAGGTAGCTATCAAGACTTTGTGGCCGACCCGCTTTCGAGTTGGATCGAGCACCGGCTGGGACTCGGCGTCGAAGAGGGCACTGGTCGCCGGGTGCGGGCATTACCCAGAAGCCTCTTCGGACCCGAGGGCGCGTCGGAGTTGCTCGCGAAGGAAACCGAGCTAGCGCCAGGCCTCTGCGCCAAGTCCCTTCAAGAGCAGTTGCTGCGCTCCTATTCGGTGGGGCGAAACCCGGAGAACGGGTTTCCGCCGTTTGCCTTTCGGCTGCACCAGTTCATCAGCAAAGGCGACACGGTCTATGCGACGCCAGAGGACGAGACGAGTCGTTATGTGACGGTGCATGGACAACAATATGTCCCCGGAGACCGAAACCGTATCCTGCTTCCGCTCGTGTTCTGCCGTGAATGCGGCCAGGAATACTATTGCGTTCGAGCCTCGAATGCCTCCACCCCTGGAAACCGGCGCTTTGAGCCACGCGAGGCACAGGATCAGGAAGGAACCGACGAGGTTATTCCAGGCTATCTGTACATCAGTGCGACGAATCCCTGGTCGTCGTCTTTAGATGAGATCGTTGAGCGCGTGCCAGAGGACTGGGTCGAGGAACATCGCGGCACACGCCGCGTAAAGAGCAGTCAGCGCAAGAACGTACCGCAGGTCGTTCGGGTTGCGCCGGACGGCACGGAGTCGACGGAAGGCGTCGAAGCGAGTTTTGTGAATAGCCCGTTCCGCTTCTGTCTGAGTTGCGGCGTCGCTTACGGCGGACGCCAGAAATCCGATTTCGCGAAGTTGTCGTCTCTGAGTTCCGAAGGCCGATCTACTGCGACAACCATCTTGAGCCTGTCGGTGATCCGGGGCCTGAAGAATGAAGCCTCACTGCACGATCGCGCACGAAAACTCCTGAGCTTCACCGACAATCGGCAAGACGCGTCCCTCCAGGCGGGACACTTCAATGACTTTGTCGAAGTGGGGCTCCTCCGAGCGGCACTCTATAAGGCTGCTGCTTCAGTCGGTGCCGTTGGAATTCCCCACGACGAGTTGCCCGAGAAAGTTTTCGAGGCGCTTGATCTTCCGCTCGACTTGTACGCCAAGGACCCCGCCGTCCGGTTTCAGGCGTTGAAGGATACCCAGAGTGCATTTCGGACGGTGCTGGGCTACCGCCTCTATCGGGACTTGAAGCGTGGATGGCGAATCACGCTACCGAATTTGGAGCAGTGCGGACTCCTGGAGATTCACTACCAGTCGCTTGACGAGCTTTGTCATTCAGAATCCGACTGGAGAGAGTGCCACGCCACTTTGGTCAGCGCCAGCCCCGAGACGCGTCAACGAATTGCAAAAGCGTTGCTCGATCACATGCGGCGCGAACTGGCGATTCAGGTCGATTATCTTGATTCCGCCTATCAGGAAAGAGTTCGGCAACAGAGTAGCCAGCATCTTCGTGAACCTTGGGCGGTCGATGAAAGTGAGCAGCTTGAACACGCCGCAATTCTGTTCCCGAGGCCGTCCGGAGGCGATAACGACGACTATGGCGGGAACCTGTACATGTCCGCCCGCAGTGGATTCGGACAATTCCTTCGCCGCGGCACCACCTTCCCTGGCGCTGCAAATCTGACACTTGCGGACACCGAAGTTGTCATTCGACAGCTCCTCGGAAAGCTCCGGCTTGCGGGAATCGTGAAGCAAGTGATGGAGCCCCGAAACCCGGACGACGTGGCCGGGTATCAACTATCGGCGTCTGCGCTTCTCTGGGTTGCAGGAGATGGCTCCAAAGCCGTCCACGATCCGATTCGGATTCCGCACATGCCCATAGATGGTGGCCGAACGAATCCGTTTTTCGTGAAGTTCTACCGCGAAGTGGCACAGACGGCGCTCGGGCTTGAAGCGCGCGAGCATACAGCACAGGTGCCGATTGATCTTCGCATTGACAGGGAGCAGCGGTTCGCTGAAGGCAAACTTCCCCTGCTCTTTTGCAGCCCGACGATGGAGTTGGGCGTAGATATTCGAGAACTCAACGCGGTCAATCTTCGCAATGTTCCGCCCACGCCCGCCAATTACGCTCAGCGCAGCGGACGGGCGGGCCGAAGCGGCCAGCCAGCGATTGTGATTTCGTATTGCTCCACGGGAAGCTCTCACGATCAGTATTTCTTTAAGAGACCAAGCCTGATGGTGGCGGGGGCGGTGACGCCGCCTCGGTTGGATCTGTCAAACGAAGATTTGGTTCGGGCTCACGTTCACGCCATTTGGCTCTCCGAATCGCGCCTCCACTTGGGAAGGACGCTCAAGGATCTTCTGGATCTTGCGGGCGACGATCCGAGCCTTGAACTTTTGCCGAGCATTGAAGATGCTCTCAATGGCGAGTCCGCTAGGACAAAAGCAAAAGCCCGTTGTAGGTCGGTGCTTGCGGATTGTGAAGCGGAACTGGGTTTTGCTGACGGCGATCTCGACCGCTGGCTGGATACGACGTTTTCGCAGATTCGCCTGAATTTCGTGGAGGCATGTAGGCGTTGGAAAGATCTGTACATGGCGGCGCACACCCAGGCGCGGCTACAGAGCAAGATCATTTTGGATGCAACGAGAAGCGTTGAGGAAAAGCGTCAAGCCGAACGCTTGCGGCGTGAGGCGGAGGATCAGGTACGCCTGCTCACCGAAGCGGAGAATGTGGTTCAATCCGACTTCTACAGCTACCGGTATTTCGCAAGTGAAGGCTTTTTGCCCGGATACAGCTTCCCGCGCCTGCCGCTGTCGGCTTTCGTGCCGGGACGTCGCCAAACCAAGAATCGGGAAGAGTATCTGTCGCGTCCCCGCTTTCTTGCAATTTCCGAATTCGGGCCGCGTGCCGTTGTGTATCACGAAGGCTCGCGCTATCGCATCAACCGGGTCATTCTTCCGGTCGGGGAGAATCAGGAACTGGCAACTCGAAGGGCCAAGCAATGCGAGGTCTGCGGGTACCTGCACCCGATTATGGCTGGAGATGGCGTTGATCTTTGCGAACGATGCAAGAGCCCCCTGGGGTTACCGATGCAGTCGCTGTTCAGGCTCCAGAATGTCACGACCAAGCGTACCGATCGAATTAACTCTGACGAAGAAGAGCGCCTAAGGCAGGGCTTCGAACTTCGAACTGCCGTGCGATTTACCGAGAGCGCTGGTCGGCCTACGCATAGGGTTGCCAGCGTTGAGCGCAACGGAGAAGTCCTCGCCCGGCTCGACTACGGGTCGGCTGCGACCATCTGGCGAATCAACCTGGGTTGGCGACGCCGGAAACAGCGAAACCTCTACGGCTTCAATCTCGATACGGAACGCGGCTATTGGGCCACCAATGACCTGGCCAACGATGACGACCCCAGCGATCCGATGTCGGCTAGAGTAACCCGCGTCATTCCGTTTGTTGAAGATCGCCGAAATTGCCTGGTGCTGGAACCAACCACCACGCTTACCGACGATGTCATGGCCTCGCTCGCAGCCGCGTTTAAATCGGCGATACAGATCAAGTACCAGCTCGAAGACAGTGAACTCGCTGTCGAGCCCTTGCCTGATTCGAAGAATCGACGAGTCTTACTATTTTACGAATCGGCGGAAGGCGGTGCTGGTGTTCTTCGCAGTGTGCTCGATGACCCAGCAGCGATTCAGGAAATTGCCCGAAAGGCGCTGGAGATTTGCCACTTTGACCCCAATACGGGCGACGATCTGAAGCGCGCGCCGCGCGCGAAGGAGGACTGCGAAGCAGCCTGCTATGACTGCCTGATGAGCTACGGGAATCAGGGCGATCACAAGCTGCTCGACCGTAAGCGAATCAAGGACCTCTTACTGCTACTGGCCGGTGCGCATGTCAGCGCTTCACCTGCTCACCACTCGCGAAAGGACCATGTCACCGAGCTGTCCAATCTCGCCGACAGCGAGCTGGAGCGCCGGTGGATTCGCTTTCTGGAAAAGGGGAATCTCCGGCTGCCCTCGAAAGCGCAGTCCCTGGTTGAAGCGTGCAAAACGCGGCCTGATTTCTTGTACGAAGACTCGCTGTCAGCGATCTACGTTGATGGTCCGCCACATCAGTTTGCCAACCGGCATGAGCGTGACCTCGTCCAGACAGAATGTATGGAGGATCTCGGCTTCACGGTGATCCGATTCGGCCACGATGACAACTGGGCTGAGATCGTGGCGCGCTATCCCAATGTGTTCGGGAGAATGGCGTGAGCTTTGCCGTTGGTTCACTCGTCAAAGCGCGTGGGCGCGAATGGGTCGTCTTGCCCGAATCCGAAAATTCGCTTCTGATGCTTCGCCCGTTGGGCGGGACAGACGAGGAAGTGACAGGAATCTACCTCCCCCTTGAAACCGTGGAAACGGCGACGTTCGCCCTGCCCGACCCGTCTCGCCTCGGCGATCACCGGTCGTGCCGATTACTACGGGATGCTGTGCGTCTGGGGTTCCGGGCGAGTGCCGGTCCCTTCAGGTCTTTTGCGCGGCTCGGCATCGAACCACGGCCTTATCAGCTCGTACCGCTGCTCATGGCGCTCAAACTTGATCCGGTTCGCCTGCTGATTGCCGACGACGTTGGTATCGGAAAGACCGTCGAAGCCTGCCTTATCGCGCGTGAGCTTTTGGATCGCGGCGAGATTCGGAGAATCGCCGTCCTGTGCCCGCCGCAACTCGCGGAGCAATGGCAGACCGAACTTCGCGACAAATTCCACATTGATGCCGAACTCGTGCTGCCCGGAACAGCGCCTCGCCTGGAGCGGCACTGCCGGGTTGGCGAATCCCTGTTCGATATTTACCCGTTCGTTGTCGTTTCAACCGACTTCATTAAGAGTGACCGCAGGCGGCTCGACTTCCTGCGAGCCTGCCCTGAGATGGTCATCGTTGATGAAGCCCACACCTGCGCCTATAGCGGTGAAGGCAGCGGCGGGCGGCACCAGCGCCATGAACTCGTGAAAGGGCTGGCCTCGTCCGGCAAGGCGCGGCACATCATTCTGGTTACGGCGACGCCCCATTCCGGGAATGAACAATCCTTCCGGTCGCTTCTTGGTCTGCTGGATTCCGGTTTCGATGAACTTCCTGAAGACCTCGGTGGCAAACATAACGAATCTCTGCGCCGGAAACTGGCAGGGCATCTGGTTCAGCGCCGCCGCGCAGACATTCGCCACTTTCTCAAATCGGAAACGCCGTTCCCCGATCGGGAAGAGGCCGAACACGGCTACAAGCTGCACGATGATTACAGGCGTCTCTTTGCGAGGGTGCTGGAATACGCGAAAGAGACTGTCTGCGAACAGGGTGAATCCCGTCACCGGCAGCGCGTGCAATGGTGGTCGGCACTCGCGTTGCTCCGTGCACTGGCATCGAGCCCAGCCGCAGCAGCAGCGACGCTTCGGACCCGTGCTGGGACGCTGGCCACGGAGACAGTAGAGGAAGCCGATGACCTGGGGCGCCGCACGGTTCTCGATCTTCTGGACGACGTAGCCGCTGAAGCAGTGGACATCACACCTGGAGGCGACGCCGAACTGGGTGAAGGCGAAGACGCCCGCCTTCGGCGTCGCCTGCTCGACATGGCCCGGCAGGCGGATGCGCTTCAAGGCAAAAAGGACAACAAACTTCAAACAGCCACGACGATGATTGCGGCGCTCCTCAAGGAAGGCTTCCGGCCCATCATCTTCTGCCGGTTCATCGCCACAGCAGAATATGTCGCCGCTGCTTTGCGACAGGACCTTCCTAAGGACGTTGCGGTCGTCGCCGTCACGAGCGAGCTTGCGCCGACGGAGCGCGAAGCGCGTATCAATCAACTCTCTGAAACGCCGAAGCATGTTCTGGTCGCGACAGACTGTCTATCGGAAGGCATCAATCTTCAGCGCGACTTTGATGCAGTGGTGCATTACGACCTCAGTTGGAACCCGACCCGGCATGAGCAGCGGGAGGGTCGTGTGGATCGCTACGGCCAGCCGAGCACCAAGGTTCGTGTCGTTACCTACTACGGTCTCGATAACCAGATCGATGGCATCGTTCTTGACGTGCTTTTGCGAAAGCACAAGAAGATCCGCAGTTCACTGGGTATCTCCGTTCCGATACCGGTGGACACGGAGAAGATCGTCGAAGCCGTATTTGAGGGCCTCCTTCTGCGCAGCAAACCGGGCACCGCGGACCAACTGTATCTCGACTTCGAGGACTACTTCCGGCCCGCGAAGGAAGACCTGTTTGCTAAATGGGATATGAGTGCCGAGCGGGAAAAACGCTCGCGGACCATGTTCTCCCAGGAAGGCTTGAGCGCAAGCGTGGAAGAGGTCGAGCGCGAACTGGCCGACGTACGAAAAGCCATCGGTTCAGGAATCGACGTTTCCAGGTTCACGAAGGAAGCGCTCCTGGCACACGGTGCTGTCGTGGCTCAAAACGGCGTGGTCAAAGTGGATCTGGCAGAGATTCCGCGCGGCTTGCGGGATGCGCTGACCGTTGACCGGCATTTGCTCGTTCGGTTTGAGCCGCCCACGAAGGCTGGCGAACTTCTCTTGACTCGCACCCATCCGATCGTTGAAGGCCTGGCCAGCTTCCTTCTCGATACGGCGCTCGATTCCCAGCTAGCTGGCGTCGCCCGCCGCTGCGGCACGATCCGCACTCGCTCGGTCTCCCGCCGGACGACCGTGCTACTTCTTCGGTTGCGCTACCACATCATTACCCGGCAAGGCGATCAAGAGCACCCGCTCCTTGCCGAGGACTGTATGACGGTGGCGTTTGAGGGTTCTCCAGCCAATCCCACCTGGCTTGACCGTAGCCATGCTGAAGCCCTTCTTGCCACAACGCCCGATGCGAACATCCAGCCGGATCAGGCAGCCGAGTTCATCCGCAAGGTTAATCAGGATTTTGAACTTCTCGCACCGCGCCTCAATGAAATCGCGGTTGAACGGGGGGAAGAACTGCTCGCCGCCCATACTCGCGTGCGCACTGCGGCCCGTATCCAGGGCGTCCGTCACCGCGTAGAGGCTCAGCTTCCGCCCGACGTCCTCGGCGTATTTGTGTACTTGCCCGCGCTCGCTGAAGCAGAAAAGGGTGCCACGCACTAATGGCGACGAAGAGCCGTGATCTCTTTCTCACCATTCGCTCTGAAGGTGCCATCCTTCCGCCAGATCTGCTTCAGCGGATTGTCGCGGGTGACCGCGAACTGGAGGGGCTTAAGCCTGACGACTACCACCTGCCGAAGAGTGAAAAGCTCAATGAGGCCACAAGCCGTTCGTGGAACCGCTTACTTGGCGCATGGGCTTCGTTTCGGCCCGCCGCCGAAAAACTGCCCGATTCGGAGTTGGGAACATCGCTGACCCGAGAGCGTTGGCTTCTCCCGCTCTTTCAGGAACTCGGCTACGGCAGGCTTCTCACCGCCAAGGCCATCGAGGCCGACGGAAAATCCTACGCCATCTCCCACGGCTGGAATCGCACGCCCATTCATCTCCTGGGATGCCGAGTGGACCTTGACCGCCCCCAGCAGCGTACTGCAACAACAAGTCGCAGCAGCCCCCATAGTCTCCTACAGGAAACGCTGAACCGTTCCAAAGAGCATCTTTGGGGCTTCGTCACCAACGGCTTGCGGTTCAGAGTACTCCGCAATAACGCAAGCCTAACGCGTCAGGCCTACGTTGAGTTTGATCTCGAAGCCATGATGCTCGGCGAGAACTACGCCGACTTTGTGCTTCTCTGGTTGCTTTGCCACCAGTCGCGCGTGGAAGCGGAAAACCCGAATGACTGCTGGCTAGAGAAATGGTCGCAGGCTTCGAAAGAGCGTGGCGTCCGGGCACTGGAGCAACTTCGGCGCGGAGTGGAGCAGGCCATTACGGCTTTGGGCCGTGGCTTTCTAAGCTGCCAAGGAAACCGTAAGCTCCGTGAAGATCTCCGCTCTGGTGCTCTCAACTGCCAGGATTATTACCGTCAGTTGCTTCGCCTTGTGTACCGGTTACTGTTCCTCTTTTCTGCGGAGGATCGCGGATTGCTCCTGATGCCGGGTGAGCAACACGCGCCGGCCAGAGAGCGTTACCTTGCGCATTATTCGACCCTCCGCCTTCGGCGCATGGCGGAGCGTCGGACCGGCACGAGGCATACCGATTTATTCACATCGCTTCGCCTCATCATGGGCAAACTCGGTATGGATTCCGGTTGTCCCGATCTCGCGCTTCCCGCGCTGGGGAGCTTCCTGTTTTCTGGCAAGGCCGTGCCGGATTTGGAGCATTGCGACATCTCGAACTTTGATCTTTCGGACGCGTTTCGCGCACTCGCGGTCACCGTATCGAATGGCATCCGCCGCCCGGTGGACTATAAGAATTTGGGCGCTGAAGAGCTAGGAAGCGTCTATGAATCTCTCCTCGAACTTCATCCCCGCGTAAATCTGGATTCCGCCTCGTTCGAGTTGAGCGTCGCAAGTGGGCACGAGCGTAAGACCACGGGTTCTTACTACACCCCAACCAGTCTGATCGATTGCTTGTTGGATTCGGCACTGGAACCTGTGCTCGCTGGAGCGGCCCGCAACGCAGAACCCGAGAAGGCTATCCTCGCATTGAAGGTGGTGGACCCTGCTTGCGGCAGTGGCCACTTCCTCATAGCCGCTGCCCATCGCACTGCAAAGCGGCTCGCTACAGCGCGAACGGGCGACGAAGAACCATCTCCGCAAGCCGTGAAAACCGCTTTGCGAGATGTCATCGGGCACTGTATCTATGGCGTGGACATCAACCCGATGGCGGTCGAGCTCTGCAAGGTGAATTTGTGGATGGAAGCGCTCGAACCGGGCAAACCCTTATCGTTCCTCGAAAGCAAGATCCAGTGCGGGAATGCGCTTGTGGGCACAACACCAGCGCTACTCAACGATGGAATTCCTGACACTGCATTTGTGCCGCTCGAAGGCGACAGCCGCGAAGCCTGCACCAAATGGAAGAAAGTAAACAAAGCGGAGCGGACTTCCCGCGAGCGGAAACAAGAACGGTTTGCCTTCGATGCCCCGTGGATGAAACTGGGCAAGCTGGCCGAAACCTTCCTTGCCGTTGATCATGTTGGTGACGAGTCCATAGAGCAGATCCACCAGAAGGAACTGCTCTATGAGCAGGCCGTGCGCTCTGGAGACTACCTGGACGGGCGTTTTCTGGCCGATGCGTGGTGTGCAGCCTTCGTCTGGAAGAAGACGAGCCTTCTGGAGTTTCCCATCACTGAGGAGATCTTCCGGCAGATCGAACAAAACCCAACCGCTTTCTACAGCGACAAACGAGCGATGAGCGATCAAGTTCGGCAACTCGCCTGGACGTACAACTTCTTTCATTGGCACCTGGCCTATCCCGAAGTTTTCCGACCAAGGAAAGACCTCGAAAGTGATAGGCAAGTGGCTGGCTGGTCGGGCGGATTCGATGTAGTTCTGGGCAATCCACCATGGGTCCGTCAGGAACTTTTGAAGTCCGTTAAGCAGCTGTTCTCAAATTTCATAACATTCTGCAGCACGGTGGACTCATCAGTCCTTTTCTTAGAGCGCGCCGTCCAGATCTGCAAGATAGGTGGATTCATCGGCCTACTGACGCCGAACAAGTGGTTTCGTGCGGCTTATGGAAAGGACCTTAGGGAGTTTCTGCGAGAACACACTCGCGTGCACCTTCTAATCGACTTTGGCCATTCTCATAACCTTTTCCCCGACCAGGACACCTTCCCCGCCGCGAGCGTGTTTGAACCGGTGGGCTTGCGTGTACCCGACGGAGAAACGTTGAAATTCGTGCGAGCTCACGATGCCGATCGACGTGACACCGATCTCTCGACGCTTATTGCTAGCCAATTCAAAATCGTACCCCACGCGGATTTGCGCTCGGATCGTTGGCAACTTGAAGATGCTGCCGAAAGTGCGCTGCTCGATAGCTTGATGAAGTCGGGTCAGCAGCTTGCAAAATACTTGGGGGCCATGCCGTTAAGTGGGATCAAAACTGGTCTCAATGAGGCGTACTATCTTTCATCGGGACTTCGGAATTCACTCGTCGAGGACGATCCCAGCTGCACCTCTCTTATCAGGCCGTTCCTTCGGGGCCGCGACATCAAACGATGGAATAGCGAATGGGCACACCAGTGGCACATCGTCATCGCTTCGAGCCACAACCACCGATGGCCCTGGTCGGATGGTTCGACCGAACAGCACGCAGAGGAGGTGTTTGCGGAGACGTACCCCTCCATACACAGGCACCTCAAACCTTTCGAAGAGAAGCTGCGTGCAAGGTCTGATAAAGGAACGTTCTGGTGGGAGCTGCGTTCCTGCGATTACTACCAAGCCTTCGACGAGCCCAAGATTGTGGTTCAATGCATCGCCTACTTTTCTAGGTTTGCCATCGATCTCAGCGGCCATACCGTCAACAACAAAGTGTTGTTTCTTCCCAGCGGAGACTTGTACCTTCTGGGAATTCTCAATTCACGCATTTCATGGTGGATCATCAATCGAACATTCCAGCACATGAAGGATGACGGCCTGAGTATCGACGTGCAGTTCTTGCTTGCTCTGCCCGTACCTGTTGTCTCACAAGGACTTCGAGATGCCATCGTCGACATAGTTTCCGCGTTAGTCAACGAAACGTCTCCAAATCCAGCCGATAGTGAACGCCAACTCTATGAGCTCGTGGTGAAAGCTTTTGGCTTGAGTGTAGAAGAAAGAGGAATCCTTGAGGCTTCGCTCCCGGCGCGCGATCCCATCGTTGCCCTTGGCGTTGCCGAATCCATGCCAGTGGAGGACGAGGCCGTTGAAGATTCCGTCATTGTGTATCCCATTCATGCAGTTGGCTCGCAGGCGCAGCAGCGGCCTGCTATTGTGTTGCAGACTGTTGGTGTCGGAGCATGGACTACACCGGCAGGAGTCACTCCAGACAACCTGGCGCTGCTCACCTTGGTCGAGGTCATGCGGGCGTTTGGCGGCAACGCTTCGCAGGTTCAAGTGCGACTCGCGGCCACTCTTGTTCGCAAGCCCGCACACGCTTTGGCATTTCTCGAAGATGAAGAGGCGCGTGAGTGGGTTCGAGTCATTGGCAACGAGGCTCGCCCGCTGCCTGCGAATGTATTCAACATCAGCCAGTTCAGGCCAGCCGCCGCCGACCTGCCATGGTCGAGCGCCGTCGCCCGACTAACCGGCTCGGGAGTCATGAGCGCTTCAGGTGATCGCTGGGTCATTGGGAGCAACTTCCCTCTGTCATCGGGGGAGTCCTGGATTGCTAGTCGAGCCGCGTTCGCAGTCGATCTCGTTTCAAAAGTGGCCAGCGGTGAAGTCGAACAAAGAATGGCTATGTTCCTAAGGAGTGTCGAGGATGGCACGGCGGCAAGGCGAGCTATTTCCTGAACCAATAGTCGCGATTCATCCCAACTCGACCCGCGGCGAACCACGGTTTTGGGTCCGCCGACTCATGATCTGGGAAGACCCTGAGAAGCTGATCCGCGACATAAAACTTCGGCGCGGCCTCAACGTGATCTGGTCACCCGATCCGGGGACAGCGACGGCGACGGTCGGGCGCGGCGAAGGCAGTGGACACGGGGCCGGCAAAACGCTCTTTTGCCGGTTACTCCGCTACTGTCTTGGTGAAGACACGTTTGCAAACGATGATTTGCGGCGAAGCATCGCAGAACATTTTTCTAACGGACTCGGCGGCGTCGAGGTGATGATTGACTCACAGTTGTGGTCCGCGCTTCGCCCCATTGGAACCACGCGACGGCAAATTGTTCAGTCCGACACGACGCTCGATGAGCTCGTGCTATCCAAAGATCCCAGCACAGGCATTCAGCCAATGCTGGACGCGTTGAGTGCTCTGGTCACTCCAAAGGAGGGCGGGCTGTTCATTCCGAGCACCCGTGCGCATGCGGATTGGTTATTTACTCTTGCATGGCTGACGCGTGACCAAGAGTGCCGGTACGATCACATTCTGGATTGGCGACATGCCCGCGCGGACACGCGGTCCCCTGTCCTTTCGACGTCTGTTGATCAGAGAGTCTCCACCGTCCGCTCTCTCTTGGGTGTTCTCGATCAGGTGGAACTCGACTTAAAGGACGAGCGCGAGGAGTTGGTCGAGACGCGCCGATCTCTGGAGCGGGACCAAACGTTTTACCGGCGAAGTATTGAGCAATTGCGGACGGCCCTGTCCGCCGCACTTGGGGCTTCTCCCGATATGACAGCTGGCGGCGAAATAGAACTTGGGACATGGCGGACGGAAGCAGCTTCCCGATTGGAGAAGGAAACCAACAGGGTCGATCTATCGGTACAGCAGTCCAAACTCGTGGCAGCCCGGAAGGACCGGGATACGGTTCTCGGCGAACGCGCGGTAGTGATTGGAAAGCTCCAGCAATCAGAGGGCATGTTGGAGGTCCACGTCGATCAGCTTGGCGTGTTGAGAGGAGAGCGATCAAACCTGAGCGCCGCTGAGATACGCGCCAAACTTGGAGCGTTCTGTCCTGTTTGCCTGGTTCCAATAGATCGCGCTCTTGCACAGGGATGCGGTCTGTCACACATCTTGCCCAATCCTGAAGCCATCGCACAGCAAAGAACGTCTCTAGCAGACCAGATGAGCGATCAGAATGCGATCGTCGAATCCTTCAGGGCCGATGTCGCCGCCAACAAACAAGAGTTGGCGCGACTTCGTCATAGACAATCGGAACTGGACGAGCAGATTGCGGTGTTGGAGGAGGAGATCGAAACCGTATCCAGGCAGAGCCGCCAACAGTGGACGGAAAAACGACGAGTGTTGGAGCGGGTATCGGAATTAGAAAGGGCTTACGATTCGCTGACCCAAACAAGCCAGGCGCAGGCGGAATTGGAAGCCAAAGACGAAACGCTCAAGAATCGTCAAGCAGCCATGCGTGCAACCCACAAGGAAGTACTTCAACGGTTCGATGAACTGTTCAGTTACGTTTGCCGGGGTGTTCTCGGCAACGGCGTGACGGCGACTGTTTCACTGAGCGGGGCCGGGATTCAGGCCGACGTGGAGGTCGGCGGTATGGCGATGGAGTCGTTGAAGGCCATAGCTTTCGATTTGGCGGCAATGCTAATGAGTGTTGAAGGCCGGACGGTAATGCCGGCCTTCCTGATGCACGACAGTCCGCGCGAAGCCGATCTCGGCGCGTCGATTTACCACCGGTGGTTCAAGTTAATCGCGAGCCTGGAGGCGCTTGCCGGGGAGCCGCCCTTCCAGTACGTCATTACCTCTACTTCCGAGCCTCCGACGGAGTTGGCTGGCGAGCCGTTTCTCGTCGCGCAATTCCATGGTGGTATTCCTGCCGAGCGAATTCTCAGGCTCAATGTTTGACGCCAACGTGGTGATCAGGGCAGGCCAGTGCCCAGCTCTGCGGAGACGGCATTAACTTCGCTTCTGCTGAAACGCACGGAACGACTCCTGTAACAGATCAACCATGGTCAGGCCGTTCTGAACTGCATAGAGCTTGAACTCGCGATGGAATGCGGCGGGGACACGAAAAAAAGCGGCGGTCGCTAGCGAACGGCGCGGCCGGGTCCCCCTTTGCGGTCGCAAACGCGCCGGAAGGTGTAGTCTTCGCAGCATGCGTCGCTCGGAACTGTTTTCGATGGACAGGTACGGTTTTTCAGATAGCACGTTCCGAACAGGCGGAAGAAGGTGAAGCCATCCGCAGATGCCGGTGATGAAACCGTGATACGCTGCCGCGAGTATGACCCAATTCAGATTTCAGGTCCTGGAGATGAGGGCCAGCACCCCGCAAGAATGGTTGCGCGTGTGGTCGGTACGGGGGATATGACGAAGCTGAGTACCGGGCTCTAATTGAGAAACACAAATCACTCTTAGCCGAGGACTTCAGGCGAATTGGCAAGTGGAAAGACGACGCGACCACCGACGATCCGTGGGAGCCCAACGTTGCATCGGTGGCCTACGTGATCTGGGAGCAGGCAGTTGCGGAACTACCAGGCTGTCCAACGGAGGGTACGGTTGCAGCCTTCTTGGAGGACTGGTCGAACAGAGAGTACATGGACATATTTAAGAGCGGTCCGAGGAAGAAACGATTTGGGCTGTCCCGCGCGACCACGCTGCTCCATTTCATCAGCGGCGGGCAGAACCCCATATTCGACTCACGCGTCAAGACTGCTTTATCTCGACTGCTCTGGAAACCAAGCCTTACCGGCACCATCAGTTCGTACTTGGATTCCTACATCCCGCTTTTCAAGGAACTGGCGGATGCCTGCGGCACGAACGAGTTTCGCATGGTGGACAAGGCGCTTTTCAGCTACGGCGCTTTGGACAAGAGTGCATTTTCAGTGTGAACTTCCCGAAGTGAGCCGCGCCGAACAAGCCTGACGGCGATTGGCGGCCTGCGCGAACTGTAAACACAGTTCGTGATGTGACACCCCCGCGTTTTCTGAAAAAACAATAGATGCCAAGTCGGGTCGTGCCGTTTAGATAATGGATGCAGCAACGAAGATCTGAGGAGCCTGTGCCAATCGTCCCCCTAAATCGTCGGTTTGTCGAATGGAATGAGAAGGAACCCACCGATCCCGAGTTTCGCCAAGCGATGGGGCTTGGCGAAGGTGGTGTTGGCTGGGACGAATTGCTCGAAAAACGTCGAGTCGTAATTCTCGCCGAGGCGGGCAGCGGGAAATCAACGGAGATGGCGGAGCGCGCCCGTCTAACGGCGGCGGGCGGACGCTTCGCATTTCACGCCACGGTGGCGGACGTAGGCCGCGACGGATTGGAGGACGCCTTGAGTTCCGCCGGTCGGACGACCCTCGCGGCATGGAAGGCTTCGGCAGCGGATGGTTGGTTCTTCCTTGATTCGGTCGATGAAGCGAAATCAAGTGGGCTTCGGCTTGAGAGGGTCGTTCGTAAGTTCGCCGACGGAATCCTCGGAGGCGAGGAGCGAGCGCACCTGATTCTGTCGGGCAGGGTCTCAGACTGGGAGTTCCGTAAAGACCTTGAATCGCTGAAACATTGGCTACCCGTCTCTGAACGGATCTCCATGCCGGGCACAACACCGGAAGAGGAACTGCTGCGAATCGTGAGACAGGAGCGGCAGCGAGAGGCGAAGCCACCAACACCCGAGCTACCTTATATCGCAGTCATGGCACCCCTCAACCGGGACCGGATTCGTCTTTTCGCGGAGGCCAAGGGTGTGCCCGATTTGGACCGGTTCCTGGAACAGATTGACGCAGCCAATCTGTGGCATTTTGCTCGCCGCCCATTAGATCTCGATTGGCTCGTACGGTTCTGGCAGAGCGAAGGTCGGCTTGGTTCTCTAGCCGAGATGGTCGAGAGGAGCATAGTCGAACGCCTTAAGGAAGCGAACACAGGCCGCGCTCGAACCGATACGCTCGACGATAAGCGAGCGCTCCAGGGAGTTGAACGCATTGCCGCCGCCATGGTCTTTGGTAGAAAGAACACTGTTTCGATCCCAGACGGCGAAATCGCATTCACTTCTGACTCGCCGCTTGATCTCGCTGACGTCTTGCCCGACTGGTCCGCCGATGACAGGCTGCTTCTGCTCTCCCGTCCTATCTTCGATCCTGCAACCCTTGGGCGTGCCCGGTTCCACAACGACAATGAAGGCCTCGTCCGGGGCTATCTGGCGGCGCGGTGGTTGGCGAGGTTGCGCGGGGAGAACCTTTCCACGGGTCATCTCTTCGCTCTGTTGTTCGCGAAATCGTACGGCCTGGAAGTGGTCAAACCCTCGGCTAGCGAAACCACAGCCTGGCTGGCGCTTTGGGATAAGGACGTTGCGAATGAACTGGTGCGGATCAATCCATTGCTGCTGCTGGGGGCAGGCGATCCTGCGACGCTTCCGCGTGACGTTCGGCGGGACGCGCTTGTGCGGTTGATCAGCGAACTGACCTCGGGGGATCACGAACTGCCCTGGTGGGATAACGACAAGCTTCGTCGTTTTGCTCAACCCGATCTCGGGGAAACCGTCGCCTCGCTATGGCCGACCTACCGTTCCAATAAAGAAGCCGCTCAATTGCTGATGCGAATCGCTTGGCTTGGCTCGTTGAAAGAATGCGCGAGCCTCGCCTTCGACGCCATTTTCGAAGCGAACTTAGATGGCACGACCCGTGTTTTCGCAGGCAGAACGCTTCTAGCCACTGCTGATGAACAGACCAAACAGAAGTATGCCGGGTTGGTCATCGCGGGGCAGTCCACCCTGCCCAGCAAGATAGTCAGTGAAGCGATGATGGATCTCTTCCCAAGGTTTATCGGACTGCCCGATCTACTGGCGATCATTGAATCCTTGGACGTCGCCAATGAGAAGGCTGGACTTGGATTTGAATGGGAAGGGCCGCGCCTTGCGGACAAACTTGATTCGCCGTCTGACCTTGAACAACTCCTCGGCGGTTTGTTCAAGCAATTAGGCGGCGAGTTAGGTGAGCATTCTCATCATGAACCAACCAAACGCGAAGAAGCCTACTTTCCTGCCATTACGACAGCAGCTCTGCGCCTATTGAAAGCCCTTCCCGCAGACAGCGCTCCCGAACTTGTCATCGACGCGATACTTCGGGTGAGCCACCGCCGAAACCATAACAGCAAGCTACAGACCTGCTTGAGGGAAGCATACGTCGAGCTACACAAGACGAGTTCGCGGCGACGAGTTGCGTTTTGGCGGGTGGCCGAGAGCTTGCGTCGGCCCACACCGGAATGGCGGAAGATCGAGCACCCTTGGCAGATCGAAATGATGGGGTACGCGCACGGTCTGAAGGTCGAGGATGTTGATCCTCTGCTTGCCGACTGCGTAATAAGGGGGGAGAACGATTGCCGACTGGGGATAAATACAGGACTTGCTCTCCATCAGACAACGGGATCGCCGGTTGACTTGCTCGAAAAAATCAGAATAGCCGCTGCGTCGGACCCGGTGGCTTCGGAGGCCTATGAGGCCTGGATGCAACCGAAGCAACCCTCAGTCGAGCATATCGAGGCCGAACAGCACCTGAAAGAGATCGAAGCCCAGAATGCGCTTCATAGAGACAAGCGTGATCAATCCTGGATCGACTTTGTCCGTGACATTCGAGCTGACCCAGCCCGTATCGCACGGCTAAAAATTCCGTCCACCTCGGGTGTCAGCACGGACCTGCTCGCACTGTGGCAACTCCTGAGAGGAGCCGATAACCGTAATCGCTATGCAATTGACAGTGTTTTCCCGCTGGAGAGAATCGCTGGGGCCGAAGTATCGCATGCTGCGAGGGAAGGACTGATAACGCATTGGAAGAACTCTGCTCCGCTATTGAGAAGTCAGAAGGAAGCCAAGGATTGGAACTCTGTTCGGTATGTTGACCTGATGGGAATTGCAGGCGTGTCTTTGGAGGCTGCGAATCAGCCGGGATGGGCGAAGCAACTGTCCAGTGACCAGGCGATATTCGCTGCGGGATACGCAACCTTGGAGCTTAACGGCTTTCCGCATTGGCTGGCTGACTTGATGACCTCCAGACCATCAGAAGTGCGGACGGTCTTGATGGGAGAAATTCTTGACGAGATAGCCCGCCCCGACCTCACCCACTACGGCACACTAGGCAATGTCGCGCGTGCAGATAACGCAGTCGTGACCCTCGTGGCACCTGCTCTGCTGGATGATCTGGAAATCCGAGCGCACTTGCCATCCGGTGCCCTTTCACACGTGCTCCAGATCATTGTCCAGGGAATCCCAAAGGAGTCCACGACACGATTCGTCAAACTTGGCATTGAAAGATTTGAAACCGACGGTGACGCTTCGGTTGCCATCCAATATCTGGCGGCTGTTTTCAGTCTCGACGCCGCCATGGCGATGGATGCACTTACAAAGAAATTGGCATCCGTCGATGCTGGCGAGCAGACGACACTTTTGGATCGCTTCCTGGCCGCTACTTTCGGCGATTCATTTTCCGGCTCCGCATTCAAGCCGGGTGACTCACCGCCTGAAATACTGGAACAGCTTGTTCGCCTAACATTCCAGACCAACAGTCAAGCAGCCGCACGGCAGAGACGAGCCGGTCAGGTATATCAGCTCGATGAGAACGATCACGCTGATCATGCCCGTGGCGCCGTCTTCAATCGATTTGCGAAAACACCGGGTGCGTACACATTCCAGGCGCTACTCAGATTGCAGAAAGACCCCGCTTGTCCAGTACCGCCGACAAGATTGCAAGCCATAGCGGAGGACAGAGCAATTCAGGATTCCGAGAGCGCACCATGGGTGCCTTCCGACGCTTTGGCTTTTGAACAGGAGCACGAAGCCCTTCCACGCACGGCCAAGGATCTACAATCGGTGTTGCTTCGCCGCCTTGAGGATATGCAACACGACCTTCTGCACGGAGACTTCTCGCAAGGGCTGACGCTGAAGGCTCTTCCCCATGAAGTTGATGTTCAGAACTGGGTTGCGGACAGGCTTCGGCTGAAGCAGCGGTTGGCGTTTTCGGTCGAACGCGAAACGCACGTCGCGGGCGAGAAGGAACCTGACATCCGGGTGCGAGCGAAGGCAACGGATGCCGCTGTGGCCATGGAAATCAAAGTAGCCGCAACCTGGACGCTCAAGGAACTGGAAGATGCGCTCGAAGTTCAGCTCTGTGGGCAATATCTCAGAGCGCAGGATGGCCGATACGGCGTCCTTCTGCTGGTTCACCAAAAGCCTCGTGTGAAGGGCTGGGAGGATGCTGCTACTGGTGCCTTCTTATCTTTTGAGGAAGTGGTCGCACGACTGTCAGCGAAGGCTGCGCTCATTGCCGGAAGCCATCACGACGCTCCTCAGCCAGAGGTTGCCGTGCTTGATGTGTCGAGTTGTTAGCAAATGCCTGAAGCAGTGCGAGATCTAGCGTTTCGTGAAGTATGTGCCTCGAAATCTTCTACTCCATTTTCACTCCAATAAGAGGCGATTGCCCGGACGGAGCACGTAAGTTGTTGAATGCATTAGACCTGAATTCATCCTCTTGAACGCCTTAGTTCTTTGTTATCAGTCTACGCTGAGATTCCCAAGCTGGACGTCAGAGCACATTGCTTAGTCTCCAGACCCAGCCATAAGGGTCGACTGCCGCAGTAGAGGCTGATAACATCAGCACGGGGCACACTCTTCGCACACAGAACCTGATTCGCGAGGCTGTAAACCAAAGAGGCCGCTCGATCACTGATGCCGCCATCACTGATCAAGCGAATCAGTGGCCACCACCACAGACCGGCAGAGTTGGTGATGATCTCCGCGTTTCGAAACCACCCCGCGCCCAGTTCCCGCTACACGATCGGCTGAGTTCCTGTCAGCCGATCAGTTACGGCTTAAATCGCTGATTTCTTTGATCGATCCTTGCTCTCGTGTGCGCGCCGATTTCGCCACAGTCTGTAGCCCCTGCGCAGCACGATTCAACGCCCTGCCTGGCAAGCACGTGCGTGTTTGCAATAGAAAGAATGGAATTCATCCGGCCGCCTATGCGAACGTCACGACAACTTCGTTCGGGAACGTCTTGCCCCGCCGCTTTTGCCCATCAGTCTTCGTATCGGATACCTTCAGTTTCCCCCGGTCCCCTTCGAGCTGTTTCAGCGCTTCTCCCATGTGCTTGCGCAAGTAGGCAGTGTCGTCTTGGACGTACGTCTCGACCTTTTTGACCGGGACCGGCCCCGTCCCACGGAACCTATTAGCCAGGTCAGCGGCGAGCGGTGCCATGCTCGGGTCGAGGTTGAAGAGCATGGGCTGATTTGGGTCGGTGGCATCGGAAAAGCTGAAGTCTCCCAAGGGGTCGACCTTCCACATGGCTTCCTTCATTTTCAGGTGGCCGACCGGGTTGTTCGAGGCGAAGAACAGGTAGTAGACCGTGCGGTTGTCGTGGTCGCGCATATCGAAGTAGCGGACGAACCGCGCAGCCTGCTGGAGTTGGCGCTGGTACAGGTCTTTGAGTGCTATCGCTCGGTCACCGCCTCCGAGAGCGATCTTGACGGCCTCGTCGGTCCCGAACGTCTCCGTGATATGCGCGCGGATCGTCTCTACGGGATGGGTGAGCCAGCGATTAATCGAGTCCACCATTACGGTGATCAAGACTTCGCACCGGTTCTTTTCCAAGAGCCGTTTGATCAGGGCGTACGGGATGCCCGAGAAGCCGAAGGGGTCGATGAGCGCAAACGTGGGAGCGATCCGCTCCTGCTCCGCGTCCAGGTCGTCCAAGAGCTTGGTGAGTTGCTCGGCGAACGTGCCTTCCTCAACATGGACATTAAACGCGGCCGGAAGCTGGAGGGTAGCGATGCGGCTCTTGAGGTGAGTGACCCGGTCTGATCGCTCCTCGATGAACATGAAGACGAGTTCCTTCGCGAGCTTCGCCTGGTGGGATCGTGCGGCCTCAAGCGCGATGATGGGCGAGCCCGGTTCTCCCCCGACGTATTCGCCTGGACCGGCGAACCCGTCAATGTAGATGATCCGCTTGTTGTACGTGCCGAGGATGGGCAACCAGGCGTCCAGGTACTTGCGAAGGATTTGGTGCTTCGCGCTGGTGTGCGGCTCGATCGGCCAGATCGTATCTTTGGGAACTGCCACGGTACTTCATTAAAACAAATACAATGATTCATGTGTGGAGGCGAAATCTCGAAAGAGAACGCTCTCCGAAGGACCGACGAGCGCTATGGCCACGAACTCCCCCATCGAATGGACCGACGCGACATGGAACCCAGTAACTGGTTGCTCCAAGATCAGCCCCGGTTGTAAGCACTGCTACGCCGAGAAAATGGCGAACCGCCTCAAGGCGATGGGCCAGGCGAATTACCGCAACGGGTTCGAGTTGGCGCTGCAACCGCACATGTTGGAGCTGCCATTGCACTGGAAGACGCCGAAGCGGATCTTTGTCAATTCCATGAGCGATCTCTTCCATGTGGACGTGCCCCTCTCGTATATCAAGGACGTGTTCAGCGTGATGCGACGGGCGCACTGGCATCAGTTCCAAGTGCTGACGAAGCGCGCCGAGCGCATCGAAGAGCTGAGCCCGAAGCTTCGCTGGGAGCCGAACATCTGGATGGGCGTCAGTGTCGAGAACGAGAAGTACGCGTACCGGATCGACCACCTCCGCAAGACCGCAGCACACGTCAAGTTCCTGTCGATCGAACCTCTGATCGGACCTGTTGGCAAGCTCAACCTGCGCGGGATCGACTGGGTAATCGTCGGCGGTGAATCGGGACCGCATGCGCGTCCGATGGACGCCGAGTGGGTCACCGGAATCCGGGACCAGTGTGTCAAGGCCGGCGTGTCGTTCTTCTTCAAGCAGTGGGGCGGCGTACAGAAAAAGAAGACGGGTCGCACGCTCGAAGGCCGGACGTGGGATGAGATGCCAGCGCCTGCGCAACTCGTGACCATCGCCAACAGCTCGTCGTTCCAGCTACAATAAGCGGCCTATGCCGACCGATCCGCTCCTGCTCATCCCGCACCTCTACCATTTCACGGACATGGTCAACATGCCCAAGATCAAAGGGTTGGAAGGGCTATACTCGACGGCTAAAATGAGGGAGATGGGAGAGAGCTTTTGCTCGGGCGGTGACCAAGACAGCCTCTCTCTCGATACGCGCATAGGGATGGACCAATACATCCACCTGTGCTGGGCCGGTGGCCACCCCATGGCGGGACGGATTAAAGAGCGCAAGGCCGATGCAAATCTGTTCTACCTAAAGATCGACCGTGCCGTCCTGTACACGCCAGGCGTGAAGTTCGCCACCGGTGTCGTTTACGCTGATGGCACGCGCATCGTCTCCTTAGAAGAGGCAGTGGCGGAAAACTTGATCGATTTTCACTACTTGTACGACTGGACGGATTGGAAGGACCCGTCTGAGCAAGCAAAACGCCGAGCCGCTGAGCTCTCCGAAATGCTGATTCCTGATTTCATCCCGATGGCGTACATAAGGAACTTCCCGAATGGCTGAGCGCCCCATCTTCATACCAGCGCCGGAGAGTCCTGAGCTCGTCAATGAGCTCTTCCTGTCGATCAAGTGGCACCCCGGCTTCGCGCAGTCACAAAAAGAGAAGAACATCGAAGCCTTGCACGAGGCAGCGGCGCAACGCGGCATCGCGCCGCTCCTAGAGATCTCAAGCAAGTCCAAGAGTGAGCGCGGAAGGCATATGAGTGCGTTCCACATGGCTGTGCCGACCAAGAACTATGGCCGGATTAAGCTTGAACTCGCGTTCCAGGGCAGCAAGGTGTTCGAGCGGGGCGGTCCCTTCACGGACTTGTACCGAAAGGGAGACGATGAGATCGGCCAGGCGAAGCGCGACCCGCGACTGCAGGAGTCCGGCAGGCTGACCGGGTTCTGCTTCGAGGGCATCGACTTCCCACTCGAACCCAAGACGGCGTTCTACGATTGGCTGTACTGCTCGTTCCTCTGGGATCACCGGGACTGGGCGACCAAGCTCTACATGTACGCCGGGTTTACGGACATAGAGTTCAACCCGCAGCGCTCCATCAACTGCCAAGCACGCGCAGCAGCGCTCTTCCTCTCCCTGATGAAGCGCGGCGACCTGGAAAGCGCACTCCAATCACCGACTGTGTTCGTCCAGACCCTCCTCCAGTCCCGCTATCGCCCACAACTTCGAGCCGATGACTTCGCCCCACAGGGCTTATTCAAAGCAAACTGATAACCCTCGGATGGTCCTTCGAGCTGATCGCCGTCGGCTTGCGGAAGTTGCCCAGCTCGATGCGGTCCGTGGTCATCCGGCCTCCTGCAACGGGATCGGCTCGATGAACGAAAGTGCATGTCCCTCAATCATCCTGTAGACTATCCGTCGCGCTCTTCGGATCGTGCATTCTAGCTCTGAGGTCTTCCAGGTCGGCACTATCCTTGGGCATCTGGAGGGATATGCGCAGGTCTTTCGCTTCTTCCCGTGTTGAAGCGAACTCGACCCGATGGAATGATCCCCCTTGCGGAGCGGCGTACTCGACCTTTCGCGCAGCATCGAGAGTGACCTGTTCGATTTCGAGCCAGAGCGCCATGCTCAAAATGACATCACCGAGGCGTTTCCGCCCGTCTGGAGTTTCGACAGAGACGTTACCGGGGTAGGGAAGCACGCCGTCCGGATGACCGGTGGTTGTCCTTTCTCGACGTCGGCGAAGGGATTACCGACCTGCTGCACTTGGTGCCACATATCATTTAATGACCATGTGTAGCCGGTTTCTGTGTTGCGGAAGATCGGCGCGAATAGATCAGTCGTCGGCGACAGCTCCATATCGACTTGCTCAGGATTCGGAACGGTCCAGGGTTCTTCTCGAAAGAGCCGCAACGCCACGCGCATTGGTGCGGCCCGCTTGTGGTTGAAGAGGACGAAGTCAAGCCGCATCAGGGAGTTGATCTCGCTCACCGACACCTCTGAAAGACGACGTAGCTGGATGCCGTGACGATTAGCAACCGCCAGCGCGTTCGGCGTGAAGCCAGAGGAACTCACCGCGATCGTGCAAGAAGCACCGATAGCGTCCCGCTTCGTCGCAAGCTGTTCGATCCACGTCACGTCCTGCTTGGGGTGTCGCCGTCGACATTCGATGGTGATGAGGAGGTCGGTCGTCCCCGCGCGGCTGCGGATGCTCACATCAACTTCGCGCTTCCGGCCCGTGATCTTGCAATGGATCTCGTCTGGCGAACGAACGACGAGGCCGAGCGGACCGGCATCCTTCTCTATTCGAGCTACGAGTTGCTCGAATTCCTTCCACTCCGGCACATCCCTTTGACGCGACGCCATGATCTCCTCAAATGGTAACGGAGTTTACTTCACTTTCTTCACCGCTTGCGGACCGTACAAGACGTAATCGATTTCGGCGATAGCCTTCCTCGCTTGGGTCGCTACGATCTTGAGGTCATTGTCCCCGATGATCCGCGCGAGCGGTGCGATGTCTTCACGGTCCGAGGCAGCAGCAATCAATGTCCTGAGCGCGGAGAATTTCTCATCCTTAAGATCAATCTTTCCTTCGACGATTGCCGTGATGCACGCACCGACGGAGTCTGATTGCGTAAAGATCGCGATGAGCTGATCGTACTTCGACTCGAGGTCGACGGACGTGAGTTCCCGGCGCTCCACGAGGACGTCTTCGAGGTTCTCGCGGTTCTCATCACGCGCCGCCCCACTCTTGGCGAGCGCGGCAGCGACCGTAGAGTTGGTGGGCGCGGGTTGCTTCGCGACCGTAGCATCGAGGAGTGGGAGAAAGTCCTTGAGGGACTTCAACAGTGTGTTGCTCTTGGTGGCCGCCTTCTTCAACAACGCAGTCAGTTGACCTGCCGCATCAGCACGGAGAGATCGCGCGAGGAAAAAGCACGGTCCCTTAGTACCGTTGTAATTCAACGCCGACGCGATGAATGGCCAGAGCACATGCGCGGGCAAACCATCACTCGTCTCCTCAGCAGGCAAGCCGATGCCATCGACGCCAATCGCCGAAAAGCCGTACACCGCCGCAATGGGC
>Ga0070733_10000484_pt1 | contig 32501 bp, 27 predicted proteins | sample Coa_R1_9_FD_66450 | JGI IMG/M metagenome (GOLD analysis project Ga0070733, IMG submission 66450) | Surface soil microbial communities from Centralia Pennsylvania, which are recovering from an underground coalmine fire - Coalmine... | ecosystem: Environmental > Terrestrial > Soil > Unclassified ...
GTATTGCCGATGCTGTCCGGCGACACCTTCACATCCAGCCGCGGCGGCAGCCCCAGCGCGCAGCGCACCGCCTCCTCACCGAGATCCACGTTGAACTTGAACCGAATCTCTTCGGGTACTAGTGCGGCGCCGCGGCGCCCGTTGCACTCGCCGAATGTCAGCTCATCGGTGTCCGGGTCGTGGAACAGCTCCATGTGGAAGATGCCATCCTCGAGGCCCAGCGCCGCGATGCACCGGCGGACGAACGGCTCGGCCAGCCGGAACACCCCAGCGTCCACCTCCGGGTCGAACCGCCGGTAGGTCAGCGCCTCCTGCTTCTCCAGGACGGTCAGGCACGGCTCCTGATAGGTCGCCACCGACAGGAACATCAGCTCACCACGGAACATCACCCCATCCGCGGTCCACTCATCACCCCGGCTGAATTCCTCGGCCACATAGCTGCGGTAGGCCGGCGCCTTGCGGGTGAACCGCCGCGCGGCCTCGCGCAGCTCGGCCTGGCTGGACACCAGGGCGGTGAGCTGCGTGCCCACGCCGTACATCGGCTTCAGCACCCGCGGCCAGGTGCCCGGCTCCGGCAGCTCATCGGGATAGGCGATGTCCTCGAGCACCATAGAACGTGCCGCCGGCAGCCCGGCGGCCCGGATGACCTCCTTCTGCAGCCACTTGTCCCGGAACCGGACCGCCAGTTCCGTTGGCATCCCCCGGCAGCCGAACACCTTGGCCAGCACCGCGGCCTGCACCAGCGCGTGCTCGGTGAACGTCAGCACCACGTCGTAGCCGCGCCCGGACGGGCCGTTGGCCAGCCCGGCCCGGTACAGCGCCGTCAGCACCGCTTCGGGCGTGCGCTGATCCTGTACGAATACGGTGCGCACCTGCCCGGGGACCCGGGCGCCGTCGCCGTCCCGCACACCCGGTCCGTAGATCATGACCAGGTCGGCGCCCAGCTCGACGCAGGCCCGCACGATGTACTGATCGGCTCCGATGAGAAGGATGGATGGTGTGGTGGTCATGGCAGTACAGCTCCGCAAGCTAATCGGTGCCGAAGGCCTGGCGGAGCCGGCCCGCTGCCTGCCCGACCGCCTGGACCGCCGCGTCGACGTACCCGGTCATCGTGAAGAACGCGTGCGGCATCCCGTCGTAGCGGGTCACCTCGGCCGGCACCCCGGCCTCGGCCAGCCGGGCCGCGTACTGCTCTCCCTCATCCCGCAGCGGGTCGTACTCCGCCGAGATGAGAGTGGCCGGGGGCAGGCCGCTGAGGTCCTTCTCCCGCAGCGGCGAGACGAGGGGATTGTCCCCGTCCTTCTCCGATGCCAGGTAAAGGCCCCAGTACCACCGTACGGCGTGCGGGTTGAAGAAATGCTCGTCGTTGCACTCGCGCATCGACGGCGTGTCCGAGTGGTAGTCGGTGTTCGGGTACACCAGCAACTGGTGGACGAGGTGCGGTCCGCCGCGCCGCCGGGCCAGCAGCGTGACGGCGATGGCCAGGTTGCCGCCGGAACTGTCGCCGCCCACGGCGATCCGCGCGGGGTCGCCGCCGGCCTCGGCCGCGTGTGCCGCGACCCAGGCGGCACCGGCGTAGGCGTCCTCCACGGCCGCGGGGAACTTGTTCTCTGGTGCCAGCCGGTAGCTGACCGACACCGTCAGGCACCCGGCTGCGTTGGTCAGCCGGCGGCACACATCGTCGGAGGTGTCCAGCGTTCCCAGGCTCCATCCGCCGCCGAAGAAGTAGACGAGCACCGGGAACGGCCCGTCGCCTTCGGGCTTGTAGATCCGCACCCGCAGCGGCCCGGCGGGCCCGGGAATCTCCCGCTCGGTGACCTCGGCCACCGGCACGGCATTGCCCGCACCGGCCACGGTCGCCTTGACGTCGGCCTCGCGGGCCTCCTCTATGGACAGCGTGTAGAGGTTGGGCACCCGGTCGCGTTCGAGCCGGTCACGGATCGCCTGGACCTGCGGGTGGAACGGCATCTCGCCCTCCTGGGCTGGGTCGGTGCTGCCACGGGGACAGGTTGGGAAGCGCGGCGCGCGGCGGCGTCAGGCCGGCACCGCCTCGATCGCACTCTCCACTGACCGGCCGCGCAGCGGCGGCGGGCGAACCGCCGTCACGGCGAACCCCGCCTGGCCGAGCAGGCCGGCGTACTCGGATTCGCTGCGGTCACAACCGGACAGCATGAGCAATATCAGCAGATCCATGACCTCAGCGCCAGGAGTTCCGCTGACCTGGACACTCCCGGCCGGCCCGGCCTCGGGGGCCGCTGGCGGCTGGATGAGATCCTCGATGACGATGACCCGGCCGCCGTCGGCCATGGCCTGCCGGATCCGGCGCAGCAGGGCCGTTGCCTCGCCGTCGGGCCAGTTGTGCAGCACCCGGCACAGCACGTAGACGTCCGCGCCCGCGGGCATCGTGTCGAAGAAGCTCGCCTCGACGATGTCCGCCCGGCCGGCGACGCCGGCCTGGGCCAGCCGCTCCCTGGCCTGCGCCGCGGCGGCCGGCAGGTCGAGCAGGATCCCGCGGGCCTGCGGCTGCGCCCGGAGCACCCGGGCCAGCAGGCCACCGTTCCCGCCGCCGACATCCACCACCGTGCGCACCCCGTCGAGGTCGCAGGCGGACAGCACGGCCGGCACACCGGCCCCGCCCATCGCCGTGCCGAACGTCCGCGCCGCGTCCGGGTTGCCGGCCAGGTAGTCGTAGAACGGCTGGCCGTACACCTTCTCGAAGGCCGGCTTGCCGGTCCGCAGCGTGTAGGTGATCTCCGCGAAGGAGCGGAACACCTCCTCGCCGAACATGATCGCGGCATCCCGGCTCGACCGGGGCACATCCGACCGCAGCGGCTGGGCCAGGGTGGTCAGCTCATAGCTTCCCGGCGTGGTCTCGTGCACCAGCCCGGCCGCGGCCAGCGCCCGCAGCAGCCGGTGCAGCGCCCGCTCGTCCGCGCCCGCCGCGGCCGCCAGTTCGGCCACTGGCCGCGGCCCCGCGGCCATCAGGTCGGGGATGCCGAGCTTGACCAGTGCATAGCAGGACTGCGCGAGCCACGGGCTGGACAGGATGCCGAACAGTCTCATCCGGTCGGCCGCTCCGGGCCTGGCCGCGCCCGGGTTGGCCTGGTCAGCCACGGGCTGCGAGGTGGGCGCCGAGCACCCGGATGGTCTCCGCCGCGGCGATGGCGTGGCCGCGCATCGTGCCATGCCGCGGGTCGCTGCTGTAGATGTTGGCGTCGTGTGAGGCGGGATGCCAGGTCAGCTCGACGTGCAGGGTGCCGAGGTCCTCCGCGACCTTCCTGGTGCGGGCCGCCATCTCGTGAATGCGCATCCGCCGGGAGTTCATGAACAGCTTGGGGATGTTCTGCGCGTACGACCCATCGAATATGCCCACGGTGATCACATCGCATCCCTGGCCGAGGAAGGCGGTGACGATCGCCCGCAGCTCGCGCTCGACCCGGGCCGGATCGTAGCCGGGGAGCAGCATATCCGCGGAGCCGCAGGCGGCGAGCAGCAGATCCGGCGAGAACGCCAGCGCCCCGGGCACCTGGTTCGCCCTGACGTCGGCCGTCCTCGTCATGCTCTTGCCCAGGTTGAGATAGGCCAGGTCCGGCTGCTGCCGCCGCAGCTCGCCCGCTATCCGGTCGCCCCAGGGCTCGTCGCGGTAACCGTCCAGCGGCTCGCCGAGCCCCTCCGCGATGCTGTCGCCGATGACGGCGAACCGCCTCCAGGGATGCCCAGCTAGCAGCCGGTCCGCCTCTCCGTCGCGAAGGCAGTAAGGATCCGCCGCTTCGGCCGGGTATATGCGTTCATCTAGCACTATGGCACACTACGACTGGAATTGATCGCTGGACAACAGGCCGCGCCTCCGCCCACGGCCATTGGCCGCCGGCCGCGCTATTACGGTTACCTGAAGCGGTGATCCGATAGCACAGCGCCGTGCAAGCGTTGGCGAAGCGGCCGTAAAGCCGGCCAGGCGCCGCCGCCCAAGGGAGGCAGCACTGCCCACCGTGGACGGAAATGAGGTCACTGAGGCGGTCGGCGAGCTACCCCCGCTGCGGCGCAACCGCGACTTCAACCTGCTCTGGACCGGGCAGGCGACGTCCATGCTGGGCAGCCAGATCTCGGCGATCGCCTACCCACTGCTCATCCTCGCCACCACCGGGTCGGCGGCCCAGGCCGGGATCGTGGCCAGTGCCGCCCTGGTCGGCACGCTCCTGTTCCTGCTGCCGGCCGGGGTGATCGCCGACCGGTATCCGCGCAAGGTGGTCATGGTGATCGCGTCGCTGATCCAGATGATCACCGGCGCCACAGTGGTGCCCGCGGTGCTGTCGCACCACGTGTACCTGGCCCACCTGGCCGCGGTCGGCCTCATCCAGGGCGTCGCCTCGGCGTACTATGCCGGCGCCAGCCGCGGTGCCGTCCGCCGGATCGTAACCACCGAGCAGTTGCCCCAGGCCATGGCGGCCACCCAGGTGCGGGACCGGGCCGCCACCATGCTCGGGCCGCCACTCGGCGGCGCGCTGCTGGGCTTCGGGAGATCCCTGCCGTTCGCGGTCGACTCGGTCTCGTTCGGCGTGATCGCGCTGGCCGCCGCGGTGCTGCGCAAGCCATTGGATCCGCCCGTCGTGCCAGCCCGCGAGCCGCTGCTGCGCAGCGTCGGCAAGACGATCAAGTTCGTCGCGGGCGAGCCGCTGCTGCGCCTGTTCGCCATCTGGGCGGCCGTGCTCAACGGGGTGGCCTTCGGCGTGCGGCTGACCATCATCGTCCTGGCCCGCAACCGCGGCGCGACGCCGGTCGAAATCGGCACGCTGTTCACGATCAGCGCCGCCTGCGGGCTGGCCGGGGCACTGCTGGCCGTCCGGCTGACCAAGCTGGCCGGCCCACGGCTGCTCATGCTGATCTGCTCCTGGCTCGCCCCGGCCTGCGCCGCCGGGATGATCTTCGCCCCATCGGTCTGGGTGATCGCCGGCCTGGGCGGCGTGACCGGCTTTTCGATCATGCCGGTCAACGTGATCCTGACGGCGCGGGCGACCCGGATCACGCCCGATCACCTGCAGGCACAGGTGGGCAACACCCTGCAGCTCTGTTACCAGAGTTTCTCATCGTTCTCGCCGGCCATCTTCGGCGCACTGACCGACAAGCTCGGCGCGTACCCGGTGATCACCATGGCCACCGTCATCTACGCGGCGATTGCGATCTGGCTTCAGTTCAACCGCCAGGTCCACCAGCTCAACGACACTGGGACGGCAAAAGCCACCGGCGGCAACGGCCGCGAGTGGACCGTCCGGTCTTCATACCGGCCACGGCACGCAACACACAGGAAGGGACGCGCCGCGTGAATATCACGTTCGTAGTCAGCTCGGGCCGGGCAGGGTCGACCCTGCTCTCGCAGATCCTGCACCGGCATCCGGACGTGCTCAGTGTCAGCGAGTTCTACACCGTGCTGCGCGGGTCGCTGCACCGGTCGCCCTACCCAGGACAGGACATGGATGGCGCGGAACTCTGGCGGATCCTCACCGAGCCGGATCTGATCTCGGACGCGCTGGTCCGGCACGGCATGAACGGGCCGGAGATGCTCTACCCGTACGGCAAGGGCCGGTTCGGGCCGGCCGAAGGCATCCCGCCCCTGTGCCACAGCACCCTGCCGATGCTCGCCAGCGACCCCGACGCACTGTTCGACGAGCTCGCGGCCGAGGTGCCACGCTGGCCCGAGCGGCCGGCCGCCGATCAGTACCGGGCCTTCTTCGCGCACCTGGCCTCGCTGCTCGGCCGGCGCGTGGTGGTGGAGCGCTCCGGCGGGACGCTGTTCGCCGTGCCGCTGCTGCATCGCGAGTTCCCCGAGGCACGGTTCGTCCACATGTTCCGCGACGGCCCGGACTGCGCGCTGTCCATGTCCCGGCTGCCGATCTTCCGGGTGAGCGCCGCCGCTTACTCAGCCGCGGCCGAGGCCGGCTTGCCGACCTGGGCGATGTGGAAGGAGATCCAGGAAAACCTGCCGGAGCGCTTCGCCGGCATCCTCTCACCACCGTTCGACCTGTCCAGGCTCGCCGAGCTCGACCCGGGCCTGCCGTTCTTCGGTGAGTGGTGGTCGTCCATGATGACGTTCGGGGCGGCCGCCCTGGGCGAGCTGCCCACAGAGCTGTGGCAGATGCTGGGATACGCGGATCTGCTGACTGACCCCGAGGCCGTTTTGACCCGGCTGGCCGCCTTCATCGGGGTGGATGCCTCACCAGCGTGGCTGGCCGAGGCCAGCGAGCTGATCGACCCGGGCCGGGCGGGCAAGGCGGCCGGCCTCGCCCCGGACGACCTGGCCACGCTGCGCAAGGAGTGCGAACCCGGGGAAGCCGCCCTGGCCCAGGCCAGGCAGCGGGCCGCTGGCGGGTAACCCTCACCGCACGCGGGTGAGGTGTTCCGTCAAAATTCCTGACTAGCTGGCACCCTGCGGAAACGCTGGCCTACCAGGTGACGGGCAGCGTCAGCAGCGCACGCACCAGTGAATCCTGTGAGTACCGGACGTCGGCCGGGTCGATGGCCAGCCGCAGGCCGGGCAGCCGGGAGACCACCTCACCCAGCGCGATCCGCAGTTCCATCCGGGCCAGCGGTGCCCCCGGGCAGAAGTGCGCGCCGGCGCCGAAGGTCAGGTGGGGGTTCCGGGCCCGCTTGATGTCGAAGGTTTCCGGATCGGTGAACTTCTCGCCGCTGCGGTTCGCGGCCGGCAGCGACACCTGAACCGCGGTGCCACGCGGTATCGTGCCCGAGGCGAGTTCGACGTCCTCGGTCGTCACCCGCAGGAACGCTCCCTCGCTGGCCACCTCGTAGCGGAGGATCTCCTCCACCGCGGTTTCGAGCAGGCCGGGATCGGCGCACAGCGCCGCGTAGGACTCCCGGTCGCGCAGCAGGGTGAAGACGCCGCGGGCCAGGATGGCCGAGGTGTTCTCCTGGCCGCCGATGAACAGGGCCAGCACCATCTGGTACAGCTCGGCCGGGGTCAGCGCGTGATCGACGTCGCAGGCCCTGATCAGCGCGTCGATCATCCCGTCGCGCGGGTGCTCGCGGCGGTCTGCGACCAGGTCCTTGACGTAGTTGAAGAAGTAGTAGCTGGCCTCGTCGCGCTCGTTCGCCGAGACCGCGGCGGTGGAGAAGAAGATGCCGGTCCAGCCGATCAGGGCCTCCTGGTCGGCCGTCGGCACGTCGATGAGCTCGCACATCACCCTGATCGGCAGCAGCTTCGCGAAGCCGGCCACCAGGTCGGCGGGTGGGCCCGCCTCGATGACGCGGTCCAGCAGGTCCCTGGTCACCTGCTCGACCTTGGGCCGCCAGGACTCGGCGTTGGCCGGCCGGAAGGCCCACTGGATGGACCGGCGCAGCCGGGTGTGCTCGGGCGGGTCCAGGTTCACGATGGCATCCGGGTTGAGTGACATGTCCTCGGTGAGGACCATCCGCGGCGCGCCCTCGTAGCGGAAGTTGCGGCTGAACCGGCGGTCCTTCAGCACCAGCTCGACCTCGTCGTAGTCGAGCACCATGCGGGCCAGGTCGCCGCTGGGCAGCCTGATCCGGCTCACCGGGCAGGTGCGGTCATACAGCCGCGCCGGCGTGCCGAGGTCCTCGGGCAGCAGGCGGAAAGGAAAACTCTCCGGCTGCGTATCGGTCATGCCAAACCACCTCCGGCCGAATGATCGCCCGTCCGCCATGCCGTGTCTAGTATGACTTCGCGGCTTTGGCCCGTGTTGTCCGGACACGGGGCTGACAGGACACCGGCAGGCGCGGGAAAGGGCGGGCACGGCAATGAGCGGACCAGACACCGCCAGCCAGCAGCGGCGGCAGGACGATGCCGAGGCCCTGATCGCAAGCCTGCTGACGCCGGAGGTCATCGCCAACCCCTACCCGGTCTTCGCGCGATTGCGGGAGCTGGGCCGGGTGCACGCCACCGACGGGGTGCTGTTCGCCACCCGGTACGAGGACTGCGCGACGGTGACCAGGGAGACGGCGCTGTTCCGCGCGCAGAGCCCGCAGTGGTGCGACTACGCCACGCCGGGCTGGCGGGAGCGGCCCTCGAAGGTCGCCACGTTCGAGACCATGCTGTTCCAGGATCCGCCGGACCACACCAGGCTCCGGCGGCTGGTGAGCGCGGCGTTCACCCCACGGCAGGCCGAGCGGATGCGGGGCGATGTCGCCCGCCTGACCGACCGCGCGCTGGACGCGCTGGCCGACGCCGGCTCCGGCGGCAGCCCGGTCGACCTGCACGCGTCGCTCGCCGCGACACTGCCGATAGCGGTGATCGCCTCGCTGGTCGGCGTGCCGCCCAGCGACTGGGCCGGGCTGCAGGCCCACATGACGGCACTGCTGCAGGTGGTCGAGTTCGCGGTGACCAAGCAGCAACTCGCCGGCGCCGACCGCGCCGCACTCGAACTGCGCGACTACTTCGCCACGCTGGTGGCCAGCCGCCGGGCGCAACCTCGCGACGACCTGGCCAGCACGCTGGTCTCGGTCAGGGACGCCGCTTCCCCGGGCGCCGGGTTCACCGAGGACGAACTGCTGCAGACGCTCACGTTCCTGTTCATGGCCGGCGTGGACACCATGACCAACCTGCTGGCCAACGGCGCCGCCGCGTTCATCGCCCACCCGGATCAGGCGGACCTGCTGCGGGCCGGCCCCGGGCTCACCTCGCGCGCGGTCGACGAGGTGCTGCGGTTCGACCCGCCGGTCCAGATCGTCGGCCGGGTGGCAGCCGAGCAGACCGTGGTCGGGGGCGCCACGGTGCCGGCGAACGGCCTGGTGATTGCGCTGCTCGGGTCGGCGAACCGGGACCCCGCCAGGTTCCAGCGGCCCGACACCTTCGACATCACCCGGACCGGCACCACGGTGCTGTCCTTCGGCGGCGGCATCCACTACTGCCTGGGCGCGCCGCTGGCCCGGGTGGAGGCGGGCACCTTCCTCACCGCGCTGCTCACCCGGTTCCCCCGCCTGCAACTGGCCGGGACGCCCATCCGGCAAGGTGTGGTATTCCGTGGCTTCAGCAAGCTGCCCGTGACGTTGAGCTAACGGTTTGGCCCAGCCATTACTCATCGCGACCAGCAGACGGAATCGCACCGCGCGAACCCGATACGGGGAACCGTTTTCTCGACGACCGGCCCGCCGATTCCGTAACAGTGCGCTAAGACTTTCACTCTGCTAAACACGCGTTGCAACCATCGACACGGAGAGTAACGGCTTGAAGATCAATTGTAGGCAAACGTTTTACTGCACCTAGAAGCCAATTACATGGCGTTGTAACTTAACGGTCGATGGCCTGCCAAATCACGTATCGCAACCACCGGCGAGAGATCACGATCGCAAATCTCTGACCAGCTTGACCCGATAGCTGTGGGTATGCGACTCTCCAGGCAAACACCCGCTATTGACGAAAAGTCGGTCTTGGCCTGTGATGTTCCGTGTCTGATCGATCTCTCAGCGCGCCCACCGATGCGTCGCAGCTGACTGGCGATTGGGTAGACGCATTCCTCCTTGCCGGTGACGGTGACCAGGTCTGCCTGCGAATGGGCGACCCGGTCGACCGGCAGGACCTTCGTGAGCTGGTTGATCAGCGGCAGCGTGAGCTGGCCGAGGCCGGCCTGGTGCGCGGTGGCACGGTGTCGCTCCGGCTGCCGCCATCGCTGGCCTACGTTTCCTTCCTGCTGGCCGCCTGGCGCATCGGCGCACAGGTGAGCCTGCTGGACCACCGGCTCGCACCCGGTGAGGTCGAGCGGGCGCTCGGCAGGCTCGAACCACAGGTCCTGGTGAGCGCGCAGAAGGCGGCCACGGCACCGATGGCCGGCTATGCGCGCGAGGTCGATGCGATCGCCGGGGCGCGCCCATCCGGGCGGCCGGCCGCCACCGGGCACACCCTCATCCAGCTCAGCTCGGGCTCGACCGGCCCGTCCAAGGTGATCGCCAGGACCGCGGCCGACCTGACCGCCGAACTCGGCCGCTACCGTGAGCTGGCCGGTTCCGGCTACCCGGTCCGCGGCGACCGGATCGTGCTGCTCGCCTCCATCGTTCACGTGCTCGGCCTGGTCGGCGGCCTGCTGCACAGCCTGCACGCCGGAGTCGAGCTGGTCTACCCGGCCCGGCTCACCGCCGACGGCATCACCAGCGCGGTGGCCGCGGGTGACGCGCCCACCATGGTGCTCGGCGTGCCCTTCCACGCCGAGCTGCTCTGCGCCGGAGCGGCCCCGCCGCCGCTCCCCCAGCTCGCCCGGATGGTGGTTGCCGGCGAGCTCACCCGGCCCGGCGTGCCCGAGGCCTTCACCAGCCGCTACGGCGTTCCGCTCGGCAGCATGTACGGGATGACCGAGCTCGGGGTCATCGCCACCGACCTGTCCGGCAGCCTGCGCCCCGCGGTCGCCCCGGCGCCGGGCATGACGCTGCGGGTGGACGCCGGCGAGCTGATGGTCAAGATGGCCGCCTCGCCCTATGTCGGTCTTGTGGACCCCACCCGCTGGTCCGATGGCTGGCTGCGCACCAGGGACGCGGCCACCATGGACCCCGGTACCGGCCTGGTCACCATCCTGGGGCGGCTCGACTCCCAGGTCTCCATCGGCGGGCTCAAGGTCGACCTCACCGAGGTGGAGCAGACCATCTGCGGGCTGCCGCAGGTGAGCACCGCGGTCGTGGTCTACGACAAGCAGATCGACGCCTACCTGGTGCTGGCCGAGGGCTGCTCGCTCGCGGACGCCGAGGCCGCGATGGCCGGCCAGCTGGCCGCCTACAAGCGGCCGCGGCAACTGACCGTCCTGCCCGAGCTTCCGCGCACGGCCACCGGCAAGATCGTCCGTGACCACGCCGTGCTCCGCGCCGCCGCCGCACAGGCGGGCGCCGCCACCGGGCCGGCCGCGCCGGGATAGGCCGCGCCCAAGACCTCGATATTCCTGCTTTTCCTGATGACAAGAAAGGAGTCCCCGGATGGAGGAGGACGAGGTGCGCCAGTTCGTCGTCGACGCGCTGGCCGCCATGAATTACGACGTTAGCGAGGTAACCGGCGACACGGATTTGGGGCCGGCCGGGCTCGACCTGGAATCTCTCGCCGTCGCCGAACTCGCCGTTCAGGTCGAGGACAAGTTCGGGGTGAAGTTCACCGACGACGACACCGAACAGCTCGCTCTCATGACGCTGGATGAATTCTCCGCCGAGGTAGCCAGGCGGATTGGCGTGACCGCTGGAGGAAAGGTCGAATGAGCCAATCTGGAGCGCCCGATCGCGACGAGATCATCGCGATGCTCGCCGCATTTGGCGACCGGGCGCCCGAAGCCGTTCCGGAGCGGATCGGCTCACTGGAGCTCACTTGGCTGATAACCGGGATCGAACAGCAGTACAACGTCATTCTCGACCTCAGCGATGACGACCTGGCCCGGATGACGACGGTGTCTGGTGCGGTGGCCACGTTCCGGGATGCGCTGGCCGGGGCCGGGCGTGGCTAGCCTGGAACGGGGCACACCGGCCCTGGGGCGGGGCACCCCCCGGGCCATATCCGGGCCGGGCACGGCCCGGGGGCCGCAGCAGGTCGTCATCACCGGCATGAGCGCGGTCAGCGCGGCCGGCCGCGGCCTGGACGTAGTACGGGACAGCGTGCTGTCCGGCACGCCCGCGTTCAGCGGGGTCGCACGGTTCGATACCGGACACTGCCGGACCAGCGTCGCCGCGCAACTGCCCGGCGAGCCCGACCTGGCCGGGGAGCTCACGCAGGTGATCGAGGCGGCCTGGACCGGCGCGGCATTAGGCAATGACGTCCGGGCCGGCTGCCCGCTGCTGCTCGCGCTGCACTCCAGCCCGGTCGCCGCCAGGGATCCGGACGCACGGCAGGTTACCGGCGACACCGCGGCCACGGTCGCCGGGCGCTGCGGCCTGCGGCCGGTGCCGCGGACGTACATGACCGCCTGCGTCGCGGCGAGCACAGCGGTGATCGACGCCGCCACGATGATCGTGACCGGGCACGCGAGCCGGGTGGTCGTCGCGGCCGGCTTCCTGGTCGATGCGGACAGCTTCGCGCTGTTCGACGCCGGCCGTGCCCTGGCCGCCGACGGCCAGGTCCGGCCGTTCAGCGCCGGGCGTCAGGGCCTGCTGCTCGGCGACGGGCTGGCCGCCGTGGTGCTCGAATCCGGCGCCGCTGCCGCCGGCCGGGACGCTCCGGTGGCGGCCGTGCTGGCGGGCTGGGGCCGCAGCGGCGACGCCTACCACGTCTGCCAGCCCCGGCCGGACGGCAGTGGGCTGGCCCGGGCGGTCGAGGCGGCGCTGAGCCGCGCCCGGGCGGACCGGGCGGAGATCAGCTACGTGAACGCCAACGGCGCGGGCACGCAGTACGCCGACTCATCGGAGGCCGCGGCGCTGCACACCAGCCTTGGCCCGTACGCGGCGCTGACCCCGGTGAGCTCCACCAAGTCGGTGCACGGTCACGCGCTGGAGGCGTCCGGCCTGCTGGAGCTGGTGGTCACCGTCCTTGCCCTGCAGGCGGGCCGGCTGCCGGTCAACGCCGGCTACCTGGCACCAGACAAGGAGTGCGAGCTCGACCTCGTGCTCGGCCCGGGCCGCGAGCCCCGGGGCAGGTACGCGCTGAACCTCAACGCCGCGTTCGGCGGCGCCAACACCGCTCTCCTTGTCGAGGCCGCATGACCACGGCGCCCGCCTCCACTCCCGCCGCGACCTGGCCACGTGAGCAGCCGCCGCCGGCCGGGGTGGTCATGCTCGCCAGGGCGGAGTGGCCAGCCTCGCCGGGCGACGTGCTGCCCCCCATTCCCGGCTTCATCCTGTCGTCGTTCAGCCCGCTGGTCGTCGAGGTGGCGCGGCGCTGCCTGAGCCTGTATTTCGGTGCCGCCCCGGCCGATCCGGCCCGGGGTGAGCGCACCGCGGTCGTGCTGGCCAGCTCTACCGGCGACATCGCCACCGCGGCAGCGATCGCGAAGGCGGTGGACGAGGGCCGCCGGGTCCAGCCGCTGCTGTTCTTCCAGTCCAACCCGAACGCGTCGGTTGGCTACCTCACCGCGCGCTGGGGGCTGGCCGGCCCGGTGGTCTGCACCGTCCCGGACGGCGACGCCATGTCCGATGCACGGCACTGCGCGAGTCTGCTGATCGAGGGTGGCGACGCCGATGCCGTGCTGATCATCCTGGCCGACCAGGCGCGCGACCCCACCCAGAACGATCATGGCGTCGGGCTGCTCATCGGTCCCCGATCATGGCCGGCCGCGGCCGGCGGCCTGGACTTCCCACCCGGATAGACCCGGCCGGCCACCGGCCGCAAGCACGTCCACGTCCATAACCGGAACACCCGAGAGGGATGAGATACGTGAGCGTCAAGGGCATCAGGGCGCAGCTCGCCGCGAACCAGGACCTGGGTGCGGGGAATGTGCTCACCACCCTGATGGCCGTCGGCGACGGGCTGGACGAGCCCCGGCTGACCTTCGACACCGCCGTTGACGGGTTCCCCGCCTGGCAGGGGCTGACGACCCGCCAGCTCGACCGGCTGGTCAAGGCGCGCGCCACCACGCTGCACGGCCTGGGCATCGGGATGCGCGACCCGGTCGCGGTGGTCGCGCCGACCGCCGCGGACACCGCGCTGACATTCCTGGCGCTCACCCGGCTGGGTGCCATCCCGGCGCTGATCAACCCGTTCCTGCCCACCGATCTGATGGCCGAGTACATCCGGCGGCTGAACGCGACCGGCCTGCTCACCGACGCCGCGCACGCCGACGAGCTGGCGGCGTTCGGGCATGGCGTCCCGTTCCTGGCCGACGTGACGGCCTTGGGCAGCGGCGAACCGGACGACGCCCCGGAGCCGTATGACTACTATCCGGACGACCCGGTCGCGATCACGCATTCGTCCGGCACGACCGGGCTGCCCAAGGCGGTGGTGCACTCGCACCACAGCCTGTTCGCCGCCATCAGGTACCGGCTGACGCTGCCCAGGCCGCAGGGAACCGACCGGATCCTCAGCGCGATGCCCTGCCCGCACGCGGCCGGGGTCATCGTGGTCAACCTGGGCCTGACCTTCGGCGGCGAGGTGGCCATGGTCTCCCGGCAGACCGGGCCGGGCGTGCTGGAGGCGATCGAGCGGTGGCGGCCGCACAGCGTCATCGGGTTCTCCACCACCTGGCCGGACCTGGTCAAGGCGGATCTGCCCAAACATGACCTCAGCTCGGTGGCGCTGTGGTGGAACACCGGCGACACGGCGCACGAGGCGCACATCCGCAGGCTCATCGCCTGCGGCAGCCGCGAGGTGGTGACCTCGCAGGGACGGCAGCGGGTGCCGGGCTCGGTCTTCGTGGACGGGATCGGCTCCAGCGAGATGGGCCACTCGCACTTCTTCATCCAGCACTCGGCGGACACCGACCGGTACAACCGGTGCATCGGCAAACCGCATGGGTTCGCTGAGACGGCCATTTTCGGCCCCGACGGGCAGGAGCTGCCGCCCGGCCAGGTGGGTGAGCTCGGCACCAAGGCGGCGACGCTGTCCCTGGGCTACTGGAACGACTCGGCCAGGACCTACCGGACCCGGGTCCGCGGCTACTTCCTCACCGGCGACCTCGTCTACCGGGACGAGGAAGGTTACTACTACCACCTGGACCGGAAGGTCGACTCGGTCGACCTGGGCAACGGCAACCGGCTCTACACCGCCGCCTCCGAGGAACGGGTACTCAAGGCCCTCCCGGACGTGCTCGACTGCACGGTGGTCGCGGCCCGCGACGGCGACCAGGTGGTCACCGACGTGCTGCTGATCCTGGAGGCCGGCGCCGGCTCAGCCACCGATCGCAGCGAGCGGGTGCGCGCGGCGCTCGATCCGGCGGTGGCCGCCACCCTGCGGCAGGTGCTGGTGGTGGACGACGCCAACCTCCCGCTCACCGCCACCGGCAAGGTCCGCAAGAACCTGCTCCGCGAGCGTCACCTGGAGGTCATGATCCCATGAACGATGCCGCGGGTCGCAGCGCCGCGATCACCGGCATAGGTCTGGTGACGCCGGTCGGCTGCGGCGTCGGGGAGTTCTTCGACGCGCTGTGCACCGGGCGCTCCGGGTTGCGCCGCCCACCAGAGGGCCATCCGGCCAGCGGCGAGATCGATGTCGCCGGGATGTCCCCGCACATTGACCCGGTCAGCGTGCTGCCGCCCAGGGAAACCCGGGCGGTGGACCGGTTCGTCCTGCTCGGGCTGGCCGCCGCCGACCGGGCGATCGCGGACGCCGGGCTGGAGATCGGCGAGAACGCCGATCCGAGCCGGGTGGCCGTGGTGGTGTCCACCGGCGGCGGCGGGCTGGAGACCTTCGAGCAGTACTCGCTGGCCCGGGCCGAGCGCGGCCGTCCAGCGGTCAGCCCGTACCTGCTGCCAGGGATGCTCTCCAACATGGCCTCCGCCCGGGTCGCGATCAAGTACGGTGCCCGCGGCTACAGCTCGTCGATCGTCACCGCCTGCGCGGCCGGTGCCCAGTCCATCGCCGAGGGCTTCCGGCTGATCGTGGCCGGCGACGCCGACGTGGTCATCTGCGGCGGCACCGAGTCGCCCCTGCACCCGACGATCACCGCCGCGTTCGGCAACGCCAGGGCGCTGGCCAGCGGCTGGCAGGACCCGGCCGAGGCAAGCCGCCCGTTCGACAAGCGGCGCAACGGGTTCGTGCTCGGCGAGGGCGCCGGCGTGTTCGTGCTGGAGCGGGCGGCCCACGCGCGGGCCAGGGGCGCGGCGGCCTACGCCGGCGTGATCGGCTGGGGCGCGACGACGGATGCCCACCATCCCACGATGCCGCGGCCCGACGGCGAGGGTGCCGCGGCCTGCATGCGCCAGGCGCTGGCCAGCGCCGGGCTCTCCCCCACCGACGTGGACTACATCAACGCGCACGGCACCAGCACCAAGATCGGTGACCTGGCCGAGACCAAGGCCATCAGGTCGGTGTTCGGCGACCGGTGCCCCGCAGTCAGCTCGATCAAGGCGGTGACCGGGCACATGCTGGGTGCCTCGGGCGCGGTCGAGGCGGCAGCGAGTGCCCTGGCGGTCGGCCGCGGCCTGCTGCCGCCGACCCGCAACCTCGACGACCCCGACCCGGAGTGCGATCTGGATCACGTGCGCGGCGAGGCGCGAAGCGGCCGGATCGGCGTGGCCCTGTCCAACTCGTTCGCGTTCGGTGGGCACAACGTCAGCCTGCTCTTCGGGCCGCCGGCCGGCACAGACTCCCGCCGCCAGCCGTCCCCTGGCCACAGTGGCGGCCTCGGCCAGCACACATTCCATTCACGAGGTGGAGCATGAAGATCCACGGAATTGACCATGTGGAGTTTTGCGTCGGGGACCTGGACGCCGCGACGGCGCAGCTTTGCGATGCCTTCGGTTTCCAGGTGCACGGCCGCGGCGGCGCGGAAGGTGGCCGGGATGGTGAGCGGTCGGTGCTGCTCCGCCAGGGCCGTACCCAGTTGCTGCTCCGGCAGGGCCTGACCGGCCAGAACCCGGCCGCGCAGTATGTGAGCAGGCACGGCGACGGGGTCGCCGCGATCGCCTTCGGCACCGACGACGTGGGCGCCGCGTTCGCCATGGCGGTGGCCGGGGGCGCCATCGCGGTGGCCGCACCGTCGTTCACCAGCCGTGAGGGCACCCGGGTCGGCACCGCGACCGTCGCCGGGTTCGGCGATGTGCTGCACCGGTTCATCGAGCGCAGCGGGCCGGGCGATGAGTTCGCCCCCGGGGTGGTCGACATGGTCCAGCCGCGCCCGGCGGAAGCGGCGGAGCCGCTGCTCGAGGCCATCGACCACTTTGCCGTCTGCCTGCCCGCCGGGGAGCTTGGTCCCACCGTCCGGCTGTATCAGGAGGCCTTTGGCCTGTCGGAGATCTTCGACGAGCGGATCGAGGTCGGCGGCCAGGCGATGATCTCGAAGGTTGTCCAGGATTCGGCCGGTGAGGTGACGTTCACGCTGATCGAGCCCGATCTGACCCGCGACCCGGGGCAGATCGACGAGTTCCTCGAGTCGCACGACGGCCCCGGTGTGCAGCACGTCGCCTTCCGCACCGCCGACATCATCGGCACGGTCGCCACCCTGTCAGGGCGTGGCGTCAGCTTCCTCACCGCGCCCGGCGGCTACTACCGGGCGCTTGAAGGCCGGCTGGGAACGGTCCTGATCCCGGTGGGCCGGTTGCAGGAGCACAACGTGCTCGCCGACCGGGACCGCTGGGGCCAGATGTTCCAGATCTTCACCAGGTCGGTGCACGAGCGGCGCACCTTCTTCTGGGAGTTCATCGAGCGCCGGGGCGCGCTCACCTTCGGCAGCAAGAACATCAAGGCGCTCTACGAGGCACTCGAGGACCAGCGGCAGGCTCAGCACCGAAGCTGAGCCCGCCCTTCGCATCGCAGGAGAAACCATATGACCACGACATACGCGGCCGGGCTGACCGACGATGAGCTCGCGCTGCTCCCCTCGCAGGCCGATGTCGCGTGGTACGCGGAGCACGGCTGGTACCTGTCCAAGAAGCTGCTGACCGACGAGGAGGCGGACGCTCTCACCGCGGCGAGTGAGCGCTTCTACGCCGGCCAGCGCGACCGCACACTGCCCGTGCGGCCGCCCAACCTGGCCTACTGGGAGCCGTCACACGGTGCCGTGCAGCGGCACAACGACTACGTCCACTACGAGAGCGACGAGATCGCGGCCATCTTGCGCAAGCCGCTGATCGGGGCGGTTGCCGCCGCGCTGGCCCAGGTCAGCGAGATCCGGTTGTTCCAGGCGACGCTCATTCTCAAGCCGCCCAGCGAGGCCGAGGTGACCAATCTCGTGCCCTGGCACATGGACCGGCACTACTGGCAGACCTGCACCTCGGAGCGGATGCTGACCGCGTTCATCCCGTTCCACGACTGCGGCCAGGACATGGGCACGATCACCATGATCGACGGCAGCCACCGGTGGCAGGAGATCGACGGCGACGACTCGACCCGGCACTTCGCCAAGCGTGACCGCGCGGAGCTCACGGCCATCCTGGAGAAGACCGCGGAATTCAACGGCACCGAGGTGAACCCGGTCCCGATGATCATTCCAAAGGGTCACATGAGTTTCCACCACTGCCGGATCTACCACGGCAGCAGCCACAACCTCAGCGGCAGGCCGCGCCGGTCGATCTCGCTGCACCTGCAGGACGGGCAGAATGCCTGGCGGGCCTATCACAAACCGGACGGCAGCCTGCTCACCTACAACCACGACGTGCTGCTGCGCAAGACTGGCCAGGGCACCCCGGACTACGCCGACCCCGAGTTCTGCCCCGTGCTGTGGGCTTCGTGAGCACGCGGACCGCGCGATGACCGAGGGACTGCACACGCCGGCCGAGCTGTATCGCAGGATGCGGCTGATCCGCGTCTTCGAGGAAACGGCGCTGCGGCTGGTCAAGTCGGGCGACATCGTGGGCGGCACGCACCCCTACATCGGCGAGGAAGCGGTCGCCGTCGGGGTGTGTGCCGCACTGGCCGATGACGACCTGATCACCAGCACCCACCGTGGCCACGGGCACGTGCTGGCCAAGGGCTCGGACCCGGCCCGGATGCTGGCCGAGCTGGCCGGCCGGGACACCGGGCTCAACCGCGGCCGCGGCGGGTCCATGCACGCCGCCGACGTCAGCGTGGGCATCCTGGGCGCGAACGCGATCGTGGGCGCGGCCGCGCCCATCGCCGTCGGCGCCGCCTGGGCCGCGCAGCGGTCCGGCTCCGGCAAGGTGGTGGCCACCTTCTTCGGTGACGGCGGGCTGAACCAGGGCGTCCTGCTCGAGGCGCTGAACCTGGCCGGGCTGTGGCAGCTCCCGGTGCTGTTCATCTGCGAGAACAACGGTTATGCCACCACGATGCCGACCCGCACCGGGGTGGCAGGCACCGCGGTGGGCCGGGCCGAAGCGTTCGGCATCCCGGCGGCTACCGTGGACGGGATGGACGTCGAGGAAGTGCGGGACGCCGCGGCCGAGGCGGCCGGCCTGGCCCGCCGCGGCGAGGGCCCGTCCCTCATCGAGTGCATGACCTACCGGTTCGGGCCGCATCACACCATGGAGCACCGGATCAAGCTCAGCTACCGGACCCAGGAGGAGATCGACGAGTGGCGCACCCGCGACCCGCTGGACATCCAGGGCCGCAGAATCTCCCCGGCCATCCGTGACCAGCTCGACGCCGAGATTGACGAGCTGATGGCGCGGGCCGAGCGGTTCGCCCTCGACAGCCCGCACCCCGACCCGGCCGGCGCCCTCGACTACCTGTACGCCAGCGGGCTCGTCCCGCGCGGAGGGGTGGTGGACTGATGCCCAGGCTCTCCTACACCAAGGCACTCAACCGGGCGCTCGGCGACGAACTCGAGCGCGACCCGGCGGTGTGCGTGTTCGGCGAGGACATCGGCGCCGGGATCGCGCAGCTCACCCTCGGCCTGCTGAACCGGTTCGGCAGGGACCGGGTGGTGGACACCCCGCTGTCCGAGCAGGCGTTCACCAGCATGGCCACCGGGGCGGCGCTGTGCGGTCTGCGCCCGGTGATCGAGTTCCAGATCCCCTCGCTGCTGTTCCTCACCTTCGAGCAGATCGCCAACCAGGCGCACAAGATGTCGCTGATGACCGGCGGCCAGGTACACGTGCCGGTGACCTACGTGGTGCCGGGCTCGGGTTCCCGCGCAGGCTGGGCCGGCCAGCATTCCGACCACCCGTACAGCCTGTTCGCACACGTCGGGGTCAAGACGGTCGTGCCCGCCACGCCGCCGGACGCCTACGGCCTGCTGGTGTCGGCGATCCGGGACGACGACCCGGTCGTGGTCTTCGCGCCGGCCGGCGCCATGAACGTCAGGGACGACGTCGACTTCGCGGCGCTCGGCCCGGTGCCGATCGGCCAGGCCCGGGTGCACCGGGCCGGGACCGATGTCACCGTGGTGGCGGCCGGCCACCTGGTGCACGACGCGCTGGCCGTGGCCGGTGAGCTGGACGGCGAGATCTCGGTGGAGGTGTTCGACCCACGGTCGGTGTACCCGTTCGACTGGGCCGCGCTGGCCGAGTCGATCGGCAAGACCGGCCGGCTGGTGGTCATCGACGACTCCAACCGGTCCTGCGGCCTGGGCGCCGAGGTCATCGCCACCGTGTGCGAAGAGATGGCACTGGTCGCGCCGCCCAAGCGGGTGACCAGGCCGGACGGTGCCGTGCTGCCGTTCGCGCTGGCGCTCGACCAGGCCGTGCAGCCCGCCCGCGAACAGCTCGCCGCGGCCATCAGGGCGGTGATGAAGTAACTCTGGCATGGGGCGTGTTAACTCGTTCTTCCGCGGGCACGCCGACCGTTATGCCTGCTTATAGCGGAGTGTGTAACACCAGTTTGGGCACGCTTCGTCAAGCGCGTCACACCCCCCTACCGCGGTCATGTAATTTTGTGCCGCCCCCGGGATTTGCCATAGGCCGGGATGGTGTGATGCTTTGCTCACGGCTTGTTGTTAAAAATGCGAGCGCCGGTCCACGATGTGACTGGGGCACGCACGGCTGACAGGCGTGCTGGACGGAGGCTAGTGCCGGTGGCGGAAGCGGCGGCGGCCAGACGGGCCACCTTCCGTGATGTCTTTGCGATCGGCGAGTTCCGCTGGCTCTGGCTGTCCTACCTGATGTCGATCGCCGGCGACCAGCTCGCCCTGGTGGCGCTCACCGTCCTGGTTTACGCCCGCACCCACTCGCCGCTGGCCACAGCGTCCGCCTACACGGTCGGCTTCCTGCCCTGGCTGATCGGCGGGCCGACGCTGGCCAAACTCGCCGACCGGTTCCCCCGCCGGACCCTGATGATCATCTGTGACGTGACCCGGACCGCCCTGGTCGCGATCATGGCCGTGCCGGCGGTGCCGCTGTGGGCACTCATCGTCCTGCTGTTCGTCGTCACCCTGCTCGGGTCGCCGTTCCGCGCGGCGCGCTCGGCGATGATGCCGGACATCCTGCCCGGCGACCGGTACGTGCTCGGCACGGCCGCCATGCAGACCACCAACCGGACCGGCAGGCTGGTCGGCTTCGCCGCCGGCGGGGCGGTGGTCGGCCTGGTCGGGGCCCGCCCGTCGATGGGCATCGACGCGGCCACGTTCGCCGTCTCGGCCCTGATGCTGTGGGCCGGGGTGCAGCACCGGCCGATGCCGCGGCACCCGGACGGTCACGGGCCGGGTGGCCGGGCCGGGTCAGCGCTGCGTCTAGTCTTCGCCAACCCCACGCTGCGGACCCTGATACTGATGGGCTGGCTGGTGCCCTTCTACGCCGTTCCCGAGGCGCTGGCGGTCCCCTATGCCGCGCACTTCCACGGCGGGGCCGCCGTGGCCGGGCTGATCCTCGCCGCCGGGCCGTTCGGCTCGCTGCTGGGGACGATCGCCTTCAGCCGCCTGGCCGATCCGCCCACCCGGCTGCTCTGGATGGGGCCGCTGGCCGTAGCAAGCTGCGCCATCCTCGCCCTGTGTGCGCTAAATCCCACGCTGAGCATCGCCCTGGTGATCATCGCAGCGGCCGGGGCACTGTCAGCCTTTCAACTCGCCACCAATGCCACGTTTGTCATGACCGTGCCAAGCCACCGCCGTGGCCAAGCCTTCGGCCTGGCCAACGGGGGGATAAACGTCGGTCAAGGCTTGTGGTTCGCGCTTGCTGGGCTCGGTGCGGACACCATCGGTCCCGCCAGGGTCATCGCGGTCAGCGGCGCCATCGGGACGGCAGCCGCCATCGCGCTGGCCATCAGTTGGCACCGGCAGACGCAGGCCCCTCGCGCACCGGATACATGATCCCCCTGGAGCGAGTCACTCCCACTCGTTACGCACGTCACGCCTCCAGAGTTCCAGCAAGATTCCGTTTTATACCGATTCTCACGAATTCGTCGATCTGATCGTAGATACTTGCGGGTCCTACTTGCTATACCTTGACCCTACTTAGCAGTTCTTGGCACTATTGGTTGTTGATCGTCTACAGGATGTAGTTCCCACGTGCGGACGTAGCCCATGCGGATTGAGCAGGCTCCGAGGGGTTTCCTGGCACGCCAGCCGTGGCAGGAGCCCGTAGCCAGCGTGCGCCACTGGGGAATCTGGAAGCTGGCGCCGCGGCTGCGCACCTACCTCATCACGGTGGACTGCTGCGCTGCCGTCGCCATCGCCGTTGCCGCGACGCTGAACCACTGGCACGGCTCGGATGTGTTCTTGTTCTGGGCCCTGGTGGCGGCCGGCGCAATCGTGACCGAGGCGACCCGCAAGGTCAAGATCCCGCACGGTGGTGTGTTCCGCGACATGCTCGCGGTCTGGTTCATCGCCGCGGCCGTGCTGCTGCCGCCGTTCTACGCCCTGGTGATGCCGATCCCGCTGACTCTGTTCCGGATGCTGCGCACCCAGCCGGGCGTCGCCCACCGCCGGGTGTTCAGCGCGGCGGCCAACGGCCTAGCCTACGCCGGCGCCAGCGTTCTCTTCCATTCGTTCCCGGCCAGCCTGGCCGGCCATGCCCCCGGCACCGGCCTGCACGTCATCGCCTGGACCGCCATCCTGGGGCTGTGCGGCGCCACCGGCATCAGCGTCAGCAACGCGTTCCTCACTACAGCGGTCGGGCTGTCCGACCCGGCGGCCAACCTGCGCGAGATGGCGTTCGGCCGTGAGGCGGCCCTCAGCGACCTGGTCCAGCTCAGCTACGCGTTCGCGATCACGCTGCCCGCGGCGATCTCCCCGTTCCTGCTGCCAGCCACGCTGCCCATCGTCCTGGTGCAGCGCCGCTTCATGATGCACGCCCAGCTCCAGGCCGAAGCCAGGTTCGACTCCAAGACCGGCCTGCTGAACGCGGCCACCTGGCAGCAGGAAGCACAGATCGAGGTGAGCCGGGCCGCGCGCACCCGCACACCGCTCGCCGTGGCCATGGTCGACATCGATCACTTCAAGCTGGTCAACGACACCTACGGCCACCTCACCGGCGACGCCGTGCTGTCTGCCCTGTCCGCCTCGATGCGGGCCCTGCTGCGCGAGTACGACCTAGTCGGGAGGTTCGGCGGGGAAGAGTTCTGCATCCTGCTGCCGCACACCAGCGAGCACGCCGCCGGCGAGATAGCCGAGCGGCTCAGGGAGAAGCTCTCCCAAATCAGCATCACACCCAACCATGACAGCGGCCCCGACACGACGGTGCGCGTCACGGTCTCGATCGGCGTCGCCTGTATGCACCAGTCCCGCCGCGACCTCGATGATCTGATCGCCGCCGCCGACGCTGCGCTCTACTACGCCAAAGAGACCGGCCGTAACCAGGTCAAGATGGCCATGGACAGCGGGGCGCCGGAGGAGTCCTGAGCGGCCACCAGCCCATCGGAACGCCTTCTCACGCCCAGGCGGCCGTCAGTACCTCCCGATAGCCTGGCGGGTGTGACCTGAGGCCAGCAGAATGATCACAAATTCTGGCGGCGGGGTGGGCATGTCAATGCACGATACCGACGCTGATCAGCAGAATCCCAACGGATTACCGCTGCGGCTGGGCCAGGGGTGTGGGCGAGAGCTCGTCGTCGTCGTATTCGCCGAGGTTGGCGGGCCGGCCAACGAGCTTGGGGTCGGGCTGCCCGGCGATGCTGTGATCCTTGCCTTCATAGTCGAACCCGGCCAGCAGGCTGCGCATCGCCTCCAGCCGGGCGCGCTTCTTGTCGTTGCTCTTCACCACGGTCCAGGGAGCCTCCGGGGTGTCGGTGCAGCGGAAGATCGCGACCTTTGCCGCGGTGTAGGCGTCCCACTTGCCCAGCAGTGCGATGTCGGTCTCGCTCAGCTTCCACTGCCGCACCGGGTCGATCTCCCTGATCGCGAACCTGGTGCGCTGCTCGCCCCGGGTGACCGAGAACCAGAACTTGGTCAGCGAGATGCCGTCGTCCACCAGCATTCGCTCGAAGACCGGGGCCTGCCGCAGGAACTCCTCGGTCTGCTCCGGCGTGCAGAATCCCATCACCGGCTCCACGCTGGCCCGGTTGTACCAGGACCGGTCGAACAGGACGATCTCCCCGGCGGTCGGCAGGTGCGTCACGTAGCGCTGGAAGTACCACTCGCCGCGTTCCCGCTCGGTCGGCACCTCCAGCGCGACGACCCGGGCGCCGCGCGGGTTCAGGTGCTCGGTGAACCGCTTGATCGTGCTGCCTTTGCCGGCCGCGTCCCGGCCCTCGAACAGTACGACGAGCCTGCGCCCGGTGTCCTTGACCCAGTATTGCAATTTGAGCAGCTCGACCTGGAGCAGCCGCTTCTCGTGCTCGTACTCGGGCCGGCCCAGCCGCTCGCCGTACGGGTAGTTCTCCCGCCAGGTATCCACCATTCTGCCGTCGGCGTACCGCAGCACGGGATCGTCGTCCTCGGAATCGTCCACCCACATGCCAGGGAGCAGGACTGTGCCGGTGCTCATGATCTTCTGTTACCCCGGCCGGATTCACCTGAGCACCCTGAACGGGGAGGATTTACCCAGATTTCACTGCTGCCGGCCGCTGTCGGTACCCCCGTCTAGGCTCGCCGGCATGGCGATCGGCCGGCAGACCGGCCGGCCGCACCCGATTATTTCCGCGGCTGAACGACGTCTAAGGTGCAGAAGAGTCTTTCTGGAATCCCACTCGCAGCAGGAGGTTGCGTTGAGTCTTCCCGACGTGGTGTCGCGCGAGCAGTGGCTCGAGGCCAGGATGCGGCTGCTGGCCGAAGAGAAGGAGATGAGCCGCAAGCTGGCCGCACTCGCCGCCGAGCGCCGCAGGCTGCCCATGGTCAAGATCGAGAAGGAGTACGTCTTCGAGGGACCGGACGGGAAAGCCACGCTGGCCGAGCTGTTCGACGGTGCCAGCCAGCTGGTGGTGCAGCACGTCATGTTCGGCCCGGACTGGGAGTCGGTGTGCCCCGGCTGCACGGCCTCGATCGACGAGATGTCCGACGGGCTGCTGCGGCATATCCGCTCCCGCGACACCAGGTTCGTCCTGGTCTCCCGCGCCCCACAGGCCAAGCTGGCGGCGACCCAGGCCAGTAAGGGGTGGACGGTGCCCTGGTATTCCTCCTACGGCAGCGACTTCAACATCGACTTCCAGGTCACGCTGGACGCGTCGGTGGGGCAGATCACCTACAACTTCCGGCCCGAGCCGGATCTGCTGAACGGCCAGCAGTCCACCGAGATGCCCGGCTTCAGCGCCTTCCTGCGGGACGGCGAGGAGGTCTTCCACACCTACTCGTGCTACGCCCGGGGTGGCGAATACATCGGCAACGCCTACACCTACCTCGACATAACCGCGTTCGGCCGGTCGGAGGACTGGGAGGAACCCAAGGGCCGGGCACGGACGCTGCACGGGGCCGACCCGACGTTCACAGACTGATCTTCTTTCGTTACGGAGGCTGGTGGGCCACCGCGGCAACTCCGGCGACATCGGCCGCAACCCGAGCACCGGCTCCGGGTAACCGGGTCTGGCAGGTCACCTGCCGATTTCTGGCCACCATAGATCGATGCCCCGGCCGGTGCTGGCCGGGGCATCGATCTTGCCGCGGGCCGGTTCGGCTCAGCCCGGGTCAGCTCGCCAGGAGCGCCGCCTTGCCGAGCAGCCGCTCGCCCTGGGCGATGAGCGAGCCGGTATCTGACAGGCCGGGCGGGTGGCCGCCGAAGACCGCGCCGAGCAGGATCGCGCGCATCTTGACGGCGAGCGCGTCCCTGGCCGCGCCAAGCTGCGCGAGCTGCCGCTCGATCTGGCTGTATCTCGCGTCGCCGGGCGAGGCGCTGGCCAGCGCCTTGGTGGAAGCCCGCAGCGTGTCCAGGCCGAAGGCGCCGACTGCCGCTTCGAGCTGGGAGTACACCTGGCCGAGCCTGGTCAGCGAGCCGTCGTGGGCGCGCACGGCCCTGGGCAGCGCGGCACCGTCCAGCACCTCGATGAGCACCCGCCCGTCCGGAGCGTAGTCGTCGCGCAGCCCGAGCAGCGCCATCATGGTCGGCTGGATGTCGGTGTGGTCGGACCATACCGCGTTGTCCACACCCAGATGACTCACGCCCGGGCCGGCCAGGCCGAGCCAGGTGGTGTTGATCTGCTCCGCGACCGTGCCGTGGTTCCACGCGTCCCCGCCGGACGGCTCGCTGACGCACGACTTCCCGCAGTTGGTGGGGCCGCTGCTCAGCCAGAAGTCGGGGTTGGCGAACATGGTGAACGTCGGGGTGCGCTTCGGATCCCCGGTGACCATGTGCAGCACCTTCAGCTCCACCGGGTCGGCCAGGAAGTTGGTCAGGTGTGCCGTCCGGCCGGTGGCCAGGTCGAGCGCGCTGAGCCTGGCCGTGGCCCGCTCCAGCGCCCGCACCTGCGGCGCGGTCCGGCCCGGCTGGCCGTGTACGTAGATCACCGGCGCGGAGTCGGCTTCCACGTCGAACGGGGTCGTGATGCCCTTCGCGGCCAGCATGCCGGTCAGGTTCCCGTCCACCTCACCGACCTTCTTGTAGGTGCACAGCACCTTCACCCCGTCGCACCCGGCCGGGGACGCAGGACCGCCCACGAAGTGGTCGCCCTCGTCCGCCGTGATCACGAACAGCGTGTTCGCCGTGGTGATCCCGTGCTTCGCCAGCTCGGTGAAGAACGTGCCGAACGCCGCGTTCTCCCTGCGCAACTGGCTCTCGTAGGTGGCCGACCCGGACCCGAGCCCGGCTCCGGTCGTCCACGAGTCGTGCACATCGCTCAGGTAGGTGAAGGTCACCGGAACGCCATGGGTCTGCATGTCCAGCGTGTAGGCCAGCGCGTTCGGCCCGATCATCCCGTCATAGCCGGGGAACCCGATATCCCCGCTGGAGTCCTTGATCACCTGCCCGTCCAGGTTCTTCACCGGCCCGCCGGGGCTGATCACCGGCTGCAGGAACTTGTTCCCGTACAGCGCCCGGTACCCCTGGTACCCGCCCGGCTCATCCGGCAGCACATCCGGCCGCCCGCCATGCGCGGCCGAGCACACCGCGCTCCCCCTGGCACAGTGCACGGCCAGCCCCATGAAGTCAGCGGCCGCCTTGCTCTGCAGCTTCGGATTCCGCGCTTCCCTGGCCTCGGCCGAATGCGCCCCGAATACCTTCGGCACATCTGGCAACGTATTCTCCAGCTCGGTATTGGCCGCCGCCACGGTCCCGAAGTCGCACCCGGCCCGCGTATAGGGCACCCACGGTGCGGGTGGGTTCTTCCCGCTCTGGGTGATCATCATGGGTTTCTTGTCGCCGACAGGCTTGCCGGCCAGGCCCGTGTCGTAGTCCACGATCGGGTCGGTCCAGTAGCCGAACGACCCGGCCGTATCGGTAGTCCCGTCCGGCTTGTAGTAGCGGTACTCGTTGGCGATCGGCACCCCGTGGCGATCGCCGTAAAGTCCGCTCTCCGACGTCACGATATCGTCCGCCGTATGCGCTATCAGCGGCGTATGTTCGTGGCTGATCAGCGTTCCCTGACCGGTTATGAACTTCAGCAGGTTGGGCATCTGCTGAAGATCGCTCGGCACATCGGGCGTATTCCTGGTGTAATGCACGTTGTCGAACTGCAGGTAAATCACGTGTTTCACCGCGGACCCGCTGTCCCCGTGCAGCACGCATCCTGCCGTGGCCGCACGTGCCGCGGACTGCACGCCTGCGGCCACCCCGAGCCCGCCACACACCACCGCAGCCACCGCGACGGCCCCCGCCCGTCTACCCAGCCTCGCTGTGCTCATGACCGCCACCTCCATCACGAGAAACTCGTTCGCCGGCCAGCATGGACCCATTCCGGCGTCCAAGACAACCTCCACGGAGCAGCCAATTCCAGGTAGTGGCCTGTCTGCTGAACGCTTGCCGCCGGCTGCGCGAAGTTCCTGTGACCACGAGGTAGCCCGCCACGCGTACACGGCGCGCCGTTGTGCGCGAAGGAGGGGCGTCGTCAGAAGTCCGGGTCGCCGCTCAACTGGTGCCGGCCAACCGGGCGGCGGGAGCGGCGGGTGAGCAGGAACGTCACCACGCCGGCCACGATGGACGGGCCAGCCAGGACGGCAACCAGGAAACCCGCGAACCCCGCGCCGGAACCGGTGCTGCCACCTGCGGCCTCGGCAGGCCTTGTGGGCAGGGCTGGCCGCAGCGAGAGCGCGGACCGTGCGGCGGCGCCGGTTAGTGGCAGCGGGCCGAAGTGCACGAGGGGGCCGTGCGCGGCCGGAGGCAGTACCAGGATCCAGCCGGGGCCGACCGGGCCGGCGTTCTCCAGGCGCTTGCCGTCGGGCTGGAGGCGGCCCACGTTCAGGCTGAAGATCTGCGTGTGTACAGGCTGGCGTTGCCCAGCGTCCTGGCCGCGACCAGGCGGAGGAAGTCCGTCTGCAGGTAGTGCCGCTCATGCACGACGTAGTACTTCACCGGCGGCCCGGCCGGCGCGATGGCCGCGCCGGCTCCCTGACCGGGCCACACCGAAAGGGACATCGCGGCGAGGGCGATCGCTCCCGCCAGGGCGCCCATGGTCCTGGCTGGCCCCCGGCGGTTGCGGACGTTCCCGCGGAACTGTTTGCGAACGGTCATCATCTGTCCGGCCTCCGCCTCCAGGTACGTGCGTAACCCGGCGGGGGTTCGGTGCCAGTGAGCCGTTTAGGGGTTGGTTTTCATCGCGCTAGGCGGCTAGCTGGCGGGCCATCCAGTCAGCTCCGTACGGACGGTGCCGGTAGGTGACGTTCGCGCAGCCGTGGTTTCCGTCTTCGATCAGCATGAGCTCGGCTGTCGGCCCCACCTCGTCGTGCAGCCGCTGCGCGTCCTGCCACGGGAAGATCCGGTCGCGCTTGCCCATGATGATCAGCAGTGGCATGGTCAGCCCGCCGGCCCGCCCGGCCATGCTGAGCTGGCTGGCCGCGGCCCTGGCTTCTTCCTCGGAGGCGGACTTGGACCTGACCCGGAAGGCGTTGCGGCTCAGCTCCGGCAGGCCATCCCAGATGTCACCGAGGCAGTAGGGGCCGCACAGCGAGATGCAGGCCCGCAGCCGGTGCTCGCCGCTGGCCGCCCGGGCGGCGTAGTAGCCGCCCAGGCTGACCCCCCATATGCCGATACGGTCCGGATCGATGGCGGGAAGCCGGGTGACCGCGTCGACGATGGCCGCCGCCGGTACCTCCCAGTCGCCCCGGATCGCCAGCTCGTATTCGGCCTCGCCCTGGCCGGGCCCGTCCACCGACAGCGTGGCCAGCCCCCGGCTCAGGAACGTTTCCTCGGTCGAGCGGAATTCTTCCTTGGCCGAGTCGAGGCCCGGAATCATAATCACGATCGGGTGTGGCCCCGGGCCGGCAGGCCGCCGCAGGATCGCCGCGAGCACCGTACCCTCGAACGGTATTTCTACCCGCTCGGCGGGTGGGTCGAGGTGCGGCAGCGCATCCTGCAAACACGCGACGCCCCGCAGGTGCGCCGCCCGCATCTCGTCAAGGTTCTGCACGAACATGAACTTCCCGAAGTGGAAGTAGACCGCCGCCTGGGCCAGATGCCCGCCGGCCGACCTGCCGTTGCCACGCTCTAGCGCCGCCCGGCCGAGTCCTTCGTGCACCGCCGCCGCCTCGCACCAGCGTTCACACCACTGATCCCAGCCTGCGATCCGCGATGTCACCAGCCTGAAGTCGCTGTAGTCCACGCCGTTGGCAATGAACCTCGGCGCCCAATGGCTGATCGCCGACTCGACCCGCGCGTCCGCCACCGCGCCCGCTGCGCCATCTGCCGCTCTGTCTGCCATCTGGGCAGCATTGCACACGATTGCAGCCGTGGCCATAGCCGCTCAAAGCGGTCAGGCCGAATGAGAACCACCGTCCGCGCGAACCCGCCACGCACTCCGCCCTGTTCCCACCAAGGCGGACGAACCCCGGACCGACCCCCACCCAAGGGGGACGAAACCCGGACCGACCGCCATCGAGGCGGGGAAGAGGATGGCGCCGCAGATTCCCACCAAGGCGGACGAAACCCGGATCGACCCCCACCCAAGGGGGACGAAACCCGGATCGACCGCCATGGCGACCAATCCACGCAAACCGCTGCGGGCGATTGCGCGCGGGGGCATACCCCCTCGAAGCGGGTCAAATTACAAGTTAGGCTCCAGTCCTGGCGAATCCATTGACAACCCCGGGGCCGGTGCGCAACGCTGGGGGTTGCAAACGATTGCATTTGGCACTCCGGTGTTGCCGGCCTGGCGGTGTCCTCCGGCACTATGGTGCTCGTGGCACCGGGGAGCCGCGCACAGATGCTGAGGTCAGGTATGTCCGATGCCCTGAACGGGCGGCGCCTGGGCTGGCTGGGGACCGGGCGGATGGGTATCGCGCTCGCCGGCCGGCTGCTGGCGGCCGGGTGCGACGTGACGGTCTACAACCGGACCAGGGCCAGAGCCGAGCCACTCGCCGAAGCCGGGGCCAAGATCGCGGCAACCGCCGCCGACCTGGGCACGGCCGACATCGTCTTCGTGACGGTGGGCACCTCGGAGGATCTGGCGCAAGCCCTGACCGGCCCGGCCGGCCTGGTGTCGGCCGGGAACGCGCCGTCGATCGTGGTGGACTGCTCGACGGTCTCGCCGGAGACCTCCGAGCGGGTGCGGGCCACGCTCGCCACCCATGGCTGCCACTTCCTCGCGGCGCCGGTCATGGGGAACCCCAAGGTGGCGAGCGTGGGCAGGCTGACCTTCGCGGTCTCCGGCGATCGCTCCGCCTTCGAGGCGACCCGGCCGTTCCTGGATCTGCTCGGCGCCGGCGCCACCTATGTCGGTGAGGGCGAACTGGCCAGGACGGTCAAGCTGTGCCACAACCTCTTCCTCGGAGTCGTCACCCAGTCGCTGGCCGAGGTGACGATCCTGGCGGAGAAGAGCGGCATCAGCAGGCAGGCCCTGCTCGCCTGCCTGAACAACAGCGTGCTCGGCTCAACCTTCTCCAGATACAAGACCCCCGCCTTCGTCAATCTGGACTTCCATCCGACGTTCACCTCGACACTGCTGCGCAAGGATTTCGACCTTGGGCTCGCTGCGGCACGGCAACATGAAGTGCCGCTCCCGGTCGCCTCGGCCGTGCATCAGCTCGTTCAGAGCCTCGTTGGCCACGGATTCGGCGAAGATGATTTCGCCGCCCTGCTCGTCCTGCAGGCCCAGTCGGCAGGACTGACGCTGGTCAGCGAGAACGCCGAGGTATCCGACGGGCTTGAGCCCGAGCAGGCGCAAGCAGCAGAGCCGTCCTGATGACGGTTCCCTAAACTCTCACGTTTGGAAGGGAGGACCGGGGATGTACGCTCACCGCGCCCGGTTCTTGGCAGTTGGAACCAGTGCGGCCATTTTGGCCGCCTCGCTTGCCGCCTGCAGTAATAACAGCAACGGAGGCGGTTCGTCGGCGCCGCTGCTGATCGGCGCATCCCTGTCGCTGACCGGCGGGTTCTCGGCCGACGGGCAGGCGTTCGAGAAGGGCTACGAGCTGTGGGCCAAGGACCAGAACGCCAAGGGCGGGCTGCTTGGCCGGAAGGTGAAGCTGGAAATACTCAACGATGCGAGTTCGCCCACCCAGGTGGTCACGAACTACCAGAGCCTGATCAACGTCAAGCACTGCACCCTGCTGTTCGGGCCGTTCTCCTCGCTGCTGACCGGGCCTGCGGTCCAGGTCGCGCACCGCTACGGGTTCGCGTTCGTGGAGGGCGCCGGCGGTGCGCCGTCGGTGTTCGCGACCGGCCTGAACGACCTGTTCGACGTGAGCCTGCCGGTGAAGGACGCGCTGGTGCCGCTGATCAAGTGGATCACCGCGCTGCCGGCCGGCAAGCGGCCCACCACGGCGGCGTTCCCGACCAGCAATGACCCGTTCACCCAGCCGCAGGTCCAGGTTGCGCAGCAGATGCTGACGGCGGCCGGCATCAAGTCGGTGTACAGCAAGGTCTTCCCGGCCGAGCCGACCCAGTACAAGGGCATCGCCGACCAGGTGGTCGCCAGCAAGGCGCAGATCGTGGTGCTCGGCTCGGTGGACGTGCCGACCGTCGCCGCGTTCACCCAGGCGTTCGTCCAGCAGCACTACAACCCGGAGATCTTCGTGTCCACGGCAGGCCCCGACCAGGGAGCGGCCTATGTCAGCGCGGTCGGCGGCCAGGCCAACACCGAGGGCGTCATGGTGCCGAACGCCTGGTACGGCGGCTCACCGAACCCGGAGAGCCGGAAGATGGTCGCCGAGTACATCGCCAAGTATGGCGGCACCACCTCGGCGGTGAACGCCGACGTGGCCGAGGCCTACTCGGTCGGCCAGGTGGTGACCCAGGCGGTGGAGGCCACCAAGGGGTTCGACAACGCCAAGATCGTCAGCTATCTGCACAGTGGCGTCACGCTGAGCAGTGTGCAGGGCCCGGTGAACTTCAACTCCTCCGGCGAGAATGAGCAGGCGACGGCCTTCATCTTCCAGTGGCAGCACGGCAACCTGATCCAGGTGCTGCCCACCGGCGCCGGGGCGGCCCCCATCCAGTTCCCCAAGGCTGACTGGGGCAAGTGAGCAGGTGAGGACATGGAAGCGCGCAGCAACGGCGGACCGGGATAGCCACCCATGACCCAGTACGCCCAGGCAGTCACGGACGGGATACTCGGCGGCGCGGTCTACGCGCTGATGGCG
>Ga0070733_10000485_pt1 | contig 32474 bp, 33 predicted proteins | sample Coa_R1_9_FD_66450 | JGI IMG/M metagenome (GOLD analysis project Ga0070733, IMG submission 66450) | Surface soil microbial communities from Centralia Pennsylvania, which are recovering from an underground coalmine fire - Coalmine... | ecosystem: Environmental > Terrestrial > Soil > Unclassified ...
CAGCCGCCGGTCTTCGCGCTTCAGCGGAAGGTGGCAGCCGCGGACGGGGCAAAGGAGCATTCGTCGAGTGTAGCGCGAGGGAGAGGCAGGGCTCCTTGCTCAGTGTGCGATCTCCATGGACCACCAATGTATACTCTATTCGTATTATTCGACTCCCGAAGAAAATGGAGGTTCGAAACGATTGCGAAACGTGGCACTCATTTCAGAGAGCGTGAGCGAATTCGTCAAATGCACGGCCGGCATCCGGAGCGATTGGTTCCCCGACGACGATCCTTGGGGCCCCTTGTTTCGCGGGCAGCAGCGAGCCTCGTGGGGTCTATCTCCCAAGCTCTATCGAGACTATGGCGATTACAAGGATCTCAAGAGGGACCAGATCGAGGACGAGATCCGGGAAGAGTTCGCCGTCCGTGCTCCAATTCTGTCGGAAGGGCGACCCGCGAGTGATCCCTGGGAATGGTATTTTCTCATGCAGCATTTTGGTGCGCCCACGAGGCTCCTCGACTGGACGGAAGGGGCGTTGATTGCCCTCTACTTCGCCGTAAGGGATAACCCAGGGCTCTACGACGCGGCTGTCTGGGTGTTGGACCCCTACACGTTAAACAGACGGGCAATTTCCCGTGAGGAGATGTATGCTCCCGGCGAATCCGGCCTCTCTGCCCAAGATCTGCGGCGGATCGCACCGTGGCTGCCTAATAGATTTAGCAGGCGGTCAACAATACCCGCGAAACCGCTCGCTGTGTATCCAACGCACTCGGTGCGGCGGATCAGCTCTCAGCGATCCTCTTTTACCATTCATGGCGCCGACCCAGCGGGACTGGATAAACTTGCGGGCGGCAGCCTTCTAATCAAGATCGTCATTCCAAGCTTCAGGGTCTCCAGCATCAAACGAGATCTCGAGACCGTCGGAATTGATGAGGCCACTATCTTTCCGGACCTTGACGGCTTGGGCCGAACCGTCTGCGCGAGGTGGAGAGTCACGGAGAATGCGCCTCCCCATACCAATGTTCACACGCGGCTTCAACCGTCTAAAATACACGGTGTCGGCGTATTTGCAATTCGTAGGATTCCCAGAGGAATGCGCCTCTTCCTTGGCGATAACGAGGAGATGCTTTGGACCGACAAGCCAGCATTTGCTCGGGAGATCAAACCGATCCGTAAATTGTACGAGGACTTTGCGGTAATCGCCAATGGAAGGTATGGGTGTCCTCAGAACTTCAATCGCCTGACGATGTCCTGGTATCTAAATGAGCCGATGAGCGGCCAGCGCGCCAATGTGGCGTGTGAAAAGGAGAGCTACGACTTCGTTGCGCTACGCGATATCCCGTCGGGCGAGGAGCTTACTGTCGATTATTCGACATTTAGCGAACGCCCCGAGGCAACCCGGCCCCGTAGCAGCTCTCGGCCCGGCACAGTGCGGAAGCAAAAACCGATTGGGCCCCCAATCCGCCGCAAACTGGGCTAACATGAGGAGGCAAGGAGACTTGTACCATGGCCTTCCTCACGAAATCGTTGCCACGCCGCACGGTCCTGAAGGGGCTCGGCACCACGTTGGCGCTGCCGTTCCTGGAAGCCATGCTTCCGCCGCTGCGCGCCGCGGGCAAGGCCGCGCACCGTTTCCAGGCGTTCTACGTGCCCAACGGCATGGCCATGGAATATTGGACTCCCAAGGGCGAAGGCAAAGCCTTCGAGCTCGCGCCCATCATGGAGCCGCTGGCCGCCTACAAGGATCAGATGCTGGTGCTCTCCGGGCTCAAGGCGAGCTGGAATTACATCCACGCGGGGGCTTCCGGGTCGTTCCTCACGGGCACTCCGCGCGGCGGTCGTAATGAGATCGAGATCATCGCCGACGTATCCATCGACCAGATGCTCGGGCAGCATTTCGCGCAGGAGACGCAACTGGCGTCGCTCGAGATGTCCATGGATCTGCCGGCCAACGCGGGCGCGTGCACCGGCAATCTGAGCTGCGCCTACCTGGACACGCTGAGCTGGCGCAGCCCCACACAGCCGCTGCCGATGGATTGGAATCCGCGAACGGTCTTCGAGAAGTTGTTCGGCGATAGCGGCAGCACTGACCGGGCTGCTCGCGAGCGGCGATTGAAGCAGCACAAGAGCATTCTCGATTCCGTGAACGGAAAGCTCGCGGGCCTGAAGCAGGAGCTGGGGCCGCAGGATCAGAACAAAGTCGATGAATACACCGATGCGGTTCGCGATGTGGAACGCCGCATTCAGATGGCCGAGCAGCACGGCGCAATCGAGCTGCCTGCGCTCGAAGAGCCTCTGGGCGCGCCACCGGTCTTCGAAGATCACCTGGCGCTGATGATGGATTTGCAGCTTCTTGCGCTTCAGTCCGATCTGACGCGCGTGATTTCGTTCATGCTCAGCAAGGAGCAGAGTCCCCGGCCCTATCCTCAAATCGGCGTGCCGGAAGCGCATCACCCGCTCTCGCATCACAACAACGACCCCGCGTTGATTGAGCACATGTCCAAGATCAACATCTATCATGCGAAGTTGTTCTCACAATACCTGGCCAAGCTGCGGGCCACGCCGGACGGCGACGGAAACCTGCTGGATCACATGACCATCCTGTATGGCGCGGGCATCTCCAACAGCAACGGGCATTCGGGCGACAACCTGCCGTTGATGCTGGTGGGCGGCAGCGCCGGCAAGATCAAGGGCGGCCGGCACCTCAACTTCACCAACAAGCCTTCGACGGCGAACCTGCTGATGACCATCATGGACAAGATGGACTATCCGGTGGAGAAGGTCGGCGGCAGCACCGGCAAGCTCCCGATCGACACGCTTTCGGAGGTCTAGGCGATGACGAATTCGTCGAGACGGTTGGCGCCAGTGGCACTCGCGGCGCTTTTCGCTGGCAGTCTTTTGGCGACGGACGCCGGCCGTCCGCCGCTGCCGGAGGCGGCCAAGAGCGGTGACAAGGAAGCGATCAAGTCGCTGCTTCAGAAAAAGGCGGATGTCAACGCACCCGACGCGGATGGCACGACGGCGTTGCATTGGGCGAGTTATCGCGATGATCTCGACAGCGCCGACCTGTTGATTCGCGCTGGGGCCAAGGTGAACGCCACAACCGATCTGGGCGTTACGGCCCTGTGGCTGGCGAGCGAAAACGGAAGCTCCGCGATGGTGCGGAGGCTGCTGGAGGCGGGCGCGAACCCGAACCTGGCGCTTACGGCGGGCGAAACGCCGCTGATGGTGGCTGCACGCTCGGGATATCCAGACGCGGTCGAGCAACTGCTCGCGAAGGGCGCGAATCCGAATGCTCACGGCGCGCGAGGGCAGACGGCGCTGATGTGGGCGGTCTCCCAGCAGCATCCCGACGTGGTGAAGGTGCTGATCGCGCACCATGCCGATCTCAACCTTAAATCCGATGTCTGGACCGACGTGATGGCGGTGCCGCCGCACGGGTATTTGCCGTACAACAAGGCCATCCCGCACGGGGGCGAGACTGCATTCATGTTCGCGGCGCGCGTGGGCGATCTGGCCTCGGCCAAGCTGCTCGTTGCGGCCGGAGCAAACGTGAATGATGCGGATGCGTGGGGCGTCAGCGCGACGACGCTCGCCGAGCACTCCGGCTTTAGCGACTTCGTTCTGTTCCTGCTCGACAAGGGCGCCGATCCCAATGCGGCTCCCAACGGCTTCAACGCGCTTCACGAAGCGATCATGCGCCGGGATGAAAAAGTGGCGGCAGCGCTGCTCGATCATGGCGCGGACGCGAACGCTCCGCTGAAGACCTGGACGCCGACGCGGCGATCGTCGGATGACTGGAATTTCGATCCGGCGCTGGTCGGTACGACGCCGTTCTGGTTGGCGGCTCGTTTCGATGAGCCCAACGTGATGCGGATGCTGGTTAAGCACGGCGCGGATGCGAAGTTCGTGCATCATGCGAGCTGGGTGGCGGAGCAGGGGTTCGGGCAGAAGGAGCGCACGGAGACCACGACGACCTTGCTGGCTGCGACGGGAATCGGCACGGGCAAGGCGTGGGTGGATGCTCCCCGCGGCGAGAAGGAAGCGCTGACGTTGGAGGCGGTGAAGCTGGTTGTCGAGCTCGGCGTCGATGTTAATACGCCAAGCAGCGACGGCCGCACGGCGCTCGACGGCGCAAACGCGCTGCGCTACCCAAGCGTCGTGGCATTCCTCACGGAGAAGGGCGCCAAAGCCGGAACGGCTCCCGCCGGCGGTGGTCGCGGTGGACGAGGCGCTGGCGGCGGGCGCGGCGGCAGATAGTTTCTGGACGGCGAAGCTCCGAACGTACACAGGTTGCTTTTCCGGATTGATGAAAGACGTTACCGCCATCTTCGATCACTATCGGGTATCTGTGCGGTCGATCTGGAACACGGCGTTCTGGCCCGATCCCGAGCTCCGCGATTGGGACTCGGTGGACCAATTTCGATCGGTTGAGAAGATACTTTTCGATGCACTTGTTCTTACCAAGCTAGACAAAGTCATCCGCCCGGAAGATGTCTTTCGAAAGCCAATCTCTTTCCTGAGCGTCACTGCGTCCTCCCCGTCAGTTCCGATCATGATCCAATGCCCGCGTCCAGAAAAGCCGATTGGTTACTGGGACGACCCGATTGATCGGTTGACCCCGGGCGTTGAGATGCACTTCCTGAGTTTCTTCGATTGGAACGACCTGGACTATCGAGATCTACAGTACTACCGTGTTTCGATCGCTCGGTTCGACGAACATCCGCATCTCATTGGACGAGAGGCCTTGATCTCAAGGCATTACGCGAAAGTGTTTCTTGGGAGGAACGAACCGGTTCGGATTAAACGACGATCAGGGCGCGGCGACAGATAGCCGGGACTTCCGCTGAGGTGGAAATTACTTCAACTCCGTCATCATCCCGGGCAAGCTCCACTGCATGTTCAAACTCCCGGGCATCCATCCATACTCGGCGGTCATGACCTTGGCGACATCGTCCTGGCTTTTGCCCTCGCGAATCAGCCCGCGGACGCGTGTGATCTCTTTGGCGATATTGTCGCGATAAGTTTTCAGCCCGGCCTTATTGGTCACTTGTCCATGCCCCGGAATCACCGTATCGAAATCGAGCTTCATCGCTTCATCCAGCGTAGCCGGCCACTGCGCCAGACTCCCGCCGCCAGGATAATCGATGAGCGGAGTGGTCCCCGCCATCAGATCGCCTGTGTGCAGGGTCCGCAGCGCGGGGAAGTAGATCACGGCGTCGCCGTTGGTGTGGCCGCGGCCCACAGCGATCGCGCGCACTTGCTTACCGCCCAGGAACACATCGCTTTCCTGCGTGAACGTCACACGGGCCGGCACCATCCCATCCGGCGCGTTGGACTGCGTCTTATTCACGATATTGTTGTGAGCGTTCACGGTCGAAATGATCTCCACGGTTGAGGCGAATTTGGTGTTACCGCCGCTATGATCGGCGTGATGGTGCGTGCTCAGAATGTACTTGATGGGCTGGTTGGTGACGCTTTTGACGTTGGCGACGATCTGGTCGTAGTCCGCCACGTACTTGTCGTCCACCAGGATCACTCCGTCGCCGGTGACGTAGACGGCGACGTTGCCGCCGTCGCCTTCGATCCAATACAGATCGTTCTGGATCTTGTGGATCATCAGTTGGGGGGCCTGCTTGGCGTTATTCTGCGTGTAAGCCTTCTCGGAATATGCAAACCAGGCGCCGGCCAGCAACAGGGTAGCGGCGGAAATGCGAACTACGTATGTCCGGTTCATGTCGGTGCCTCCTTGCTCCTTCCGCCCAGTATAATCAAAACGAGCTTATGAGGGAGTCTCCGCACGCTGCCGATCCCGATCCTGTCGTCGAGGCGTACAAGAAAGACATCGACCGCACGCTGATCCGCGAGAACCTCAAGCGTACCGTGGAGGAGCGCTTCCGCAAAGCCATGGCGCTCCAGCGCTTCGCCGAAGAGATGCGGCGCGCCGGCCGCGAAGCCTGCTCCTGCAAGCCATGACCGATTTCGATGCGCTGCTCACCACGCTTGCGCAGCATCAAGTCGACTTCATCGTGATCGGCGGAGCCGCGGCGATCGCGCATGGATCGGCGAGACTCACACAGGATCTGGACATTGTGTACGGACGTTCCCCGGAGAAGCTGAAGCGGCTGGGAACCCGAGACCCTCGCCCGCGCGTGTGTTGTCCACGGTGAGAGAGACGCTGACTTCGGAAGTCGAACTACCGCTCCGCCGGCAAGTGATCGAGCGGGCGAAGGAACTTCGTCACCTGGGCGCCGACGGCATCAACCCGCTCACCTCTTTTGAGTGGGATTGTTCGTCAAACCGCTTGCTCCCGCACAAGCCAGTACAGATCCAGAACGTACGCTGCTATGACCACGTCTCCGACCACCGTCGCGGCGCGTCCTGGAGGAAGCAGTTGATCCACAGCCCAGGTGATGAATGTCGCGGCCAGCAGCAGCCGCTTGAACAGCGTTCCCCGCGCGGGCGGCTTGCGAATTTGGAGCACCGCATATCCGATCCCCGCGAGCGCCAGCGGCGCGGCGCTCAGATATCTGTGTATCTCGCTTGGGACAAGCTGCACATTCGAAAGAAGGAGAACCCCTGCCAGAAGCACTGCCAGCCTCGACACGCTACCGCTCCGCTCGGTTGATGAGAAACGATGCGGTCGACTCGAAGAACGCGCGCAGGACCCGTTCCGCTTCCAGCGGAAGCCTTACGTCCTCAAATGCCGAGCCCATCAATTTCACCCAGCGGTCGCGTGCGCGCTGATCGATCGGAAACGGAGCGTGGCGCATGCGCAGGCGCGGATGGCCGCGTTGCTCCAGATAGCGCGAAGGCCCGCCGAATCGAACCACCAGAAAGTCTCGCAGGTGTTGCTCGGCTTCCGTAAGATTGCGGCCAGCGTACATCGGCCCCAGCAAGTCGTCCGACGGAATTTGTTTATAGAACGCACCCACCAGGCGCTCAAAGCCTTCCTCGCCGATCAAAGCGTAGATGTCGTATTCCTCCGCCTGCGTCCCAATCGCCATTTTTTAACCATAGCGCAGACGGCCGCGGCGCTTAAAGACAAGGCTTTCATGATATTTTAAGGATGCGAATGAAGAAAGCGCATCCTGTTGCCATGGCGATGTTGCGCGGGGCGTTGTTTGTTGCCGCCGCTGTACTCGCATCCGCCGCGAAGCCCGCGCCCAAGCCGAAGCCTCCGCCGCTGACAGCGGAGCAGCGTTCGGCCCAGGCGATTCTCAAGCCCCTCAGCCTGCGTGACCGCGTGGCGCAACTGGTGATCGGCGTGGTCTACGCCGACCCCGTGAGTTCCAGCTCCGCCGAATTCGAGAGATGGCGTCATTGGGTTCGCGACTTGCACGTCGGCGGCTTGATCGTGAACAACACGGTGACGAACGGGCAGGTGCGCAACGCCGAACCCTACGCCATGGCGGTGCTGCTGAACCGTATGCAGAAGTTGGCGAAGATTCCACTGTTGGTCGGCGGCGATTTTGAGCGCGCCGCTTCCATGCGCGTTGCCGACACTGTCCGCTTCCCGTACAACATGGCTTACGGCGCGGCCGACGATGTGGCGGCGTCGCGCTACGAAGGGCTGGCCACGGCGCGCGAAGCCCGCGCTTTGGGCGTGCAATGGATCTTCGCGCCCGTCGCCGACGTTAACAGCAATCCCGACAATCCCATCATCAATATCCGCTCCTACGGCGAGGACCCCGAAGCCGTTTCGCGCCACGTGGTGGCTTTCATCGAAGGCGCGCACTCCGATCCCGACAATCGCGTGCTGGTAACGGCCAAACATTTTCCCGGCCACGGCGACACCTCCATCGATAGCCATCTGGATTTGGCGCTGCTCGACAAAGACCGTAATCACATGGACGCGATCGAGCTGAAGCCGTTCGCAGCCGCGATCGCCCACGGAGTCGACGCCATCATGACCGCGCACATGGCTGTGCCGGCGATCGAGCCCGAGGACATCCCCGCCACGGTGTCGCCCCTGGTGCTCACCGGACTGCTGCGCAATGAGCTCAAGTTCCAGAACATCATTGTCACCGACGCCATGGACATGGCCGGGGTGACCAAGGAGTTCAAAGGCGCGGAGGCTTCCGTGCGCGCGATTCTGGCCGGCGCGGACGTGCTGCTGATGCCGCCCGATCCGGAGCAGGCAATTCGCGCCGTGGTGGCTGCGGTGGAGAACGGGCGCATTTCCCGGCAGCGGATCGACGATAGCGCGATGCGCGTGCTCACCGCCAAGGTCCGGGTGGGGCTGATGAAAACGAAACTGGTGAATGTCGAGACAGTCGCCGACGTGCTGGAAGCCAAGGAATCGGCAGAAAACGCGCAAAAGGTTTCCGATCGTGCCGTGACGCTCCTGCGCAATGAAAACGCGGTTGTGCCGCTGGCCGATGCGACACACACCTGCGTGATCATCGCCGTGGGGAGCCGCGCGTCTACCAGCGGCCCACGGTTCTCCCAGGAATTCGCACGCCGCGCCAAAGACGCGCACATCGTGACGATCGATTCCACGATGCCCGAGCCCGCGCTGGAAGCTGAGGCGGGCGAAATGACTCACTGCTCCGTAATCGTCGTCTCGGCCGACGTCACTTCGGGACCACTTGGCGGCGAGCTGGCGCCGTTCCTTGAAAAGCTGACTGAAGGCCCAGTGCCGGTGGTGCTGGTCGCCGTGGGCAATCCGTATCTGCTGGCGTCATTTCCGAAAGTTGCGGCGTATCTGGCGACCTTCAGCATTACGCAGCCGTCAGAATTCTCGGCCGTCAAGGCGTTGCTCGGCCAGATCCCCATCACCGGCCGCACACCCGTCTCGATCCCCGGCTTCGCGGCCGTGGGCGACGGCATTCAAGTCCCGGCGCGAACCCACTAAATCAAATTTCCAACTAAAATCGAATCTATGGTCGAGATCACCTGGCTGGGACACGGAACCTATCAGTTGCGCCTGGAAACGGGCGAGGTCATCGTAGTGGACCCCTGGATCGAGGGCAATCCAGCGTATCCCAAGCAGCACACCTTCGATCGAGTGGACACGATTCTGGTTTCGCACGGCCACTTCGATCATATTCACGATGTGCTTCCGCTGTCTCAGAGATTTTCGCCACAAATCGTGGCGATTTATGAAACAGCGTTCTGGCTGGAATCGAAAGGCGCAAAGAACACGATCGGCATGAATAAGGGCGGGACCGTTAAGGTGGGCCCCATCGCGGCGACCATGACCCACGCGATTCATAGCTGTGGCATCCTCGACGACGGCAAGATCATTTATGGCGGCGAGGCCGCGGGCTACGTCGTGCGCTTCCCCGATAAGCGGGCCGCCTACTGCGCCGGCGACACCAACGTCTTCACCGATATGCAGCTCATCGAGCGTCTGTATCATCCTGACCTCGCGTTTCTTCCTATCGGCGATCTGTACACCATGAGCCCGCGCGAGGCCGCCCTCGCGTGCCGCATGCTGAACCCAAAGCGGGTCATTCCTCTTCACTTCGGCACGTTCCCTCCGCTCACCGGGCGGCCCGAGCAACTCGCCGAGCGGCTGCGCGACCTGCCCAGCACGCAGGTCTGGACCCTGGAGCCTGGCATACCAGTCGAGTGGTAAGGCAGGCGCTCATTGTCGTTGTTCTGATTTTGGCTCTGCGCCTGCCATTTCTTCATCAGGCCATTCAGGGCGACGATCTTTACTATCTCTACGGCGCGGAGCACGCGCAGATCGACCCTCTGCATCCCAATCACGCTCACTATGTCTTCCGCGGCGACATGGTGGACATGCGCGGCCAATCGCATCCGCCCTTGAATTCGTGGATTCTCGGCGGATTGTTGGCCGTGTTTGGAGACGTGAAAGAGGTTCCGTTGCATCTTGCCTATATCGCGTTTTCCTTGATCGCAGCCCTTGCAATGCTGTCCCTGGCGCGGCGGTTTTCAACGCGGCCGCTGTTGGCGACGGTTTTGTTCTGCGTGGTTCCGGCGTTCGTCGTGAACGGAAATTCTCTCGAAGCCGACCTGCCGTTTCTTGCGTTCTGGATGGCTGCGATGGCTCTGTTCGTCTACGCGGTGGATGACGAATCGATACCCGCTCTCATTGGTTCCGCGCTGGCCGCCGGACTCGCGGCGCTGGACGCGTATCAAGGCGTCTTTCTCACGCCCATCCTCGCGCTGTACGTATTCCAGCAAGGGCGCACGTGGACGCCGGGATATTTCGGAGCGCTCGCCGCACCCTTGATTCTCGGCGCGTGGCAACTCTGGGAACGATCTACCGGCGGCGCCATGCCCGCAGCCGTGCTCGCCGGCTACATGCGCTCGTATCACTTTGCGGCGCTGGCGCAGAGTCTGCGGGGCGCGGCTGCGCTTGTCGTGCATCTGGCTTGGATCGTGTCGCCGTTGATCTTGCTTACGAGAATTCCTCGCGGCGGACGGTGGCGCTGGATAGTCGCGCTGGTTGCCTCGGCGGCGGCGGCGTTTTACGATCCCAATCCGCTGTTCTGGGTTTCGTTCGGGTTGGGAGTGTGGGTGTTGACCCGGTGTGTGGGCCAGCCCTTTCCCGGATGGTGGGTGCTGCTGTTCTTCGCGCCTGCGATGCTGGTGTTCTTCGCGGGGTCGGCTCGCTATCTTCTTCCGGTGGCCGCGCCGCTGGCGATCCTCGCGGCGAATACGTCGCGTAAGAGTATCGCGATTGCGGGAGCCGCGCTGCAACTGGCTCTTGCGCTCGGCCTGGCCGTCGTCAATTACCAGCATTGGAACGCGTACCGCCACTACGTGGAACTCCTGATGGAGCAAGCCCATGGCCGGCGCATCTGGGTCAACGCCGATTGGGGTTTGCGCTACTATCTGGAGGCGGCGGGCGGCCTGGCGTTAACGAAGATTCCCGCCGGCGGGGGAGCAAGTGTGGTTCAACCTGGCGACATCGTGGTCACCAGCGATCTCTCCAATCCTCTGCCAGCGGGCGTGCCCTTGACGCCCTTCTATCAAATCGAGATTCAACCGCGCCTGCCCCTGCGCTTGACTTCGCTCGATGGGCGTTCGGCGTATTCGTTCGGGTCGCACGGCCTGCTGCCATTCGAGATCTCGACGGGACCTATCGACCGTGTCCATGCCGACATTGCCATCGAGCCGGAGCTGAGTTTTCTCGATCCGCACGATCCTAAAGCGGCGGCACAATTCGTCAGTGGAATTTATGTCGACGGCTGGACCGCGCAGCAAGCCACCGTGCTGTTGAGGGTTCCCGCCGGCGCGACCACGCTGTCCGCATCGTTCTTTGTTGCGCCTGGCGCACCGGCGCGCCACGTCAGCCTGTCCGCGAACGGGCGCGTTCTGGTTGAGAGGGAAATTCCCAAAGACGATACGCTTTATACTGTCTCGGCTCCCACGCTGCCTGGGAGCACAGGCCTCGCCGTCACACTGTCGGTGGATAAAACACTCTCGGTGTCGACCGACAAGCGCGATCTAGGGGTGATCATAACCGGAATCGGCTTCCGATGAACACGCGTCTCCGCTTTCTTCTTCTCGGCCTCGCGGCCGCCATCCTGTTCCTCGGCGCGATTCGCAAGGGAGACTTAGCCGGATACGACGACGCTATGTATTCGCTGGAAGCGAAGGGGATCGTGCGCACGGGTGACTGGCTGACTCCGGAAAGCAGGGGTGCGCCCGCGCTGGAGCACCCGCCGCTGTTTGTGTGGACACAGGCCGCGTTTCTATCCGCGTTCGGCCTTTCCGATCCGGTCGCGAAGCTGCCCTCGGCATTGAGCGCGATCGGCGTCGTGCTGTTGACGTACTGGCTCGCCCGCCGACTCCTCGACGACACGCTGGCGGCCTCCGTGGCGATGTTCGTCATGTTGGCAACGCCGTATTTCATCAAGTACGCGGACCACGCCATGACCGATGTTGCCACGACTTTCGCGTTCTTATGCGCGATCTGCGCGTGGTCGCTAGCCGAAGGAAACCCGCGCTGGTACCTCGCTGCCGGAGCATTCACCGCCAGCGCATTGATGTTTCGCGGCCTGATCGGGTTCGCGCTCCCGATCCTTTTTGCAGCGCACCTGATTGCCTTGCGCCGGCGGCCTGCGTGGCGATACCTCATATCGGCCTTGATTATCGCTCTGTTGCCGCTGACGGCCTGGTACGCGTACGTGCTGCTTCGATACCGCGGCTACGCCACGGGCCTTCAGCAGGGCTGGCTGCAACGGGAAGTCTTTGGGGAACTTACACCATCCTGGCGGCGTTACACGGGCGCGTTCGAGTATGCATGGATGCTCACGAAGTCCTACTGGCCGTGGCTGCCCGCGATGCTGGCGGGTGTGGTGGCGATAGTCCGTGAACGGCGGCGTAATCTCTTCCTGCTGCTAACATGGGTCGGCACGGTGTTTCTGCTTTGCGCCGTAGCCCGCAGCCGGGTGCTGCGCTACATGCTTCCGGCTTATCCGGCGATGGCAATTCTGTCCGCTATTGGCCTGGTGAAGTGGATTCCGCGCCGCATCGTCGAGCGGGCGATGGACTGGCTTCCGCCGTTCGCGGTAGTGGCCGCGATCTCCATCGTCCTGCTGGTTCCGCCGCATTGGCAGGCCACCGAGATCGTGGCGATCGCGCAAGCCCACAGTCGCATACTGCCGTCCAGGGAGGCGGTCGGCTTCTACGACAGCGGCGATCCTCGATACGACGAAACCAACCAACTGGAGTGGTATGGCAACGATCTGCCGGTGATTCTGCCCACGCGCGCGGATCTCGAAGAGGCGCTGCGAGCTGGTTCGGTGCGCGTGTTTGTGCTCGACCAAGCCACCTATCGCGAGCGCATCCAACAATTGCCGCACGAGGTGCTCGCGCAGAGCGGCCACCTGATCAGCGTGCGTTTGAGGCCGTAACCGAGGTGTCTTGGTCCGGTTCCACGACCACTTTGAAGATGTAGGTCTTCATTGTGCTACTTGCGCAACTTAATCTCTGAGGCTCGTATCCAAAAACGCGCGAAGACGGTGGCTGCGGCTGGGGTGGCGCAGTTTGCGCAGAGCCTTGGCCTCGATCTGGCGGATGCGTTCGCGGGTCACCGCGAAATGCTGGCCGACTTCTTCGAGCGTATGCTCGCTGCCGTCCTGCAAGCCGAAGCGCATCTTGATGATCTTCTCCTCGCGAGGGCTCAGGGTCTTGAGCACCTCCGCGGTTTGCTCCCGCAGGTTTAAATTAATAACGGCTTCCGACGGCGACACCACACGGCGGTCGATGATGAAATCGCCCAGGTGCGATTCTTCTTCCTCGCCCACCGGAGTCTCGAGTGAAATCGGCTCCTGCGCTATGCGCAGCACCTTGCGCACTTTGTTCACCGGCAGCTCCATCTTCACCGACAGCTCCTCGGTGGTGGGCTCGCGGCCAAGATCCTGCTGCAACTGCCGCTGCATGCGCACCAGTTTATTGATGGTCTCGATCATGTGCACGGGGATGCGAATGGTGCGGGCCTGATCGGCGATGGCACGCGTGATGGCCTGGCGCACCCACCAGGTAGCGTAGGTGGAAAACTTGTAGCCGCGCTGGTAATCGAACTTGTCCACGGCCTTCATCAAGCCGATGTTGCCTTCCTGAATCAGATCCAGAAACTGCAGGCCGCGATTGGTGTAGCGCTTGGCGATGGACACCACCAGGCGGAGGTTGGCCTCCACCAGATCCTTCTTGGCAACCTCGGCTTCGTACTCCCCGCGCTCGACGATCTGGAGGGTGCGACGCAGTTCGCTGGCGGTGGCGCCGGACTCCTCCTCCATCTGCTGCATGCGCTGGCTGTGCGTGCGCATCTCCTTGCGGACGGCGGATGCCGAGGCCGCGCCCGCGACGTGAGCGCCGTTGGAAGACGTTTCCAGCTTGCGTTGCAGCCGCGCAATTTCTTTTTCGACCGGCCGCAGATCCTCTACCGCCACGCGAAGCCTTCCAGCGAGATCGCGGCGCATGCCGGAGGCGAAGTGGATGCCCCGGATCAGCCGCGAGACGCAAACCAGGGTGCGCGCCAGATTCCAGCGCAAGCCGCGGTGCATCTTGGGCTTCATCCCGCGGGATACGGATTGCAGTTTCTGCCGGAATTGCTGAGCCTTCTTGTAGTGCTTCTCGATCTCGCCGATGGTGGCCAGCAGTTCCGCGCTTTGCTCCGCGATGGTCTCGTCGGTGACCAGCAAATCGGGCATCACCAGGATGTCGCGCACGGTGGTGGGGTCGGCTTGAATGGTCTCCGCCAGCGCCAGAACGTCGCGGACCACCAGAGAAGATCGCGACAGCGCTTTGCGTACGGAGCCCTGGCCGCGCTCCATGCGCTTGGCCAACTCGATCTCGCCCTCGCGCGTGAGCAGCGGAACGGTGCCCATCTCGCGCAGGTACATGCGCACCGGATCGTTGGTCTTGTCGCTGAAATCCTGGATGAGCTCGAGGTCCGCGGGCTCCTCGCCCTCTTCTAGTTTCTTATCGAACTCGATTTTGGGTTCTTCGAGGATCTCGACGCCGGCGCTGTCGAGCTCGGTGAGCAGGTCGTCGAGCTGGCGGCCTCCGGAATAATCCTCGGTCAGCAGCTCATTGACTTCGTCGTAGAGGACGTAGCCCTTCTCTTTCCCGGTGTCCATCAGCTGCTTGAGCCGCCCGAATTTTTCTTCAGTCGCCACGTTTCCCCACCGGTTCCCACCCACGCGCCCCACCCCGTTCACGACGCGTGCACAGCATTTGCATTTCAGTTTACAACACTGGAGGCGGCCAGCAGCGATGCTGCTCGAGTCTCCTCCTCCAGTTGGCGCAACTCGGCGTTCAAGCGCAGAGCTTCGTCCATCCGGCCCTCGCGTTCGGCCGTTTTCACGCGGGCGCGGAGATCGTCCACCCGGCGCTTCTTCAGTCCGCTGTTGAGCCGCAGGAGGCAGGCCTGGGCCTGCTTCAAACTGGATTCTTCGTTACCCATATCATCGGCAGCGGCCAGCTCATGCAATAGGTTCTGGGAAGCAGGATCCAGCCGCGCCTCCAACGCCGCAAAGGCCGCCGGTCCAGTCAATCCGCCGATCTCCCGCAGCGCATCGAAGATCGCCGACGTCGAAAATTCCGCGGTGAGCGCCGGCGTAAGTTGAGGCAGCACCTCGGCGCGTGCGAGGTCGCTTCCCAATAATGCGGCCAGGAGAATCCGCTCCATGGCCGGGATCGCAGACCGGATATTCGAAGGCTGCGGTGTACGGGAGTGGGACGGAGTCCCCATTGCGGCACGTTTGAACTGATCCAGCACCAGCCCCTGATCCACGCCCAGGTAGGAGGCAATCTCGGCCGCGACGCCGGCGCGCTCGATCTTATCCTGGATCTTCTGCACCACCGGCAGCAAGAACTTGAACGCGTCGGCGCGACCCTCGGCTGTCTTGGGGAAGCGGGCGCGGGCGCGATCGGCGAGCCAATGAAAATATCCGCCAGCCGATTCGACCTTGGCGCGATATACCTCGGCTCCGTTCTGCCTGACGTATTCGTCCGGATCCAGGCCGCCCTCCAGAGCCAGCACGCGCACGTGCAAGCCTTCGTCGAGAAGAAGCTGGAGCGCCTTCTCGGTGGCGTTGGCGCCGGCCGCGTCAGGATCGAAATTCACCACCACCGTGTCGGCCAGGCGATGCAGTGTGCGTACCTGGGGCGGCGTCAGCGCCGTGCCGCAACTGGCGGCCACTTCCTTGACGCCCGCCGAATACGCCCCGATCACATCCATGTAGCCTTCCACCAGCACCGCGCGGTTCAGCTTCCGCATGCTGTCACGCCCGCGATGCAGGTTGTATAAAACAGATGTCTTCTTATAGATGGGTGTTTCAGGCGAGTTCAAATATTTGGGCTGATCCTCGTCGCGCATGGCTCGGCCGCCGAACGCGATCACCTTCCCCGACTCGTTATGGATGGGAAACATCAATCGTCCGCGAAAAACGTCGTAGAATCCCTGGCCCTCGTTCCGCCGCCGCACCAGCCCGGAGGCTTCCAATTGATCCTGCGGGATTCCCTGCTCGGTGAACCGGCGCGCAAGATCCTCCCAAGCCGCGCTGGCATAACCCAGCCCGAAGGTGTCGATCATTTCTTGAGAGACGCCGCGCCGCTCCAGGTACGCACGAGCCTCGGAGCCATGGGGTCCGCGCAGGTTGGCCTGGAACACTTGCGCGGCGGTAGCGTGCATGTCCAGCAGCACACCGCGGAGCCGCGATTCCGCGTCGGAGAAGTCGGCGCGCTTGGGCATGGGGATGCCGTTGCGCTCGGCGAGCTGTTTGAGGGCTTCCGGAAACGTGAGCCCGTCGATCTCCATCACGAACTTCAGCACGTCGCCGCCAACGCCGCAGCCGAAGCATTTGTAAAACTGGCGCTCCTGATTGACGCCGAACGATCCGGTCTTCTCCTGATGGAACGGGCACAGGCCGACGTAGCGGCCGGTGGCTCCCACGCGCTTCAGGCGCACGTATTCCCCCACTACCTTGACGATATCGATAGAGGATTTGAGTTGTTCGACGAATTCCACTGCGCTCTGCCCTGCCGTCCGAAGGCTTACTTCTAAGGGTATCTTAGCGCTTGAGCGCAAGGGTGACGCCGTCACCCAAGGGAATCATGCTCAAGGATACGCGCGAGTCGGTGTGCAGCTTCTTGTTGAAAGCGCGCAACGCCACCGTATCCTCGGTCTGGTCCGAGAGATCGAGGACGCGACCGGACCACAGCACGTTGTCCACCATGATCAGGCCGCCCTGGCGCAACAGCTCCAAGGCGCATTCGTAATAACCTTCGTAGCTGGATTTATCGGCGTCGATGAAGACGAAATCGAAGCGCCCGCTTTGGCCCTGCGCAATCAGCTCGGTCAGTGTCTGAATGGCCGGTTTCAGGCGCAAGTCGATCATGTGATCGACGCCGGCCTCGTTCCAGTAGCGGCGGGCGACGGAGGTAAATTCCTCGTTGATGTCGCAGGCCACGATGCTTCCGTCTACGGGCAGCGCCAGCGCCACCGCCAGCGAGCTATAGCCGGTGAACACGCCGACCTCAATGGTTCGGCGCGCCCCCAGCAGTTGAATCAGCAGAGCCAGGAACTGCCCGTGCTCGGGCGAAATTTGAAACCGCGCCATGGGATGGCTGGCCGTCTCTTCGCGAAGCCGTCGAAGAATGGGCGGTTCGCGCAGTGAGACGGAGAGCAGGTAATCGGAAATCTCTTCGGAGAAAAACAATCCGCGGGCCATAAAACAATTCTATGCTAGTATGATTTCGTGCGGGCTCCGGAAGACACGATATCGGACTTCAAGCACAATACCGGTCGCAAACTGAGCGGCCTGCGCTGCCCGGACCATCACCAGGCTCCGCGCCTCCAGTTCCGGGGAGCCACCCTTCGCGACGTCACGATCCAGATGAGCGGCTGCTGCCGCAAGCTGATCGAGATGGCGAATAAGGCCATCGCGGAGCGATCCTAAACACGCTCCGTAACCTTTTCCCCCTTCACGCTATTCATAGGTATGAAGACCCACTTGTTCGCGGCCTTGATGGCCGGCGCGCTGGCTGCGAGCCGGGCGGAAGCCCATCACTCTATTGCCGCCACCTACGTTCTCGATCAGGAGGTGACGCTTCGCGGCACGGTTGAAGAATTCCTGCTCCGCAATCCGCATTCGTTTCTGCTGGTCGACACTCCCGATGCAATTGGGCTAGTGCAGCGCTGGAACATCGAGTGGGGCGCGGGAGCGGCGTTGGCTTCACGTGGAATCAATCGGCAAACGCTGAAGGCCGGCGATGAGGTTACGATTACGTTTATGCCGGGAAAGAGGTCTGAGGATCATCGGGGTCTGCTGAAGATCCTGCGCCGCCCGGCGGATGGGTTTGAATGGGGCACAAAACCTGGTGAGATCATCACACCATGGGGGATGGTGAGGAACGGTACGGGAGGCATTCGATGAAATATCGATTTGTTGCCGCTGTCGTGGGACTCGTTTTGGCGTTCGCGGCGATGCCGCTTGCGGCGCATCACTCCATGCGGGCCGAGTATGACATGAGCAAGGTCGTCACGATTCAGGGAGTCGTCACAAAAATCGAGTGGATGAATCCTCACGCGCGCTTTTACATCAGCGTTCTGGGTGCCACGGGAGGTACGGACGAATGGGAAGTGGAACTGGGGTCGCCCAACGTTTTGATGAAAGAAAGTTGGACGCGAGATACTATCAAAACGGGCGATCGGATCACGGTCGATATCTCGCTCGCCAAGGAGGGCGCCCACCTTGCTTGCGCCCGAGCCATTATGCTGGCGGATGGCCGGGTTTTGACGGGCCCTGCCAAGGATTGGGACGGCCAGCCTTTCCTCAAGCAATAGAGCCGAGGGAAGCAATAGAGCCGAGAGTGACAGACGCGCAACTCATCGCTAGAGCAGCCGGCGGGGATGGAGCCGCCTTCGAACTGCTTTACGAACGCCATGGGAATGCCGTCTACCGCTACGCTTGGCTGCTGAGCCGCTCCGTCGCAGATGCGGAAGACATCACCCAGGAAAGTTTTCTGGCACTGATTCGCAAACCAAAAGCGTTCGATCCGGCGCGCGCGCAGTTGCGCACCTGGCTGATCGCGGTGGCTCGAAGGCAGTACCTGTTGCGATGTCGCCATTCGGCTCGGGAAACTGGCGCGGAAGATCTGGACCGAGAACAAGGCGCGGTAGGCTTCGATGAGGAATTGATTCGCCTGGAACGCGCCGAGGCCGTCCGCCAAGCTGTTGGCTCGCTGCCGCAGATGCAGCGGGAGGTCCTGTACCTTTTCGAGTTTGAGGAGCTCAGTTTAGCCGAGATCGCCGGCGTCCTGAACATCGAAGTAAACGCCGTCAAGGCGAGGATGTATCGAGCGCGCGAGCGGCTGAAGCTCTTGCTCGCACACCTCCGAGTCGCACATGCTAAGAGTGAGACAAAGGGAAATGTATGATCGAGGAACGCCGGGATCCGGATTTGGAATCGATTCGAACCGAGTGGGATGCGCCTCCGCCAGGCGCGGACTTTCCTGCGCGCATGCTCGGCGCATTTGAGCGGGAATTCGGGCGAGTACCGTGGTGGCGGCGCTGGCCGGTCGCGGCGGCGGTGGCTGCCGCAGGTCTGCTCATCGCGGCGGTGCTGTCCCGGCCGAGCGGATCGGCCCGCTACCAACCTGTGAGCCAGCCCCACTTCACGATCGTCAGCGCGGGAGAGCATCCGTGATGCGGGTGATGGCGGCCCTGTGCTTATGCGGGATCGTGCACGCGCAGGCCATGCGAAACGACACCTTCCATCTGGACAACGGGGCGGCCGTGTTCTATCAGACCTATAGCCAGGCCGATGTCGCGGATCGAGCCAGGACGTTCGGCTCTACTAGCGCCTACGGGAATACGATCCAAAGAACCATGACGGACGGGACCAACCGCACCTGGCTCGGATTTCGATTGCAGATTATGCGCTTGCCCGGCGATCCGATCCGCTTCCGGATTTCCATGGCCCCCTTAGGCAACTGGGGTTTCTTCGGCCAGAGCGCCCCTCCGCGCGAGATCCAGAATGGCGACCGCGTGCTGCTGGACGTGCTCGAAGAGCCCGGCACTGGACGAAAGATCTACGATACGTTCCAGGTGGGCATCGGGACCGACATGCAGATGATGCCGATGGCCAAGACGATTCCGCAGATGCCCCTAGCTGGCGCGTCGATTCATCTGGAAAGTCCGAACCTTCTTTCCGGTGCGACTTCTCTGGGCAAGAGCCGTTCTTCGCTTGAGGGCGCATCGATCAGCGTGCGAGTTCCGGGTAAGGGGCGATTTCACTTTTCGTCGCGGCCGGAGCCAGGGTTCCGCATGGAAGCGATTGCGGAAGGCAATCACTTGATGTTCGTCGCGGGAAATGCGCAATACAGCATCGAATGCTCCAGCACGATCGTGGACAGCCCGGGAGCCTGGTATTTGTGGGTCCGGCAGGAGCCGGCTGCCGATTCGCAAACGGACGCGGGGACACCCGAGCTAACGCTACAGTAACAAGCGCTGCAAGACTCAGCTCGGCAGCGGCCCGAGGATGTCGATCTTGTATTTCGCCGCCAGCCTCATCAGCTTTTCCATATCCGGGAGCGACGGCGGTGGAAGTGTCATGCTGGTCGCCGGCTCGCCCATTTCGATAATGAACCGTTCGAAATTCCCGCCGGGAGTTGTGAGGAAGAGCATCCTCGCCGGCGCGGTCCCCTCCACTCGGAAGCCGTGCGGGATCTCACGGGGTCCGAAAACATAGGCTCCAGGACCGGCCTCCAACTTTTTGCCGTCGCAGATGAAGGTCACCTCGCCCTCAAGGATAAGGAAGGATTCGTCTTCGGCATGATGCACGTGATACGGCGATTGGAATCCGGCGGGAATCACGGAGTCGATCAATCCATAGGCTCCGCGCGTGGTCTCGGCAGTCGCCTTGACGATCGCCAGCGTGCCTAGAAACCACACCGCCGTCCCATCATCTTTTGCAAGTGCCCATGGCTGTATGTCGTGAAGCATTCAACTGGCCTTTTTGCATTTTACCTTGCCGAGGTTTTGTGCGTGCGGACTCACTCGACCGGGGTTCAAGAGCCTGAGGCGATGATCTTCGCCAACTCCGCCGCGCGATCCGCAAAGCGTTCACCTTGTGCGAATTTGCGCGCCGCCTCGCCCATCTTCTTCCGGCCCGCATCGTCTGCCAAAAGCTGGGCGAGCGCCGGGCGCAAATCCGCCGGCTGAACGATCGCGCCAAACTCTTCGCGCATGACGCTGCGCGAGCCGTGATGATCCAGGCATACCGCCGGAAGGCCGCGGGCCAGCGCTTCCAGCAGAGTCAAGCCATAGCTCTCATAGCGCGACGGGAAAACGAATAGATCCGCGAGCGCGAAGAGCGCGGCCTTGCGATCGCCGGTGACGTAGCCGGGAAAGATCACGCGGGTCCGACGCAGGCGCGAGGCCAGCCGCTTCAGCTTCTCTAAGAATCGCCGGCCTTGCATAAACGCAGCGTCTCCGCATATGAACAGCCACACGGGAGTCTTCGGGAAATCGCTGCGCCGTTCCCATTCGAGCAGCGCCTCGATCAGGAGATCCTGGCCCTTCTCCGGAGAGATACGGCTCAGCGTCAACAACACGCGTGCGTCGTTGGGCACGCCGAATTCACGGCGCAGAGCCACGACGCCCGGATCCGCATCCGGCCCTGAGTCGAACGCTCCCCACGGCAGCACGTGCACTCGCTCCGGCGGACACTCGGTATAGCAGCGAAGCAGCACTTCGCGCATGCCTTGCGAGGGCATGATCAGCCCGCGCGAATGGCGCACGCTGGCCTGCTGCTTCGCCCACACAAGGCGCGCCATTTCGGGGAGCAGCGCGCGCAGCCGGGGATACCAGCGCACGGTCGTTTCCGGACGAATCCACCCGCGAAAGTATATCGCGGCGACGTAGCCCACAACGTCGACATGATAAATGGTGTAGACGCGGTAGCCGCGCGCGGCGAGCTTCTCGAAGTCCGGCCCCTCCGAAACATCGTTAGCGACCACCACAGTCTCCGCCGGATCGTGACGCAGGATTTCTTCCGTGGCGGCCCGCTCAAAATCGCGGGAGAAGCGGGCGTAAGCGCGTTCTCCGAATCGAACCAGATCCCCGCCCGAGGGAGCCGAGGCGCCGAGAATCGAGGGCGAGATCAGACGGAAGGGGAACGGACGCGTGCGGCTCCACTCATCGACCAGGTGGTCGCACACGGCTGCGCCTCCGCCCAGCGGCACGGATTGGCTCGCGAATCCTCCATGCGCCGCGATGTAGAGAACCTGAATGCTCACTCCGGAGGGGCGTACTCCAGCACCAGGATGGTGACGTCGTCGCGCATCACGCCGCCATCGCTGAAGCGCTCAAGAGCGGCCAGCAGCGCGGAGTGCAGTCCCGCGGCGCTGTCGCGGAAGTGTTCGCGGGCGCAGGTGCGCAGACCCTCGGTCCCAAAAAACTCACCTTCGCCATTCTCCGTCTCGGTCAGGCCGTCGCTATAGATCACGACCTTATCGCCCGGCGCCATCTGTATCTCGACCACCTCCACCGTGGCGTCCTCGATCATGCCCACCGGCATGCCCGAAGTGTGCAGCTTGCGCAACCGGCCGTCCACGCCCACCAGAAAAGGCGCGCAATGCCCGGCGTTGGCGTAGCGCAGGAGCCCCGCGGCGTCCAACGTGCAGTAAAACACGGTGGCGTATTTTTCCCCGCGTGTGCGATCGAGCAAAAATGCGTTGAGCAGCGCCAGCATGCCTTCCAGATCGTGCGGCCGCAACGACGCCATCAGGAACACGCCTTGCAGCAGCCCCGCCAGCAACGCTGAGCTGACTCCCTTGCCCGAGACATCGGCAACCACGGCGGCCCATAGACCGGGCGTGATCTGCTTTACGTCGAAGTAATCGCCACCCACCTGCGTCGAGGGCTGGCTGGAACCCGCCGCGCGGAACCAGCCTTCCAGAGGCATCGCCGCGGGCAACAAGCCCTGCTGGATGTCGCGAGCCACCTGCAGTTCATTCTCGATGCGCGTCCGCGCGCGCTCCTCCTCCATCAAGCGGGCGTTTTCGAGAATCGTAGACGCTTCGATCGCCAGTGTTTGCAGCAGCTCCCGGTTCCCGGCGGAAAGGTCGGCGGGATTGACGCGGGAGTCCATGTACAGCAGACCGACAGTGGCCTCGGCGGAGGTGCTCATGCGCGTGTCCTCCGACGTTCCGCTGCGGATATGCACCAGCGGCAGGCACACCACGCTGCGCAGCTCCAGCTCCGCGACGCTCATCTCCGGGCGCACGCCTTGCTCGGCAAAAGGATCGAAGCTCATGGACAGCAGATCGCGGCGCGAATGCAGCGCGCGCTGGATCACCGAAGTCGGCACGCGCAGATCCTCCGCCGGAAGCTGCCTGCCTTCCTTATCGCGAGCCACCGCGACCTCCAGGTCGCCGCCCTTGAGCGGCGTTTCCTTGCGCAACAGCAGGAATCCGCGCTCGCAGCCAGTCACGGACAGCGCCGCGTCCACCACCGCTGTGAGCACCTCCTGCGTCGAAAGCGAGTTCTGGAGCGCCCTTGCTACCTCCATCAGGCTGCGCAGTTTGCCCAGGTGGTTGGCTCCCTCGGCGCCGGCGCGCGAGGTGGTGGAGAACTGGTCCAGGATGCGATGGATCTCACCGGGGTCCAGCGTAAACGTGATCTGGTAGGATTCGCGCACGCCGAAGTCGATGCGGTCGGAATTGCGCAACACGTGCCGGCCGGTCTGCACGCCGTTCACCCAAGTGCCATGGCGGCTGCTGAGATCCTCGATGACATAGTTGCCGTTTTCGGCGAAAATGCGCGAGTGGGTGCGGGAAACACGATTGTCGCGCAGCACCAGATTGTTGTCGGCATGGCGGCCCAGCACGAATGGCAGCGGCTCCAGAGCGACCCGCGTGCGCTGCCCGGAAGGGTTCAGGATCAGGAGCGAAGCCGGCGGCAGGCCGTGCCGCGGCTCGGAGTGTCGTGCGCCCGCGTCCATGGAATGCGCGCTCAGCGGGAGGCGCGGTTAGCCCGCCGCCTGCGCGGCCTCCTCTTGCGCGCGCAAGGCCCGGCAGTGGGAGCAGTAGCCGCCCACCTCGGTCCTCGCGAAGCGGATCTCGAAACCGAACTGCGACTCCACTTGCGACCGCAGATGCTGCAACTCCTCGCCGAAAAACTCCTCCACGCGGCCGCAGCAGAGGCAGATGATGTGCGCGTGTTCCTGCTTGAGGCGCGTCTCGTAATAATGCTGGTCGCCCTGAAAATGGGCCAGGTCGAGCTCGTCCACCAAGCCGCCTTCTTTGAGCAGCTTCAAGGTGCGGTAAACCGTGACGCGATTGAGCTTGGGGTCCTGCTCGCGAGCCATCTGAAACAGGCTTTCGGCGTCCAGGTGCATGCCGCTCCGGTCGATCAATTCCAGCAGCAGCCGGCGTTGGCGGGTCAGCCGCACCCCGCGCTGCCGCAACGAATCCTGTATCCCGGCAGGCATCCTAACAGTGACTGTAGCAAATCCGGCGCGCGCTCTGATATTGTAGCCTTTCGACCCTGAGCCCGGAGGACCGCCATGCGTGAACTTCAACTTCATTTTTACCCCATCCTGGGGGCGACCGTGTCCCGGATGGCGCTGGGCGCCTTGTGGTATTCTCCCGCGCTCTTCCTCAAACCGTGGATGAAGCTGACGGGCATCTCAGAACAGCAGATGAAGCTGGGCATGGGCGGCAAGATCGCGGTGGATATTGTAGGCAGCGCGATCATGGCGTTCGTGATGGCGCACATGGTGGGCTGGTCCGATGCCAGCGAAGCGTTCGGGGGGTTGATGGTGGGCTTTCTGTGCTGGATCGGATTCGTGGCCGTGGCCACCATCAGCTCGGTGACGTACGAGAAGCGGCCGTTCCAGCAGTTTGCGCTGCACAACGGCTATAACCTGATATCGCTTCTGCTAATGGGCGTGATCCTCGCGGTTTGGCGCTGAAGGCAAGGTTACAAGGGATTCGAACCGGCGGAGTCGTCGACGGCTCTGCCCCATTGAATCCGGCTCCAGATCCGTTCGTGAATGAAATACAGCGTGGTGCTGGCCAGGTTGGTGGCGATCACGAGGCCGATAGTGGTTTCCCACTTGTGAGTGATGAGAAAGATCACCACTGCATCGGAGCATAGGATCAGCGATCGGAAAGTCATCGCTTTCACCAACGATCGCCGGGCCTGAACGTACGATTTCATGGCTGTACAGTCATGGCCTCCTCCGGCTATGCCTGCTTGGGGTGATCGAAGTTCAACATCCAGTGGATGCCGAATTTATCGGTGAACATGCCAAAACGGGCGCCCCAGAACTGATCCGCCAAGGGCATGCTGACCTTTCCCCCCTGGCTCAACGCATCGAAGAGTTTGTCGATTTCGTGAACGCTCTCGCACATGATGGAGATGGAGAAGTTGCGGCCGGGGTGAAAGGGGTGGTCCGGCATCGTGTCCGACCCCATCAACACCGGCAACCCGGCCTTGCTCACCCTCCCGTGCATGATCCTGTCTTTGGCTTCGGGTGGATGATTGCCAGGCATTTCGGAGAACGGCTTCAGTTCCAGCTCGCCTCCGAGGCACTTCGAGTAGAACGTCATAGCCTCGCGGCAGTTTCCGTCAAAACTCATATACGCGACCACTGCTTTCATAACGCCGGCTCTCCTTCTTTATGATTTGGATTTTTGCGGCGCCGTCTTTACGGAGCCTTGCACTTCCCGCCCGGGCAGCGATTGTTCTCTTCGCAAACGTATTCGAACAAGCCCATCTTGTCCCAATCCGGGCGAGCCTTCATCTCGAAATCCTGAGTCCAGACGCCCGCGAAGATCTTGGGATCGTCGATGGTGAGCTGGTAGGAAACGGTGGAGGCGTCCTTCCACTTGATGTGCTCCGTTGTCTTTAGAGCCTCGCTGTGCATGCGGTACTCTTGGGGCTCCGTGTAGTAATAATCGTCCAGCGACCAGCGCTTGAAGTTAGTGGTTTCCACGACCAGCGTGTCGCCTTCCCAATGGCCCACGGGGTCGCCGTAATACATCGGCTCCAGACCTTCGCGATGCGGGCGCCCATCCATGGGAATGATGCGCGTCATGCGTTGAAATTCGTGCACGATCACCAGGTAGTTCTTGTTCTGGATCATCTGCACGGCATTGGCCGAAAGCATCCCTGAAGGAAACCCGGCGGGCATGCAGAACTCGCGCGGCTCGTCATGTTGCGGATCGCCTGTGCGCGGCTCGAAGAATGGCTCGCCTCCAACCTTGAGCGGAGCGAACTTGCTCTTGTCGAATATGGTCGCCGAGCATTTGCACGTCGGCCCGCCGATGGACTTGGGCCACTCAAAGGTCCCGCTGAAATCCGGCTTGCCGTCGGAGGTGCGCGGGACTTTCGCATTCTGCGCGTGAATGCTGGCCGGAACCAGCAATCCGGTAAAAGCTGCCGCGAGCAGGACCGCCGCGCCCGCACCCAGGAATTCTCTCAGCGATCTCATTTCTTGTTCTCCGGCAGCTTGTCTTCGGCTGAGGCTGTGAACACCGTGCGGCCGTCGGGGAAGGTCACGGTCCCGCCGTTGGCGTTGTTGGATCCGTCCTTTGCGCGAAACCCGCGCACCACCACCGTGGCTCCAACCTGGATCACATCCTTGGTAATGCCGCGCCGCATCAGTTGGCCTGGAGCGCCGCCGGAGAACGCCCAGTGCGCCACCGTTCCATCGCTGCCCTTGGCGTCGAGGAAGAACCAGATGTGCGGATTCTGCCATTCGACTTTGGTCACCACACCGGTCACGGTCACCGGCTTGGTGTCGTCATATTCAGCGTTGAAGGAATGATGCGCTGCCAGGGGCAGGGCCGCTGCTGTAAAGAGAAGCGGGGCGAGCAGGAACCATGCGAGTTTCATACACTCAATCATGTCAATTCGGACCGGCCATTTCAAGGCTAATTTAGGTGGGCTGGACGCCGTAGACTTGCTGACGCACGAGGCCGGTCAGGCCCACACGGCCAGGAGTCCGCTCCCCGGCGGCCGAATAGCGGCTTACTTCCCAGCGTTACTTTCCCACAACGAGGATCGAGAACGAATCGGGCAGCATCTGGCCGCGTCCGACCCCGCGTCCGCCTGGGGCAGGCGTCGCGGCAGCGGGCGGAGCGCCGTACTCCGCGGCCATCGTCAGGACGTGGCCGGTCATGGTATCCAGCGTCAGCGTCTTTGCGCCCGCCATCGTGTCGAGGTTCTGCTCGACTTCGAAGCTGGTTGGGCTGGTCTCCTTGATCACGGTCAGGGTCCCGTTGCCGTGGGTGCTGAAGGCTTCCATGGTTGCGGGATTGAACGCCGCTCCGTCGGAGCCACCGGCCAGCGGCAATGTCGTCAGAATCTTGCCGTCCTTGGCGCTGAGGATGACCATGGTGGGCTTGGCCGGTTGCGCCGGTGGCACGCCCGAGTTGCGCGCCGCAACGAAGAGAACCTGGTTCTTTAGGTCCATCGCCAGTCCCGCCAGACCGTTGCCTTTATCGCCGAGATCGTAATGCGCGGTCACGGTCATGGCCTTGGCATCGATGACGGCGACATTGGCTTTGTCAGAGACGTCAACGTAGATATGGCCTTGCCCATCGGAGACGGCCTGCTCGGGTGCGCCCCCGAGGTCCAACGTTCCCAACACCTTGCCTATCTTCGCGTCGATTACGGTAACATGCGGGGCCTGATGGCTGAGGATGTAGACGCGTTGATTGAAGGAATCCTGGAGAATGCCGTCCGGGTTCCCTTGAACCTCGATTGTCCCTAGGAGCTTCAGGGTCTTGGTGTCCCACATGGCGACCGGTTTGCTGCTGGCGAATCCGTGGCCCGATGCGGTATCCACGGCAGCGCCATTCGCGCGGATGTCCGGAATCTCGCCCGCTGGGGCCAAAGTGTCGAGATCGAAGACGGTAATGCGCGGGCCCACTGCGGGCGTTGCTCCCGGCTGTCCGCTGCGCGGGATGTAAAGCTTACGGCCGGCCACATCGGCATAGATATAGTCAAAGCCGCCGAGACCGCCGACTTTGGCCGTCTTCAGGACCTTGTAGGGTCCGGAACTCGCGGCCTGCCATGCTGAGCCAATAGCCACGAACACCGTAAATGCCACTGTTATTGCAAGAAACGCACGTCGCATGGGAGTCTCCTATCCACTACGCGATCTATGAGAACACACGAGACTGAGAGAACGCTGAAGATCAGTGCGCTGAACGAGTCAGCGCTCAATCGTTAGCAATTGAAAAGATCCGGGGAGCACCGGTCCCTTGCCTCTTCCGCCCGTCGGCGCGGCGCCGAACTTCCCGGCGACAATAAAGACGCGGTGAGTGGTGGGGTCGAGCCCCATGTTGCGCGACCCCTGCGGAGTCTGCACCGTTTCGAGGACGTGATATTGGTCCGGCGAGTCCTGATGAATCACGGTAAGCGTGCCGTCGGCATTGGAGGCAAACGCGTTGCCCGACGCAGCATCGTAGCCGGCTCCATCGACGCCGGTGCCGATCGGGAGGGTCGTGATCACCTTGCCCGCCTGATAGTCGGAGATCGCCATCACTCCGCTGCGGCATCCGCTAAACAGCCGATGATGAGCGGTATCCAGGGCCATCGAAACCGGCTGCTTGCACGCGCCGGTGGACCACCGCCTGGTCACCGTCGCCATCTTGGCGTCGATCTCGACAACCTCGCTGATGTCGGTGAGATTCGCATACACCTTGCCGTCGCCGGCGGAAGCGCCATATTCCGGTTTACCGCCGAGCGGGATGTTCGTAATCAGAGTCCCCGCTTGCGCATCGATCACAGTCGAGGAGTGCGCATCACCATTCAAGGTGAACACGCGATTCGATGGAGCATCGTAAACAATGGCGTCGGCATCTTCGGCCGCCGGGATGCGACCGAGCGCCTTGAATGTCTTCAGGTCAAACATGACCACGGACTGATCGTTCCCCGAGGTGGCGAATCCGTGGCCGGTCTTTTGCGCGATCGCAGTCCCGTGCGCACCATTGATGCCGGCGACTTCGCCGAGCAGCATCCCGGTGTCTTCGTCAATGACCATCACACGAGTCTGCCGCGCGACAAACAGCCGGTGATTGGGGGGATCGGGCACGACGTAATCCCAACTTCCGTCCCCGCCCAATGTGTAGGTGTGCGTCACGTGGTAGGACGAGGGCGTCTGCGCGAGGAGCGAGGCCAGGGTAGCCAGTGCCAGAAGTACTTTCGTGGTAATTCGCATTCGAATATTCCTTTGACTCATCTGACTCATTCGGACTTCCGTACCGTATCTTACAATAGATGCCGGATCTCCCATAAGTGCCGGACATCATTCAGAGCCTGTGGATCGGGCCGCGTTTATCGCAGATGGAACAGCTTTCCATCACGTCCTTTCTCCGCAACGGGCATCCTTTTCATCTGTACGCTTATCAGCCCATTCAGGGAGTGCCGGATGGCGCAGTTGTTCTCGACGCCAACGAAATACTCCCGTCCTCGCGCATTTTCAAGTACACAGGCTACGATTCTTATGCCGGCTTCTCCAATTTCTTTCGCTACAAACTCCTGTGCCTGAAGGGTGGATGGTGGGTCGACGCGGATACGGTCTGTCTCAAGGCGTTTGAGTTTCAAGAGCCTTTCGTATTCGCCAGCGTAATGGTCCCGGCCGCGGATGGCGCATGTGTTCCGGCGGTCGCCAGTTGCGTGTTTAAGGCGCCTCCGGCCAGCGCAATCATGCAATCGGCCTGTGCTTATTGCGATGCAGTGGATCCCAATGAGCTTGGCTGGGGACAGAGCGGACCGGAGCTCCTGAGGCGCCTGGTCCCCGAGTTTTCGCTGCAGGAGCATGTTCAGCCGCCGGAGACTTTTTGTCCACTTCCTTGGTCGCAGTGGGACCTGCAACTCGAACCGGGAATCGCCTGGACTTTCGGGGAACACACATCCGCCGTCCACCTTTGGAATGAGCTGTGGCGCAGGGCCGGCGCTGACAAGGATCAAACGTGGGAAGCCGATTGCCTCTATGAGCAACTCAAGCGGCGCTACTTGGAGTCGCGGCACGGAATCCCGTATCCGACCGCGCATCCTGGGTAACCAACCGCCCAGGACCGCCGCCTTATCTCACAGATCTCCGCATGCAAGTGATCCCGTCAGCGTGAGCGTGCGATCCCAGTTGGGTGTTTATAAATAAGGTAGTTATCTGGCAGGAACCTGGTTACCGAAGGCTTTCCTGCATGCAAAGATTGGAGCTAACACGATGAACGGGCCCGAGAATATATCCCGCGGCGGAAACGCTGAGTTCGTTTCTCAAACGGGGCGCACTCTGTTGAATGTAAGGGAGATGCTGCTTCGGGGCGACTTTCAGCCGGGGGAGCGGATCTCGGAGCTGCCCATGGTCGCGCGCCTGGGTGTGTCGCGAACTCCCATCCGCCTGGCGCTGGACCGGCTCGCCAACGAAGGTCTGCTTGAGCCCTCGCCGACGGGCGGATTTGTGGTCCGTTCGTTTGCCCTGTCCGATATCTGGGACGCCATCGAAATGCGTGGCGTTCTGGAGGGCACCGCCGCCCGGTTGGGGGCGGAGCGCTTCGTCCACGACCGCGAATTGGCAAACATCCGCCGCTGTTTGAGCGAGATGGACGCTTACTTGGGGCCCGTGGCCAACATCGACTCCTTCGCCCGCTACCTGGATTTGAACGATGCCTTTCACGCGGCCGTGGTGGATCTGGCACAGAGCCCCATGTTGCGCCGGACCCTGGACCAGTTGATGTTGCTGCCGTTCGCGCAGCCCAGTGCCGTGGTCTTCGCCCGCTCCAAGCTCCCTGGCGCGGAGGAGCTGTTCGCAATCGGTCAGGAGCATCACCGTGTCATCCTAGACGCAATTGCGCACCGTCAGGGCGCGCGTGCCGAAGCCGCGGCGCGCGAACACTCCAGGCTGTCGCGGCGCATCCTCGAAACCGCTCTCGAAAATCGAGACCTTCTCAGCAGCATGCCCGGAGCTTCCCTGATCCGCCTGCCGGCCTGAAATCGATAGTGATTCAAAATACAAAAGTGATTTAAAATACAGAGGATGAATACGCTGGTCACCGTGACCCACAGCGGTGGCGTCGCCGTAGTCACTATCGACAATCCTCCCGTCAACGCTCTCAGCCCAGGGGTGCCGGAAGGCATCCTGGCGGCGATCGGCGCGATTGAGACCGATCCGTCCGTCGTTGCGGCCGTGGTCATCGGAGCGGGACGAACGTTCATTGCCGGCGCCGATATCAAGGAACTGGAGCGTGCGGCTCATGGCGATTCGGCGGGGCCCGAGTTGCATGGTCTGCTTCAGCGGATCGAGGATTGCCCCAAGCCGGTGGTGATGGCCATCCACGGTACGGCTCTCGGCGGCGGCCTGGAAGTGGCCATGGCCGGGCATTTCCGGGTGGCCTCGGCCGACGCTCAAATGGGCCAGCCCGAAGTGAACCTGGGCATCATTCCGGGAGCCGAGGGGACCCAGCGTCTCCCGCGCCTGGTGGGACTCGCGGCAGCGGTGGAGATGTGCGTCTCCGGCAAGTCGATCCGGGCTACGGAAGCATTGCGGCTGGGATTGATCGACCGCATCATTGAAGGCGATCTGTTGAGCGGAGCGATCGCGTTTGCTCGCGACGCACGCATCGGTTTGAGGACTCGGGAGCGCTCGGACAAACTCGGATGGGACGCCTCCAATGCTCCCATCTTCGACGCTGGACGCGAGCTGGCACGCAAGACCAGACGCAATATGGTCGCGCCCCTTGCCGCCATCGACGCTCTTGAAGCCGCGGCTACACTGCCCTTCGAGGAGGGCTGCCGGAGGGAACGCGAGATTCTCCGGGAGCGTCTGGCCTCGGATGAATGCCGGGCACTGATACACGCGTTCTTTGCGGAACGCGCCGTCTCCAGGATCGCGGATATTCCCAAGGACACGCCCATCCTGCCGATTCGCAAGGCCGCCATCGTAGGCGCGGGCACCATGGGCGCGGGCATCGCCATGGCGTTCGCGAACGCCGGCATCGGCGTGGTGCTCAAGGATGTGGATCAAGCCGCGCTCGAACGCGGGATGGCCTCGATCCGCAAGAACTATGAGAGCTCCGTCGCCAAGGGCCGCTTCTCGCGGGACATAGCGGAGCAGCGAATCGCCTCGATTCACACGGAGACCTCTTATCAGGGCTTCGAGGACGCCGACCTGATCGTCGAAGCCGCCTTCGAGAACATGGAGCTGAAGAAGCGCATCTATGCGGAGATCGATGGGATCGCCAAACCCGACTGCGTTCTGGCGACCAACACCTCGACGCTGGATATCGACGAGATTGCCAGCATCACTTCGCGGCCGGAGATGGCCGTCGGCCTGCACTTTTTCAGTCCCGCGAATGTGATGCGGCTGGTGGAAATCGTCCGCGGGGCGCGGACCCGGAAGCCGGTCATCGCGACCGCGCTGGCGCTGGCCAAGAAGCTCGGCAAGGTGGGAGTGGTGGTCGGCAACTGCCGCGGCTTCGTGGGCAATCGCATGATGCTCCCGTATATGCGCGAAGCCCAGTTCCTGGCCGAGGAGGGCGCGACGCCCGAACAGGTGGACGCGGCGCTGTACGATTTTGGAATGGCCATGGGCATCTTCGCCGTCGACGACATGGGCGGCCTGGATGTGGGCTGGAGGGTTCGCCAGGAGTACAAGCATCTGGATAAGCCCGGCGTGCGAGCCCCGCTGGTGTTGGACAAGCTCTATCACATGAATCGGCTGGGACAGAAGACTGGAGCCGGCTGGTACCGCTACGGCGGCGACCGCAAACCCATTTCCGATCCAGAGGTCGAGGCGCTGATCGAAAAAACGGCAATCGAGGCGGGCATACCGCGGCGATCCATCGCCGCCCAAGAGATCGTGGAGCGCTGCATCTACACGCTGGTTAACGAAGGCGCACGCATCCTGGAAGAAGGTTATGCCCAGCGCGCCGCCGACATCGACGTGATTTACATGACCGGCTACGGCTTCCCGGCCTATCGCGGCGGGCCCATGTTGTACGCGGACACGGTGGGTTTGAAGAATGTCTATGCGCGCGTTCGCGAA
>Ga0070733_10000486_pt1 | contig 32471 bp, 32 predicted proteins | sample Coa_R1_9_FD_66450 | JGI IMG/M metagenome (GOLD analysis project Ga0070733, IMG submission 66450) | Surface soil microbial communities from Centralia Pennsylvania, which are recovering from an underground coalmine fire - Coalmine... | ecosystem: Environmental > Terrestrial > Soil > Unclassified ...
GAACGAAGATCTGTTAAAAAGAATGGTTCAGGAGGGTCATATTATTGGTAATCACAGTTTCTCACATCATCCCCTTTTCGACTTATTTAGCTCGGGAAGAATGCAGAATGATATGACAATAATGAATCGGTCGGTAAAGAATATAACCGGCCTTACTCCCAGATTTTTCAGGCCTCCCTATGGTGTAACCAATCCAAATGTGAAAAAAGCCGTCATGTCGGGCGGTTTTATTTCTATCGGATGGTCGATCCGTTCATATGACACTGTCATTAAGAACCAGCATCACCTGCTGAATAAAATATTGTCTGCATTAAAGCCGGGAGCCATCCTGCTTTTGCATGATACCAGCGAAACAACCGTGGCTATATTACCTGAACTGTTAAAATCCATTCGGCAAAAGGGCTTTCAGATAGTCAGACTTGATAAAATGATAAATTTAAACCCCTATGATTAAAGCAATCGTTCTATTATTAATAACTTTTTTCACTTTCACAGCCCGGGCTCAATTTCCGGGCTACACGCTATCAAATCATCCTGAAACATTTAGAAAATCGTTCTCCGAAGCAACGGCCTCTGTCGAATCTGTCCAGGCCGGTTTTACGCAGGAGAAAATGCTGACTATGCTTTCTGAAAAAATAAATTCAACCGGAAAATTCTGGTACAGGAAAAAAGACAAACTGCGGATGGAATACATACATCCCTACCCGTACCTCATGATTCTCAGTGGAGGAAAAATATTTGTAAAAGACGGGCAGAAAGAAAATCAATTCTCCGCCAACTCGGGTAAAATATTTCAGCAGGTCAACCGGATCCTGATCGATTGCGTTTCAGGTAACATGTTGAACAATCCGGACTTTCAGGCCCGGATATTTGAAAACGCCGGATCCTTCCTGATCGAATTTCAGCCAACGGCAAAAAACCTGAAGGAGCTGTATAAAAATATTAATATTGTAGTTGATAAGAAAGATTATACGGCAACCGTTGTTGAAATGATTGAAGTTTCCGGAGATAAAACCATCATCCGATTTCAGAATAAAGTATTAAATGCGCCCATTCCCGATTCGGTTTTTAATATTCCTTAGTTTATTTTCTTTGAATACCTCCTGCAATCAATACCGTCATCTGAAAAGAACTCCACCGGAAGTCAACTGTATTGAAAAATTCAAGCCTTCTTTTCTGCGGGAAGAATATAAAACATCAGTGGATGTTATCGGGAAACATATCAGCGGATTGTTATTGATCAAGTATATGACGGACAGCAGTACAAGAGTCGTTTTTACAAACGAAGTAGGCTTAAGTTTTTTTGATTTTGGTTTTTCACAAGATGATGGATTTGTTGTATTTCATATTGTGCCGCAAATGAATCAACCAGCCCTTATAAAAACGCTGAGAAAGGATTTTGAGCTCATCATGTTCAGGAATTTGGATGGAAATAAATCGTACAGCCTGATTGACAGTTCGGTTATTTATCATGCTTATCCGCAGAAAAATGGCGTAAATTATTATATTACTGATGAACAATGCAGCCGCCTGATCAAAATGCAACGCTCCTCTGACAAAAAACCTGTTATGGAAGCCATTTTCTTTAATGATGTATATGGTAAATCGCCGGATAGCATCTCCATCCGGCATCTCAATTTTAAATTTTCGATTTATTTAAAAAAAATAGCACCCCTTGCTTCTTAATAACCTGTATACAATCCAATCGTTGTCAGAAACTGACAATCAAATACAGGCAACAATAAACCTCATGTCGGATCATGCCGTTTTCAGAGGGCATTTCCCAGGCCAGCCCGTGCTTCCGGGCGTTTGCATGATGGAGATGATAGCCGAAGTCATGAGCTTTTGCCTGCATCGTTCATACCGTATTTCAGGCGGGCCCCTGATAAAATTTCTTCGGATGATAGATCCGCGAATAAATCCTTTGATCCAACTTGAAGTAAAATATCATCTATCATCCCCATCCATTATCACGAATGGCAGGATATTCTCAGATTCAGACGTTTTCATGAAATTTCAACTCAGCCTTGCACCTGAACCTGAGGTCTGATTTTTCTTTTTTCAATCCAGTTCAGCACAGGATTTGTCATCAGCGTTGTCAGGAGTGCCATTAAAACCATCATCGAAAATATATCTGCACTGATGATATGCATATCATATCCGATATTCAAAACAATTAATTCCATGAGGCCTCTGGTATTCATAAGTACACCAATTGATAAACTATCATTCCAGTTCTGTCCAAGGACCTTTGCAATAAGTGTACTGCCCCCAAACTTTCCGGCAACAGCACAGATCAGAATAAGCAGAAAGCTGATCCACAAACCTGAGCTATTCAGAATACCCGCGTTGGTTCTTAAACCGGTGTAGACAAAAAACAGCGGGAGGAGCATCACCATACTCACGTCACTGATCCGGTCAATTATTTTTCTTTGCAAATCGCCTTTTTTTGGAATAATGATGCCCGCCAGGAAAGCTCCAAACAATGCATGTATACCAATCACTTCAGTGCACCAGGAGGATAACAACATGCATGAATACATGATTGCCATCAGCCCATTACAGGCAATTTTCCCTTTTTCATATGCAGACAGAATTTTATTCAGAATTTTTCTTACCGGGATCAGCATGATGGACACGTACAATAACACCACGGCCACTACAAAGAATCCATTCATGCCCGACCCTGAACGAATCAGGGCAATGAGGATGGCCAGGATACACCATGCGGTTACATCGTCGGACGCCGCACAGCTAATTGCCAGGTTGCCAAGTTTGGTATCGGTTAATTTCCGGTCACGTATTATTCTCGCCAGTACAGGGAAGGCCGTAATACTCATTGCAATACCCATAAATAACGCAAAAGAGATAAAGTCGGTCTGACCATAAGAATGATATAAAAAATAAGATAAAAATATACCCATTGTAAAGGGAATCAGAATACTGGCGTGACTGATGATAAGCGCCTCAAAAGCCTGTTTTCGCAGCAAACGCGTATCCAGTTCCATACCAATAATGAACATGAATAAAATAAGTCCGATCTGACTGAGAAAACGCAGATTTGGCAAAGATTCAATGGGAAAAATAAAATGAAAAATGCGCGGAAACAATAACCCAAGCAGAGAAGGTCCCAGTATAATTCCTGCCACGGTCTCTCCTATAACTGCTGGTTGTCCGATTTTTTTAAAAAGCCATCCTAACAATTGTGTCAGAACAATAATGATGATGATCTGCAATAAAAGACGGGGTAAAGGTTCACGGAGATTCACCTTAAACAATCCGGAGAAAAATCCACCCGCATCCGGTTGGCCTTTGGATGGTTCAGCGACCGGAACAATAGCATGACCGAGTGATTTTCCAGTGTGAAGCAGGTAAAAAATCAACCCTCCGAAAACAACAATCAGCGTTGCATATAACGCGACCTGCCTTGCAATTTTCATCCGGTCAATTATTTTTCAGATGAAGATACTTTAAGCAGGAATAAAATAGTTGTATTTGCATAAGGCTGACTATGGTTTCTTTTTATTATTCAATAACATATATTTCGCCGTTTCGTAAAATGACTTCGTAAGCACAGACATTTTTTGTGCACTATCCGGCAGGGTTACTTTGTTCACCGGATCGTTTCCGATAACCGAATACATTTCTTCCTGTCCGGTATTCAAATTAGCGCGGTAAAGAAAAGAACCCATCAGTAAATCGATATATCCCTGGTCAGGATCATATAAAAATGAAAATGCCTTTGCAGGACTTGCGGCAGAATCCAGGAGGTCGCGCCCGAGAGTTGTGTTGCGATAGCTGATTCCCGTTAGTCCGGCTGCCGTGGGTAATAAATCCAGTTGTGAAACAAATTCATGTATCCGGCGGGGTTTTATCAGGGAAGGCGAATAAAAAAGCATCGGAACATGCATATTATCCAGTCTCTCGTTTGTCCAGGCCCGTGGAAACATATTTCCCGCATCCCCCGCAATACCATGGTCGCCTACAAAAATAAAAATGGTATTGGTGAAATAATTTTCTTTTCCGGCGGCCTCTAAGAATTTCTGAAAACAGAAATCCGTATATCGGAACGCGTTCATTTCGTCATTGGACTCAAATCCAAATGCTTTTAATGAATCTGACGGAATCTGCAGTTTGTGAAATTCTCCGAGGTCTTCCGCAGGAATTGTATAAGGTCTGTGGTTATCCGCCGTCTGAATAACCGCGAAGAACGGAGTCCGCTGTTTTTTCAAAACCTGGTTGGACTCCAGGAAAAGGTTTTTATCACTAATGCCCCATACGTCCAATTTCGATGCCTTATAATTCTCCTGTTCGTACAGATGCAGTCCGTCAATATTATTATTGAGCAACCCCCGGATATTTGCCCAGCTGGCACTTCCACCGATAAAATAATATTTATCATATCCCTTGAAATCATTGATAATCGTATGCTGGTTTACGGCTCCGGGATTGCGGCTGGTGGTACTGTTGGCCTGCCCGACATCCGGGATTCCGGTGAGTACGGCCCATACCCCGCGGGCCGTTCCATAGGAAGGCGTAAAACATTGATCAAAGAAAATACCCTGATCGCAAATGCTTTTAAAAAAAGGTGTGGTGTTTAACGGATTTCCCCACATCGAACTTTTGTAGGCACTAAAGGATTCGCAGATGACCACCACGATATTCGGTTTATTACTAACCGGCGGGCGGCTGATGACACGCTCATAATTCAAATTCACGGAATCACCGGTAAAATCAAAATACGGTTTGAGCACCGGATATGCTTTTCTCACCAAATCCAGATTATACATGGAATTCCTGAATTTCAAACTGCTGAAAAATGACTGGTAAGGATTGAGAGCGAGATTGGCCCGGTAATCATTGCCTAAACTAAATGCTTCACTCCATCTTAAATTATACTGACCAATATTTCCAAAAATTCCCAGACCAAATAACAGGAAAGCAGCCGTTACCCATATCCATTTCTTTTTTTTCCTGCTTTGGTCCGCAGACCGGGCAATAGACCGGTACAGAGTGATCATTAACCACCAAATCAAAAAACTAACTGCCAGGATCAATAATAACATGCGGATCACCGGGTAGTTTTCCCAAACGAGGGTGAGAGAAATGCCTGCATCCTGCATATAATTTAAAACACTTGCACTCAATCTCAGGTTGAGATAACTGTAATGTGCAAAATCGATGGTATAGGTAAAACTGGTGATCAGACAAGCAACGGCAAGCAGGACAAAATAAACTTTTTGGGAACGCCGGGAAATAAACGGATCCGAAATATTCATAGCTCCCAAAAGCAGCATGAATTCAAGTAAAAAACATACCATTTTCAAATCAAACCGGAAACCGAGAAGAAAACTGCTGCCTAATGTGGAGAACGGATTACCGCTATGATTAAAAACAAAATAAAATATGAGCCGGAGCAGGCCCATCCATACTAAAAAAATAATACCCACAACAAAAATCCAACGAATCAATTTAGGTATCTTTAGCACTTTAAGCATAATTTAAAATATGGGGATTAAAATTAGAGCAATTATTCTGCAATCATGATTTTACTCCATGCCGCGAATCACCTTGACGTTTTGAAACCATTATTGCGGTTTGATCATTGGTTGTTTCACAAAATAAACCAGATCTGGATAAATCCATTTTTCGATTTGGTACTTCCATTTGCCCGGCAACAGGAATTCTGGTATTTCTTTTATTTATTTTTGCTTGTTTTTAGTCTTTATAACTTTGGTATCAAAGGATGCTGGTGGGCCGTTTCCCTGATCATGACTGTCATCATCGGCGATCTTTTCAGCAGTTCACTGGTAAAATCGCTGATATGGCGGTTCAGGCCCTGCAGGGATCCGGAGCTGGCCGATCAGGTTCGGGTATTGGTGAATTATTGTCCGCAAAGTTCAAGCTTCACTTCTTCTCACGCCTGTAATCATTTCGCCGCCGCTTGGTTTATTTTTATAACTTTAAATCAAACGGGTTCCTGGCGCTGGTTGTTATTTGCCTGGGCTTTCGTAATTAGTTATGCCCAGGTGTATGTAGGGGTTCATTTTCCTCTCGATATTTTTGGAGGGGCCATCCTGGGAACTGCAATTGGTTATAGTATGAGTTTTCTTTTCCAAAAGCAGTTTGGAACCCTAAGTTTAAAGTAAGATTTGCATGGTTGCTATTTTAATTCTTTTCTGTTTAATCTTACTGAATGGATTATTCGTAATGGCGGAAATTGCCCTGGTTTCAGCGAGGAAATCCAAGCTGGAAGAAATGGCGTCTAAAGGTGATGTGAAATCCAGAGCCGCCCTTAAACTGACTGAAAATCCGGAACTTTTCCTTTCCACCGCCCAAATCGGCATCACCCTGATCGCAATTTTAACCGGTTATTATTCCGGAGAGAAATTCAGTGAAGATCTGCAGCCCTACATAGATAAAATACGCTACCTGCATCCGTATGCGCACAGCATTTCAACAGGTCTGATCGTAATTTTTGTTACTTTCCTTTCTATTCTTTTCGGAGAACTGATTCCAAAACGCGTTGGATTACTAAAAGCGGAACGAATTGCCCGGATTGTTGCTAGACCCATGAAGGTGTTTTCACAAATCGGTTATCCCATTGTTGCCCTGCTGAACTGGCTGAGTAATCTATTCTTTATCCTCTTTTCCATTAAAGCTTCTCCCGAAGGCGATGTGACCGAAGATGAAATCAAAGCAATCATCAATGAAGGTACAGAACAGGGCACCATTGAAGTTGCAGAGCAGGAGATTATTGAAAGGGTATTTCACCTGGGTGACCGGAATATTACTTCATTAATGACTCACCGAAGTGATATTATCTGGTTTGATCTGAATGAAACAGAAGAAATGATTAAAGAAAAAATTCTTCGTGAACCACATTCCGTTTATCCCGTTTGTGATGGGCAAATCGACAACATCAAAGGAATGGTCACTATAAAAGACATGTACGTGGCTGATGATTCAACGCCCTTTAAAGACATGATGACCCAGGCGCTGTTCGTACCTGAAAATAATACCGCCTATCAGATACTGGAAAAATTCAAGGAAACGAAAACACATAGTTGCTGTATCGTGGATGAATATGGAAGTCTGCTAGGCATGATCACACTGAATGATATTCTGGAAGCATTGATTGGCGACATCCCGCAGCCGGATATGTCAGATTATGAAATCGTAAAACGGGACGATGGTTCATTCCTGGTGGACGCCCAGATTCCTTTTTACGACTTTCTTGCACACTTTGATAAAACAGAATGGATGAACGAAGGTGAACATGAGTTTGATACGCTGGCAGGATTCATACTGCATCAGCTGGAACATATACCGCGGACGGGTGAACGGATGGAATGGAAAGACTTCAAATTCGAAATCGTAGATATGGATGCCCAGCGTATAGATAAAGTACTGGTGCAGGTAAATCTGCCCGAATTAAAGGAAGATTAATTTGTTTCGCCATCCCTGACTTTTATCTTTTTCTTTCCTGAATTCTTCTTCTCGTAGTCCTGCACTTCTTTTGGCTTTACCATTGTCTTACTTACATTTTTTGTAGAATCGGAAGCAGTGTCGGATTTTGGATTTTCCAGTTTCCCCATGGTATAAGTCTGAATTTTGTTGATCATGCCGGTAGACGGATCATAGAATTTCCATTGACCATGCCGTATGGCGACACCCTCATTTTTAACTATGACTGTTTTATATTCATTCAAGTGGTCAATATCTTCAATTTCCAGCGTGTCATACAGTTTATCCGGATTCAGGGCTCTCCAGGATTCCTCCCTGACCAATGCACCGGACGCATTGAAATATTGGCAAACGCCATCTTTGTTTCCCCACTTGTAAAATTCAAGCCCCGTCAGATCACCCTGCAGGCTATAAATCCGCCAGGTTCCCTCACGGCGATTATTTTTGTATTCACCTTCCTCTTCGTCACCGGGCTCTCCCCTTATTTCATCTTTTCGCTCCACCCATTTACCCTGCTTCATGTTTTTCGAGTCCACCTTATTGAGGGTATCTCCTTTTACTCCGATTATAAAAGAACCCGGCTGTGAAAAGCCTTTGCAGGCAATGAGCAGGAAAAACAAAAAAACTAGTCTTTTCATAATAATGGTCCTTCTGCAAAAAACGATCCGGTACGGTGAAATGTTGCGGTATCACATGCCGGTGTCTGCCTATATTTGCAACCTTAACAACTGTTCATGCTAAAATGTCTCTTCCTCATCACATTGACTATCAGTGCACTACAGGGATACAGCCAGCCAAAAACCATGTCAGAGATTAAGACGGAAATGGAAAAATCTCCGAACTCCCCCCTCTATGTTAAGGATATTTTGAAGAAAAAGTTCAAACTGGACACGATCGTCGTATCACGTACCAAAAATTTTAACAGTCTGGCAGACAGCCTGGCTTATACCGGAACACTTAAGAAAGTCTATGGGCCTTTCAACATGCAGGGGCAGAAATTCCTGGTTCAGATCCTGGCAAGGCTTCCCAATACGTTTTACAGAATCAGTCAGATTTTTATAGATACCACTGTTTTCAGATACCGGATGGCTGACAGTCTGGGCAGATCCATTCTGACCAAATTGCAAAACCACCAGGATAGTTTTGAGCACCTGGCACAAACATATTCTATGGGCGGCGAATCGGTTACGAAGGGTGATTTGGGATGGGTTGCCCGGGGAAGCATCATACCGGCCATTGACAAACAGCTTACGAAGGCCAGGAAAGGAGATGAATTCATGGTATGGTCAAGCAACGGGCTTCATATCATCAAACTGACGGATGGCCCCAGGCAGGATAATGGAGTAGCCCTTATGATGAGAGTATTCCTATAGAAAATATAAGAGGCCCAGCTCATATCCTTTTAATCCCAGGCCTGTTATCGAACCGACAGATTTAGCCGAAATCAGTGATTTTTGCCTGAATTCTTCCCGCGCGGCTACATTGCTGATATGAATTTCAACAACCCCTGTTTTAATAGCCGATATAGCATCCCCTATGGCAACAGACGTGTGCGTATAAGCGGCGGCGTTCAAGAGTATACCATCATAATCAAATCCCACTCTTTGTAATTCATTCACGAGTTCTCCCTCCACATTACTTTGAAAATAATCGATCTGAACAGCAGGGTATTTCTCCTTCAGGTCCTTCAAAAAATCTTCAAAAGTTTGCCTGCCATAAATTCCGGGTTCTCTTACTCCGAGCAGATTCAAATTGGGGCCATTGATAATCGCAATTTTCATTTGGTAAATATAAGTAATTCGAAAACTGATTCACCCTGATGAAAACTGTTTTACTGACGGACCTGAAGGGTCCGGATATCCGGAATATCAGTCCCATGGGAGGAATAATCCACCTGATTTTTTTTATTCGATTCCTTGAACTATATTTGTCCATCTAATTTGTAGACTGCCGAATATGCTTCATACTGTCTCTTTCGCATGTATCTGTTGTCCCTGTTGTAAGGGATGTTGTTGTTGATATCTAATTTTCAACCACATCTTTCTTCTTTCCTCTTTTTAAACAGGTTTTTTGATACATGGACACAGCAGCAGACATATTGAATTCTAATTTAAGCGGCCAGATAAGCAATTTATCCATCTCAGCTTCCCTGCATTTATTAACCGAGCTTTTCCCGGGTCAGGTTTGTTTTTCAACGAGTTTCAGCGAAGAAGATCAGGTTATCCTTCACCATATTGTTTCCGAAAATCTTCCGGTTAATATTTTTACGCTTGATACGGGTCGTATGTTTAGCGAAACCTATTCTGTATGGTCGACCACGCAGGAAAAATATGGCATTCATATCAAATCATACGTCCCGGACGCTTCACGACTCGAGACATATATAAATCAGAAAGGGCCCAATGCTTTTTATGAATCGGTGAATAATCGCCAAGAATGCTGTTTTATCCGGAAGGTGGAACCATTAAAAAGAGCACTGGCAGGGCAAAAGGTATGGATAACCGGGATTCGTGCGGAACATTCCGGAAATCGCAGTCACCTGAATCTGGTTGAATGGGATGAAGGCAATCGTTTGAATAAATACAACCCGCTATTGCATTGGAGTCAGGAGCAGGTAAAAAGGTATATATCGGAAAACGATGTGCCTTATAATATATTACACGATCGTGGATTTGTGAGCATTGGCTGTCAGCCTTGTACACGTGCCATACGGCCTGGAGAGGAATTCCGGGCCGGCAGGTGGTGGTGGGAAGACGCGGCGAAGAAGGAATGTGGGTTACACGAGAACACAAATACAAGTATGAGAGTATGAGAGTATGAGAGTATGGGAGTTAAAATCCCTACTCTTATACTCCCATACTCCCATACTCACATACTGAAAAAAATGGATTATTTAGACGAATTAGAATCTGAGGCCATTCACATTCTCCGCGAAGTAGCAGGACAGTTTGAAAAACCTGCTCTCCTTTTTAGTGGCGGAAAGGATTCAATAACACTCGTACACCTGGCACTGAAAGCTTTCAGACCCGGAAAATTCCCCTTTCCCCTGGTGCATATTGATACGGGACACAATTTTAAAGAGGCCCTGGACTACCGGGACCGCCTGGCTTCCACGATCGGAGAAAAACTCATCGTCCGTAATGTAGAGGACACGATCCGTTTAAAATCTTTAAAGGAACCCGCAGGTAAATTCGCCAGTCGCAATGCCCTTCAGACCTACACCCTGCTGGATACGATTGAAGAATTCGGATTTGATGCATGTATTGGCGGTGCCCGGAGAGATGAAGAAAAAGCAAGGGCCAAGGAAAGGATTTTTTCAGTACGGGACGAATTCGGTCAGTGGGATCCCAAAAGACAGAGACCGGAATTATGGAATATCTATAACGGCAAGATTCAAAAAGGTGAAAATGTACGTGTATTCCCAATCAGCAATTGGACGGAACTCGATATATGGAATTATATACGTCGCGAAAAAATTGATCTGCCTACGATCTATTTTTCCCATGAAAGAGATGTGATTTCACATGAAGGACAACTAGTGGCGGTATCCTCTTTTATCCGTCTGGAGGAATCCGACCAGGTGATGCGCAAAACAGTCAGATATCGCACCGTCGGCGACATGACCTGCACGGCAGCGGTAGAATCTTCAGCGAGTAATATTGATGACATCATCAATGAAATTATTCTTACCCGGACCAGTGAACGGGGTGAAACACGTATCGATGACAAGATTTCTGAAGCTGCCATGGAAGACAGAAAAAAGAACGGATATTTTTAAATAATAAATTCCCGAATGGATCTTTTACGATTTATAACAGCAGGCAGTGTGGATGACGGAAAGAGTACTCTGATCGGCAGACTCCTGTACGATAGTAAAAGCATATTGAGTGACCAGCTGGAGGCTTTGGAAAGACAAAGCAGGAATAAAGAGGAAGGAAGTATAGATCTGGCATTGCTCACCGATGGCCTGCGCGCTGAAAGAGAACAGGGAATCACCATCGACGTCGCTTATAAATATTTCAGTACGCCCAGAAGAAAATTCATCATTGCGGATGCCCCCGGCCATATTCAATATACCCGCAATATGGTTACGGGAGCTTCCAATGCACAGTTGATGATCATCCTGGTGGATGCACGAAATGGCATCGTTGAACAAACAAGAAGACATACCATTATCGCTTCCTTATTGAATATGCCGCATGTGGTTGTAGCCATAAACAAAATGGATCTGGTGGAGTTTTCCCAGGATGTTTATAATAATATCGTCATTGAGTACGCCGCGATTGCCAAATCGCTGGGCCTGAAGCATGTCAGCTTTATCCCGATCAGCGCACTGAATGGTGACAATATCGTAGACAAATCCGATCACATGAACTGGTATGAAGGCCCGTGCCTGCTGGATTTTCTTGAAACAGTTTCGATAGAATCAGAAATAAACCTGACACATGCCCGCATGCCTGTTCAATATGTAATTCGTCCACAAACGGAGGAATTGCCCGATTATCGCGGTTATGCAGGAAAGATCATCAGTGGTGTATACCGCGTGGGCGATGATATAGTTGTTTTACCATCAGGACTTAAAAGCAGACTGACACGCATAGAAACCAATCTGGAAAATGTGCAGGAAGCTGTTGCCGGACAGGCCGTCATCCTGCATCTGGAAGATGATATAGATATCAGTCGCGGTGATGTTCTAGTGAAAAAGGATCTCCCGCCACTCATAGGACAGGACCTGGAAGTTTTGCTCTGCTGGATGGACAGCAAACCATTGAAACCCGGCAATAAATATTTGATCCAACAGAACAGCCGCCGGATTAAATCGGTAGTGAAGGAAATCGAATACAGGCTGGATGTGAATTCACTGGAGAAAGTGGAAGGTATTGAGAGTGTTGGTCTGAATGAAATTGTGCGTGCCAAAATAAAAACGGCTTCACCATTGGCTTATGATCTGTATAAAGATCTGCGGGTGAACGGAGGCCTCATACTGATTGATGAAAACAGTAATGTAACCGTAGGCGCCTGCATGATTCAACAATAATTTTTAATTAAGATAGCGGATGAACCACAGCAAACAAATACAAAATGTAATCTTCGCAGGTGCCGGACCAGGGGATCCTGAATTAATTACACTTAAAACAGTCAGACACCTGCGAAATGCCGATGTGATTATCACCGACCGTCTTGTAAGCGAGGCCATTCTTGATTCTTATGCGAATCCTGGTGCCTTGATATTACATGCCGGTAAACAAAGAAAAAGAGAAGGTTCAACGCCACAACATATCATCAACGAATTACTGGTAGAATATGCTTTACAGGGAAAGAAAGTTCTTCGGTTAAAAGGCGGAGACGTATCCGTTTTTTCAAATCTTCTGGATGAACTACAGGCGCTGAATAAGTATCATATACCTTATGAAATTATTCCGGGCATTACCGCTGCCTGTGGCGCTGCTGCTTACGCCGGTATCCCTTTGACTGCACGTAACTATGCACAGGCCGTGCGTTTCCTTACGTTACACAAAAATGAAGTCATCCAACCATCCTACTGGATGGAGCTTGCTCAAACCGAAGATACTCTTGTGTTTTATATGTCGGGGGCTACAACAAATGAACTTATAAAACAATTACTTGATCATGCCATTGACCCGGGAACATCCATTGCCGTGATTGAACAGGCTACCACACCCTGCCAAAAGATATTCAGCTGCCGCATTGACCAATATGAACAGGAATTCGGAAACAGGAATTACACATCCCCTACCCTGATCATCATTGGTAAAGTGGCATCATTGCACCAGGAATTTAAATGGGTACCGGAAAATGAATCAGACAGAGATTTATATTTTAAACCAGTAACAAAAAATAAGGAAGAGGAGGTCAGAGCATGAGCCCGGAAAAAAAGAATCAGATCAGGGAATTTATTGATTCCCTTAGTAAGCAGGAGCAAGCCTGGACCAATGGATATCTTGACGGTATTCTGAATGGTGCTCCTGTTACAGAGGCGCAGACTACCAGGGTTGGCGCGGACAATAAAAAAATTACTATCGCTTATGGAACTGAATCCGGTAACTCAAAAAAAATTGCAAACATTTTTGCCTCCCGGGCCAAACAGGAAGGGATTCATGCAAAAATCGTAAGCCTTGATCAATACCGTTTATCAGATCTCCCGAAAGAGGAGTATTTTCTGACTGTCATCAGTACACAGGGCGAGGGTGAACCACCTGCTTCGGCTAAAAAATTCTATGATCATATTCACCAGAACGGTTTTAAACTGCCCAAACTAAAATATGGTGTGCTCGCTCTCGGAGATACTTCATACCCAATGTTCTGTAAAGCAGGCGAAGATGTAGATCTGCAGCTGGGTAGTCTCGGAGGTTCCCGGATTGTCGGCATACAACGCTGCGATGTTGACTTTGAATCCGACGCGCATCACTGGATGAACGAAGTGATTCAAAAAATAAGCGGTCATCATACCTCATCAGAGATTGTATCAAAACCGGTAAAAAAATCTACAGGAAAGAAAATATACCAGGGCGAAATCCTGACGAATATCAATCTGAACGACCGGGGGTCATCAAAAAAAACCCATCATATTGAGATTGCCTGTGAAGATGTCTATTATAAACCCGGGGATTCCCTGGGCATCGTTCCACATAATCCGAAAAATGTAGTAGACGCTATTATCGAACTGACTGGTATTGATCCTGAAAGAACATTTGTACATCGAAACAACACTTATTCTGTGTATGAACTTCTTCAGAAAAAATTAAATATTATTTACCTTCCTGAACGGGTAGTAGCAAAATATGCTGCGCACGTACAGGCTGATATTCCTTTTATAAAAACCGGTCTGTTGGATTTGCTGCAAACCTATCCTGTAAAAGATGCAGCCCAATTTGAAGTCTTTTTGCAACAGTTGGAGCCCACCACGCCACGGTTATATTCGATTTCATCTTCTCTGGAAACGGTGGACGGAGAGGTTCACCTGACTGTGGCAAGAGATGCTTTTACCATTGCCGAAGAATTGAAATTCGGTTTATGCTCTGACCTTTTATGCAGTTTGAAAACCGGGGACAAGATTGACTTTTATATCCATCACAATGATCAGTTCCGTTTACCGGATGATCATAAAGATGTCATTATGATTGGGCCGGGAACGGGAATTGCACCATTCAGGGCCTTCCTGAGCGAAAGGGAATCTGCCGGCGCCAGCGGCCGAAACTGGCTGTTTTATGGCGATCAGCATTTTGTCAGCGATTTCCTGTACCAGACAGAATTACAACAATGGCTGGAAAGCGGTGTGTTGAATGCATTGGATGTTGCTTTCTCCCGTGATCAGCCGGAAAAAATTTATGTGCAGGATAAGATCAGACAAAAAGCTGAAGACTTTTTTAATTGGATCGAGAATGGCGCTACAATATATGTTTGCGGAGCCAAGAGAATGAGCGAGGATGTAGAAAAAACCATTCTGGACCTGATCACTAAATCCGGGAAACCGGAGAATGCTGAAGCCTATCTCAACGAACTGAAATCGACAGGTAGATATTTGAAAGACGTTTATTGAAATTCTCCATATGAGTGCAGAAAATTTATCAGGGATTGAAAAAATCAAGCAGGCCAGTGACGCGCTTAGGGGAACCATTCAACAGGGACTGGCCGACGAAATAACAGGCGCAATCAGCGAAGACGATAAAGCACTCGTAAAATTTCACGGAATGTATCTTCAGGATGACCGTGATCGCAGGGACGAGAGAGCGGAAAAAAAACTGGAACGTTTATATTCTTTTATGATCAGGCTCCGCCTGCCGGGCGGATTGCTCAGTGCCGAACAATGGCTCGCTACGCAGGACATAGCAGGAGAACATACAACCGGTGTCATCAAAATCACCACAAGACAAACGATACAATTGCATGGTTTGTATAAATCACATATAAAACCGACCATCCAGGCATTTAATGAGGCAAAACTTCATTCCATTGCTACCTGCGGAGATATAAACAGGAATGTGATATGTGCCGCACATCCAAGGCAATCGCCCATCCACAAGCAAATCCATGATTTTGCATTTAAAATCAATGATCTGCTACTTCCCAAAACAAAAGCCTATTATGAAATTTGGCTCGATGAAGAAAAGATCGCCGATAAAAAAGACGAAGAGGATCCTTTATACCAGGACCGGTATCTTCCCAGAAAATTTAAAATAGCGCTGGCTATTCCTCCTAACAACGATGTGGATGTATTTGGAAATGACCTTGGCCTGATAGCCATCATAGAAAATAATCAGCTACAGGGATATAATATTGCAATCGGTGGAGGTATGTCTTCAACCCACGGCAACCCAGCTACTTATCCCCGGCTGGCAACGGTAATCGGGTTTGTAAGCGGAGAAGAAAAAATATTGAAAACGATTTACGAAATCGTAACCATTCAAAGAGATTACGGGAACCGGGCAGACAGGTCACTCGCGCGTTTGAAATATACTGTTGATAAACTGGGAGTTGATTTTTTCAAGGCAGAAATCGAACGTCGTACGGGATTCCCGTTAGAAAAAGAAAGAACTTTTGAATTCACCCAACGGAAAGACTATTATGGCTGGTTTCAAAATATTGATAAATTATGGTACTATACTCCATTTATTGAAAACGGACGCGTAGTAGATGATGAAAAAGTGGCTATGAAAACGGCACTCTATGAAATAGCAGCAACCAATAAACTTAATTTCAGATTTACTACCAATCAGAACGTCATCCTGGCCGACATACATGAGAAGGACAGGAATGAGATCAGAAAAATTCTTAAGAAATATCAAATTGAAGAATATACCGATTCAATTACTGAGATCCGGAAAAATTCAATGGCCTGCGTGGCATTGAACACCTGTCCCCTGGCATTTGCAGAAGCACAGCGCTACCTTCCTTCGCTATTAGGTAAAATTGAACCGCTGCTTGAAAAAAACGGACTTCAGAAGGAAGAGATTATTCTCCGTATGACCGGTTGCCCCAATGGTTGTGCGAGATCCTATATAGCCGAAATCGGATTTATCGGAACCGCTTTAGGTAAATATAACCTACAGCTGGGTGGCGATCATGCCGGCATGCGACTGAATAAGGTTTATCGGGAAAGTCTGGATGAAAAGGCTATCCTGCACGAACTGGATCTTTTGCTGGAACTATTTGCAAAAGAGAGAAAATCAAAAGAATCATTCGGCGATTTCGCTGTGCGCAAACAGCTGGTCTAAAGTATATGCAATAGCCGTCGTTGTTGAAATTCCAAAAAGAATTCTATAAAATGAGTCGAACCTGCTTAAAAATTAATAATAAAAATAAAATCCAAAAGTCTACTAAATTAATAGAGAATTTACTATTTTCGCCATTTACCGGCTATCATCAACCGAAGAACACGAGAATAAAATGAGTAAAGAACAAACACCGGGGATTTTTTTAAACAGGACGGACAAGAACCGCCTGTTTCCGGTATTTCTGAAACTCGAAGAACTTGAAGTGTTATTGGTTGGTGGCGGCAAAGTGGGATTGGAAAAACTGACTGCCATTTTGCATAATGCACCGGCAACTTCTGTTACCATTGTTGCTATTGAAATAGCGGAAGGAATCAAAAGTCTGGCAGAAAATTTTCCCAGAGTAAAACTAATTGAAAGGGCCTTTGAACCAGAGGACCTGGATGAGAAGGAAATAGTGGTCGTCGCTGTAAATGATAAATCAACCAGTAACTATATACGGGTTTTATCCAAGCAAAAAAAATTGCTGATCAATGTAGCTGATACGCCCGAACTCTGCGATTTTTATCTGGGCTCCATTGTCGACAAGGGTAATTTGAAAATTGCAATTTCGACAAACGGCAAATCTCCCACAATCGCGAAAAGGATGCGCGAGCAGTTAACCGAACTTATCCCAGATGAGATTGAGGGGGTTATTCAGAATATGCATGATATCAGGCAGGATTTGAAGGGAGACTTTGTCGATAAAGTCAGGCAATTGGATGATCTGACAAAACTACTCAGTGCCAAACAGGAAAAATTGGAGCAGGTCGTTCCACCCGTTGGAAAAAACTGGACTAAGATTGTCGTGTTCTGCCTGCTGGCATTTCTGTTTATGGTTTTGGGTCACGCGATACTTTCATATTTACCGCTTCATGAGATCACTACCGGAATAAAAAAAATTCCTGAATATATAAATGTTCCGTCATTCCTGATGATGTTAATGACCGGTTTCCTCGCTCAGATGGTAGATGGCTCTATGGGTATGGGGTATGGTACAATTTCCACCACTTTCCTGTTGGCCAATGGAGTGAATCCGGCCATTGTAAGCAGTCGGGTTCACACAGCGCGTGTATTCTCGAGTGGTGTTTCCGGTTACAGCCATCATCGCTTCGGGAACATTAATAAAAAATTATTCCGGACGCTTGTCATCCCGGGTGTGGTGGGCGCTCTGCTGGGTGCAACACTTGCATTTTATGGACAAAAATATTCCGTTTATGTGCGTATACCCCTTTCGGTTTATACACTTTACCTGGGTTACTTCATTGTGAAAAAAGCATTCCGGAAAAAAAACCGGCAATATAAAATTAAAGGCGCCGGATGGCTGGCCTCAGCGGGTGGATTCATGGATGCCTTTGCAGGAGGCGGATGGGGATCCCTGGTTACCGGAACACTTATTTCAAAAAGGAGAAATCCACGGTATGTAATCGGATCTGTTTGTCTGGCGGAATTCTTTGTTGTATTTGCAAGTTCGATCGCATTCTTTATATACCTGAAGACATTTTTTTTAATGGATGTTGCCGGCCTGATTATCGGTGGTCTGATAGCAGCACCTATTGCCGCGCGCCTGGTAGGTAAAATACCTATGCGGACTATGTATATCGCTGTCGGTTTACTTGTTGTAATTACCAGTGTACTGACCTTGATTAAGGGCATTTCAAATGTATATGGATTGTAAGCTGAAGGTTTAAAGCGTAAAGCAGAAAGCCTTTTGAGTATTTTAGTCGAAATGAAATATTAAATACAAAAATGTTCTTTTTTTAGTCTATTAAAATTATAGACTTTATAATAAACAACATGAAACAAAGACCAAAGGATCGATGTAGAAATTGAATTTTAAATAAAAACTCATTTCAGCATCATCATCAAACTGCAAACAAAATGAATCACGCAATTCGTTTCTTACTATTATCTGTCATTACTGTTTTTTTTTCGATAGGTGCATTAGCACAGGGCAATAATCTGATTTATATCGCGGGTAAAGTGAATGACAAGGGAACCGGAAAACTGTTGGCGGGCGTCAGTGTGGAAATCAAAGGGACCATTGCGGGCACCATAACCAGTGATTCGGGAAGTTTCAACCTGAGAACAAAAAACAAATTTCCACTGACACTGATTTTTACTTCCGTCGGATTTGCTCCCCAGGAATATATTGTCAAAGGCATTGAATCAAAACTGTATGTGGCACTGGAAACCCAGACGGCCCTGGGAACTGAAGTAGTGGTAACTGCTTCAAGGGTTTCGGAAAGCAGACTGAAATCACCGGTAGCCATCGAGAAACTGGATATCCGCGCAATTCGTGAAACCGCTTCGCCCAATTTTTATGATGCCCTCCAAAATGTAAAGGGTGTTCAAATGACAACATCGAGCCTGACCTTTAAGATTCCGAATACCCGGGGATTTAATATTCCAAATAATTTCCGATTTGTGCAGTTGGTAGACGGAGTGGATATACAATCAGCAACATTAGGCGTTCCCCTTGGCAATGCAATTGGTCCGACAGAACTGGATATCGCCAGTGTGGAAATTACACCGGGCGCCGCTTCTGCATTATATGGTATGAACGCCATCAACGGGATGGCCAATCTGATTACAAAAAGTCCATTTATATACCAGGGTCTGAGTGTATATCAGAACACTGGAGTAAACCATGTGGATGGTATTGATGATGCGCCAAGTATATTAACAGAATCAGCCATCCGGTATGCAAAGGCATTTAATAACAAATTCGCCTTTAAAGTAAACTTCGGATATATGCAGGGAGTTGACTGGCGTTCGAATACAAAAACAGATCAGAACCCAAATAATTTACCCAGTGCAAATCCCGGTTTTCCAGCTTTGAACGGGCCCCAAAACAATACAGCTTATGATGGCTGGAATAAATATGGTGATGACGCGCTGGCGGGCAGTAACCTGATTTCTTTAAGCGGTCTCAATATCGATGGAAAGGCAAACCAAACGCTGCGTATTGCACGTACCGGATACTGGGAGAATGATCTGGCTGATCCGAAAGTCAGCAATTTGAAATTTGACGGGCAACTGAACTGGCGCGTCTCAGAAAATGCCGAATTATCTTATGGATACCGGTATGGAACAATGGATGGCACTTTTCAGAGAGGCAATAAAATCAGGCTGAATGGTGCTTCCGTACAAAATCATCACATCACGTTAACAGGTAGCAACTACTCTGTCAGTGCCTACATGTCGATAGAAAATACCGGCCATTCCTATAATATAAAACCGCTGGCAGACAATATGGACCTGCACACAGGCGGTGCTTCCGATACCAAGACGCCAACCAGTTGGGGAACGAAATATAAAAATGCTTTACTAGCTTATGCGGCTGAAAATGGAGGATCCCTGACATCTGCAAACCTGGCCGCAGCCAATCAATATGCCAGGGCCCAGGCTGATGCAAGCCGGGTACAACCCGGTACACCAGCGTTCAAAGCATTGATGGATACCATTATTAATATCAATAACTGGGATATCAAAGCAAGTACCACGCCGGATGCGCCGGTAACCGGTGGTGCGGCACTTTGGCAAAGAAGTCGCATGTACAATGCGGATGCACAATGGGATCTGACGCAATACACAAAGTCTTTCAATTTGCTGGTAGGAGGAAATGCCAGGCTATATGATATCATTCCGGATGGTAATAATTTTGTGGATTTTTCAAGGCCCATCGATCAACGGAATAAAGAGTTGCCTAACGGTACTTTTGGAAGCCTGGTATCGTATAAAAACATTGGCGGATTTTTCCAGGTAACGAAAACCTTATTTGACGAAAAATTAAAATTATGGGGATCGCTTCGTATTGATTATAATCCTTATTATAAACCCATATGGACTCCCCGACTGGCAGCCGTTTATACATTTAAGGAAAAACATAATTTCCGTTTTACATTCCAGGAAGGATACCGTTTCCCCGCCCTGTTTGAGGCCTTATCTTTTGTAAACAATGGAAGGGTAAGAAGAGTCGGCAGCCTCCCTTTTATTAATGACGGTCTGGGATATCTTCAAAACAGCTATACACAACAATCGGTCGTAGTTTTTAATGCAGTCGTCAGCGCACAAGGCAATACAGATGCCGCAGCATTGGCCAACGCCAACCTGCTGCAGTTAGCCAATCTGCCGGATGCAAAACCGGAAAAGATCACCTCATTTGAATTCGGTTATAAATCGGTTCTGCTGGATAACTCGCTGGTTGTGGACCTGGATGCTTATGTAAATCAGTATAATGGATTTCTCGGACAGGTGCAGGTATATGTTCCAAACGGCGTAAACGTGGGAACAAATGCGGGTGTGCTCGCCATGCTGGACCGTAACCGGGATCCGACAACAGCTTCCGGTGGCAATGCAGCAAGTTTGGGACAGAGCCGCTATCGTGTATATACCAACGCAATCAGTACCTATTACAATTGGGGATCCGCACTGGCTTTAACCTATAACTTCTACAGGGCCTATACCATTAACGGAAATGTCAATTTCAATAACATGAAAGCCAGTAATCCGAATGACATTTTCGTAACAGGTTTTAATACCCCGCAGTGGAATACCGCCCTCTCTTTTGGAAATCCGTTGGTTGCCAAAAACACCGGGTTTAATATCACCTGGAGATGGCAGGACTCATTCCTCTGGCAGAGTCCACTCGTAAATGGTACAGTTTCAGCATTTAATACCATCGATGCGCAGATAAATTACCGGTTAATAAAACAGCATACGATGATCAAATTAGGGGGAACCAATATACTAAATCACAGATATATCCAATATGCCGGGGGCCCTACGCTGGGTGCTATTTATTATGTGGCCGTAACGGTTGACGGATTGCTTCAATAAGCCTGAGGCTGGAGGCGTGAGGCTCGAGGCAGGACAAACTTCATGTATTCTGCTTCCAGCCTCCTGCTTCCTGCTTACCGCCTCCTGCTTCCAGCCTTCTGCTTATCTCAGGATATCACCGTATTTCTTTAATATTTAAACTTTTCGATTATCTTTGTGTTGTTAGTTAGTAATAACGCATGAAAAACAGAGTATTCCCAATTTGTTGTTGTTGTTGTACTGCAAACCGGATAAACCGGGTGGGGAATATTCTTATATAGAAGAAAGAAAAAAATTATAAACTATACAAGGCTCCACTCAATGTGGAGCCTTTTTTTTAAATATGTCCAATTCGACAATCATAGGAACGCCTGGTATGGCAGAAAATCTGGCTGATTTGCGGAATCAAATCGGCAATACGCCATTGATAAGCTTTCCGGGTATTTTCCGGAAAAAAAATGTGTTGTTATTTGCCAAACAGGAATGGAAACAACTTTCGGGCAGCGTAAAGGCGAGAGCCGCCTATGCCATTTTTCGTGATGCTATTGAAAAGAAACAACTGTACCCCGGGAAGATCCTCCTTGATGCAACCAGTGGGAATACCGGGATTGCCTATGCCCAGATTGGGAAATTTCTTGGTATCAGAGTGGCCCTTTGTCTACCAGAAAATGCTTCTATAGAAAGGAAGGATATCCTTCGGTCATTAGGAGCTGAACTCATCCTTACATCACGTTTCGAAGGAACCGATGGCGCTCAGGAAGTCGCCCGCTTTATGGCAGAGAAATCACCTGACCAGTATTTTTACGCAGATCAATATAAAAATGAAAATAACTGGAAGTCACACTACCATGGTACAGCCATCGAAATTCTGAATGAAGTTCCCGGCATCACGCATTTTGTAACTGGGCTTGGTACCACCGGCAGTTTCGTAGGAACATCCAGAAGACTTAAGAAAGAAAAACCTTCCGTCAGGCTTATTTCACTCGAACCCGACAATGCTTTGCATGGTCTGGAGGGATGGAAACATCTGGAAACGGCCGTTGTGCCCGGAATATATGATCCATGGATTGCGGATGAAAATATTGAAATCGATACAGAAGAGGCTTATCAGATGATCGTGGACGTAAAAGAAAAAGAAGGTTTAATTCTGAGTCCTTCATCTGCGGCCAATCTGGTGGGAGCCATTCGGGTGGCCTCAAAAATTGATAATGGAATAATCGTAACGCTTTTGCCAGACAATGGTGATAAATATGGTGAACTAATAAATAAATTATTTAAATGATTGTTGTTGAATCCGGTCCTCTCTCTGAGATGAAAACACATGCTTTGAACACATTTCCGGATGAATGCTGCGGGTTTTTATACGGTATCGAGCAAACTGGCGGCAACCGGGTGATTACAAAAATATTGGAAGTAAACAATTCGAAAACGGGTGATAAAAAACGTCGTTTTGAAATCTCGGGCAAAGACTATATGCTGGCAGAAAAATTTGCTCTTGAAAATGATGTTCTTCTACTCGGAATATATCATTCACATCCCAACCATCCGGCCATACCTTCCGAACATGACCGCGTAGCAGCCTTGCCCTATTTTTCATATGTTATTCTTTCGGTCAAGCCGGGGAAAATTGATCATATACGGAGCTGGCAATTGAACGAAGAATCGCAATTTGAAGAAGAAGTATTTTCACCTGCACATTTAAATCAACCTATATAATGGCAACAGTAATAATTCCAACACCACTACGAAAATTCACGAATCAAACGGCAAGAGTCCAGATTGAAGCTGGAACAATAGGAGAAGTCATTGACCAGATCACACTTGATTTTCCGGAACTAAAAAAACATTTGCTCGATCAGCAGGGCGGCATACGATCATTTGTAAACATATTCGCAGGCGATGAAGATATCCGGGATCTGCAAAAAGAAAATACGCCCGTAAACAATTCAACGATAATCAGTATTGTGCCGGCTATCGCTGGCGGCTCATTTTAAAAAACAAATTATGTCATATCAGGATTTAGAATTTACCCGGGAAGAACTGGCACGCTATAACAGGCATATCATCATCCCCGGATTTGGTGAAGAAGGTCAAAAAAAATTAAAGGCAGCCAAAGTATTAATTATCGGAAGTGGCGGTCTTGGCAGTCCCGCATTACTCTATCTCACAGCAGCCGGGGTCGGTACCATCGGCATCGTTGATTTCGATGTAGTGGACGATAGTAATCTGCAAAGGCAGGTAATATTTGATATCAGGGAAATCGGAAAACCCAAAGTGGAAGCAGCCAAACGCCGGCTGGAGGCATTGAATCCCCACACCCGTTTTATTTTGCACAATACCCATCTCAATTCAGGAAATGCGCTGGATATTATAAAGGATTATGACGTGGTTGCTGACGGAACTGATAATTTTCCAACCCGCTATTTGGTCAACGACGCAACGCTCATACTGGATAAACCCAATGTTTATGGATCGATATTCCAGTTTGAAGGACAGGTTTCAGTATTTAATTATGTGAATGAAAAAGGCGAAAGAGGTCCCAATTACAGGGATCTTTATCCTACACCTCCACCGCCCGGATTGGTTCCCAGCTGCGCAGAAGGTGGTGTGCTTGGCGTATTACCGGGAATCATTGGAAGTCTGCAGGCCCTGGAAGTGATCAAAGTGATTACTGGTATTGGCGAACCTTTGTCCGGCAGGTTTTACACTTTCGACGCATTGAATTTTGATAGCCGGACATTTAATATCAAACGCCGGGATGATAACCCGGTGAATGGTAAGAATCCAACCATACGTGAACTGATCGATTATGAACAATTTTGTGGCATGCGTGCTGTCGAAGAAAAGCCGGCAAAAGAAATTACCGCAAGGGATCTGTATGACTGGCAGGTGAAAGGCAAAAAATTCAAATTGATTGACGTCAGAGAACCTTCGGAATATAAAATAGTTCAGATCGGAGGCACACTGATCCCGTTGTCTACCGTTTTAGAACATACAGATGAAATTCCCAACGACATGGATGTGGTCTTTTTATGTAAATCGGGGGTCCGTAGTCTGAAAGCAATAAAAGAGCTTGAGGAAAAATTTGCTTTCAATAATTTATATAATCTGAAGGGCGGAATTCTTGCATACATAGACCAGGTTCAGCCTCAACTCACCCGTTATTAGGCATAAAGCCCAAAGCCTGATGCCTACAACTGATATGATTTAATTTATCAATTGGGTAAATAAAAAACGATAGTGGGTACATGAATACCAACTACCGTGTATTATTTGCCGTCCTAAATTATTTAAACAGCTTTAGTCTTTAAGCTTTGGGCTTTAGGCCTATTAAGAATTGAATTCTGACTTCGTGCGATTATACGCCGTATATCCCTTATCGACAACATCTTCGGCATCACCCTTCAAAGAAGAGAATTTTTCTTTCACACCGTCCACCAGGTCGGTAAATTTTCCTTTTAAATTATCTGCGAGATCATTTGTTTGCTCTGAAATTTTACGACGTGTTTCGGTTCCTTTATCCGGTGCAAATAAAATTCCCAATGCGGCTCCTACGGCTGCGCCTGCGATAAATCCAAAAAGTGTTTTAGAAGTACTCATGTTTTGTAATTTTAATAATTTTAAACAGTTCTGATTTATATATCTAAAATCCTTGCCAGAATCATTAAAATCAAAAAAAAATAAATAAAAGCGGTGGTAATGGCGAAAATTTAACCTGTTGCCTTGAATAGTGTGGCGTACAACATGCGTATTTGAGAAAAACAGTGTAATAATCCATTTTGCTGGTAGCGGATCATTTGCCGGATCGTATCATAAAGGAAAGGTTCATTCAGTACATCCCGGTATGTCTTAAGCACCAGTTGCTCTCCTAGATTCAATTGAACGAGGTCAACCATATAACCCGGCACTTCAACATTCAGATCCGGTTCATCTACACGGTTAAAATCTGATTTTATTCTGTCCTGTAATTTACCCCCCAACGTTTCTATATGTGCGATAAGTTCATTTGCATATTGTTTGCTCTCCTGTGCCAGTGCCAGCAGGGACAATCTCAATTGTAAATTCTGGATTCGTTTGGCCACCTGCTCGTAATTATTTTTTACTTCCTGCAAAGCATTGAGTAAGCGGGTTAGCTTGTCCAGAATTATTCCGGGGGTCTTATGGGCAACAGAAGCAATCATAAATAAGGATTTTAAGTAGTACGCACAACAATTGTACTAATTTAATTAATTATGAACGGATTAGCAAAAAAATAACTGCCAGTTTTTCATCCGACAGTTCGATGTTTACACTTGCATTCAATTAGTCAGCAGAACCCCGAATTACTTTCAGCAACACCGCCACGACGGCAATAACCAGCAAGATGTGAATGATACCACCGGCATGATAGCCAAGAAAACCGATAGCCCAGGCGATTACCAAGATAACTGCAATGACGTACAACAGATTTCCCATAATGATTATTTAAAATTTGAATTCAATCGTGTTCGGATGGTTTAAGATATAAAATATATGAACAGAAAGTCGATTCCCTTTCATTCCACTTAAAATGATGAAACGTCCATGATACACATAAATTCATTAAGAGAAAATAAATCTACAATCCGGGGAAAGATCCCGACACGAGCCTATTCTTTTATTTTATCAGGGTGCAGTTTAAAGGTCCAACCGACACGAACATCATTCATTTATTTTATCAAGGGTCCGGTTTATCAATTCCAGGCTTAGAGGCTTACTTAGAAAGCCATCAGCACCCTTTTGAAAAGCTATTGTTTTGTCAGAAACGCTGTCATTCGCTGTAACCATAATCACCCGGGTATTCGGATAATGAAGCTTAAGGTAAGGAATAAAGTCAATCCCCTGACCGTCTGGCAGGTTATTGTCCAGAAAAACAAGTGATGGCCGGTCAGAATACATGACGCGAGCCGCCTCAGCGAGATTGTATGCATAACCGGTCTTCAGATTTCTCTTATGGAGGATCCTGTCAAACAGATAACAGATGTCCGGTTCATCGTCAACAATTAATACATTTGAATATACACTCTCCCCCATAATCAACATCTATTGTTGAATGGATTCAATTCCCTTGCCAATAAACTGGTACGGCATTTGGATTTTATTTAAGCTAAAATAACAAAGCATATGATAAAGCCAGCTGAGATGACTACTTTAAGCCAGGTAATTGAAAAACTGAGGCTTAAACGCCAGGACAATGAATTCATCCTGACACCGGAGGGTTTTACAATTGGAACTGGAAAATTCTATCAGCCTCAGGATCTGAAAATCATTAAAACCTACCGTTTTGAAGGCGAATCGGATCCATCTGACTCATCTATTCTGTATGTCATGGAAGGCAATGATGGCACAATCGGATACAGCGTTGATATTTATGGCGCATACAGCAATCATGATGACGTGGATTATGATGGCTTTATTGTAAAAATTCCGGTTGAAGAGAGAGATGAACAACTTATTTTTGCGGATTAGCAGCCAAGTTTTTTTTGTCGTGGTATAAATTCATTTTGTTGTTCTAAGCATTATACCTTGATAAAGGTTATTACTTAGCTTTAGACTACTTACCTTACCTTATGCGTTAGGCTTTACGCTTTAAGCATAAAAAAATATGAACCGGCTGCTTCAGATTATTCTGTGTATTCTTCTATCAAAATCCGGTCAGACTCAGCCACTTCAATTATTACATTCAGGAAATGACGTTTCCCTGCGCGGATTATCCGTCGTGAACGATCAGGTACTTTGGGTTAGCGGTTCTGAAGGTACAGTGGGTCTGTCTACGAACGGAGGAATTGCCTGGAAATGGATGCGTATTCCACATTTCGAAAAATCGGATTTCAGAGATATAGAGGCCTTCAGTGACCGGGAAGCGATAATAATGGGCATTACGGAGCCAGCTGTCATTCTGTTAACAACAGATGCAGGAAACAGCTGGGCTATTGAATTTGAGGATACCTCAAAATCGGCATTTTTAGACGCCATGGATTTTTCCGGTAATCATGCAGCAGTTGTAGGCGATCCGGTAGCAGATCGTATTTTCTTTGCTGAGTCATCAGATCGGGGGAAGCGGTGGAATATAAATACTTCTTCCGGTTATATGCCAACAGCAGCCGGAGAATCTTTTTTTGCTGCCAGCGGATCCAATATTCAACATTTAGCAGACGGTTCCTGGGTGTTGGTTTCCGGAGGTATTCAATCCTGCATTTATTTTGGTAAATCCAGGATACCCCTCTTACTAATACATGGAACAGAAACGACAGGCGCTAATTCCATTGCAATAAATCCCGTCAATAGCAATCAGGCATTTATTGTTGGCGGCGATTTCAAACACGATACAGCGCAATACGGGAACAGCCTTCTGATTCAAATGAATCCATTTAATCAGAAAGTTCCTCTTACCCCACCCCATGGATACCGCAGTTGCGTTGAATATATAAACGAAAATCAAATGATATGCTGCGGAACCTCCGGGGTAGATATCTCAAACGATGGAGGATTACACTGGAACCTGATTTCAGATAAAAGTTTTCATGTTTGCCGAAAGTCAAAGAACGGAAATATTGTTTTTCTGGCAGGCAGTCATGGTGCGATTGCAAGATGGCAAACATCGTTTTAAGCTTTGGACTATAGGCTTTTGTATTGAAATTGAATTACATTTACAAGAACCTTTAACGTCCCGAACATATGAGATTTGAAGAAGCGCGTGTTTTTTTGCTCAACAAACTCGAAAATGAATTGCCGCCAGATCTCTACTACCACAATATTCATCACACCCGCGAAGTACTGGCTGCGTCCGAAGAACTGGCAGCATCGGAAAATATTTCCGGCGACGAACTTCTGCGCCTTAAAACGGCGGCTTTATTCCACGACAGCGGCTATCTGACCGTTTATGAGGGTCACGAAAATGCTTCCTGCGAACTGGCAACATCCTTTCTGCCGGATTTCGATTATGATGCAGAAAATATCAGGGATATATGCCAGCTGATCAAAGCGACCCAGATGCCCCAGACACCGATGAATAAGACAGCGCAAATCTTATGCGATGCTGACCTTTTCTACCTGGGCACAAACGACTATAGCGAAAATGCAGAGAACCTTTTCCTGGAGATGCAAAAAATGGGCATTATCAAGCACCGGTCGGAATGGATGGAAAAGCAGATTAAATTTCTGGAAGATCACCGGTATTTCACCGATGCAGCAATAGAAAAACTCTCCGGCGGACAGCACCTGAACCTGATTTCTCTGAAAAATCAGATGCAAACGGCTCATTCGGTTACCGGACATAAGAGATTTAACCTTTCGGATCTGTTTCTTATAGTCATCGGAGTAATCACTGCTGCGTTTTCATTAAAAGCCTTTCTGGTCCCAAATAATTTTTTTGACGGTGGAATAACCGGCATCTCCCTCCTTATTCATGAGATCTATCATTTTAATTTGGGTTATGTGATTGTAATCGCCAATCTTCCTTTCGTATTTATGGGCCTGTTTACTATAAATAGCCATTTCGCCTGGAAAACCCTGCTGTGTATTTTTCTATTGGGACTTTGCCTGATCTATGTTCCTTATCCTGTTATAACCAACGATAAATTACTGGTATCCATTTTTGGAGGATTCTTTCTTGGCATCGGAATCGGTCTGACAATGCGGGCGGGCTGCGCGGTGGATGGGATTGAAGTACTCGCATTATATACCTGGCGGAGAACCAGTTTCACTATCAGCGAGATAATACTTGCCTTGAACGTACTCATATTTAGTATTGCGGCTTCACGTTTCGGTATTCCGGTGGCCCTCTATTCCATGCTCACCTACTTTACGGCAACCAAAACCATTGATTATGTGGTGGAAGGTATCGAAGCCTATACAGGGGTGACCATCATTTCCGGGAAAAGTGAATTGGTTAAACAGAGGCTGGTAAATGAATTAGGTCGTGGAATTACGATTTATAAAGGGGAACGGGGATTTTTACCCGGTAAATTCCATGTTCATGCTGAAGTGGACATTATTTTCACGGTGATCACCAGGCTGGAACTTCGCAAATTAAAAAACCTGGTGACAGAAATCGATCCCCAGGCATTTGTGTTTGCCCATACTATAAAAGAGGCTTCCGGAGGTATAATGAAAAGGCGGCATATTCACTGATCGCACCTTAAAACCATATTTTATTTTCATTATATTTATTCATGCCAAAGGAATGACATGACCCTGAAACAACTATCTGTTTTTCTGTTCTGTTTCATGTTTTCGGGCTGTTGGTTTTCCAGCCATCCGGTTCCAATTCCTCCCGGTGAATCTCAGTTTTTAAAACCCGTACAAGAACCATTTAAGTTTTCAGCGCCTGGAAAATTCAAATGGAAAGATGTGCCTGCAGATAGCATCCATCCCGGGCATATAATTCCATGGTGGTTTTCATGGTGGGCGGAACTCCTTTACTTTTTAATTTTTATGGGATTGCTCAGACTATGGGTCAGACAACGATTCCTCCGTCTGTTAAACGAAAATGCCTGGCTTGAACAAAAAGTCGCCGAACGCACGGAGGCGCTCAGTCAATCACTGGAAAACCTTCGGCAGACGCAGACCCACTTGATACAGGCCGAAAAAATGGCATCTCTGGGAGAACTCACCGCCGGTATTGCCCATGAAATTCAGAATCCGCTGAATTTTGTAAATAATTTTTCAGAAGTCAATACAGAGCTCCTGGAAGACGTAAACAAGTCGTTGGATAAAGGCAATGTATCGGAAGTAAAGTCAATTTTGAAAGATATCGAAATGAACATGGGAAAAATTACATTCCATGGCAAGCGTGCCGATGCCATTGTGAAAGGGATGCTGTTGCACTCACGCGCCAGCAGTGGTCAGAAAATCCTCACTGACATAAATATGCTGGCGGATGAATATCTGCGCCTGAGTTATCATGGCCTGAGAGCAAGGGACAAGTCGTTCAATGCCCAGTTCGTCATGGATTTTGATGAAAAAACCGGAGAACTCATGCTGGTACAGCAGGATATTGGACGCGTTTTACTGAACCTTTTCAATAATGCTTTTTATTCGGTTACAGAAAAAAAGAAACAGATGGAAAAGGCGGCCGCAGCCGGAGACATGACAAAGGAAATATATGAACCCATCGTTTCTGTAAGCACCAAAAGGAAAAAAGACTCTGTTGAAATCAGAATCAGGGACAACGGACAGGGTATCCCAAAAAAAGTGATTGACAAAATTTACCAGCCGTTTTTTACGACGAAACCCGCCGGGCAGGGAACGGGCCTCGGACTGTCATTGAGCTACGATATCATAGCAAAAGACCACAATGGGAAAATAGATGTGACGACAAAAGAAAACGAGTACACAGAATTCGTTATTGAATTACCCGTACCGGTATCATAAATATTTGAATAATAAGACAATATAGGCATAATGAAAATACTTGTGGTTGACGACGAAAAAGACATTCAGCAATTATTTGAGCAGCGTTTTCGTAGGGAAATAAAGAGTGGCGAGTTTGAATTTGTTTTTACTTTCTCCGCACCGGAAGCCATCGAATACTTAAATCGTATCCAGCACGAAGTGGTATTGATTCTTTCTGATATCAATATGCCCGGTATGAGCGGATTTGAACTACTAAGTGAAATAAAAAAGAAATTTAAAGCACCTCCGCCCGTCGTGATGATGATCACGGCATATGGAGACGATGAAAAATATCATCACGCCCTGGAATTGGGCGCAGATGACTTTCTGACAAAACCTTTAGACTTCAATCTTTTGAAAACAAAACTTAAATTATTGGAAAATGGCTAAAATACTGGTAGTGGATGACGAGCCGGATTTAGAAGTCCTCATTAAACAAAGATTCCGGAAACAAATCCGTGACCGTCAATACGAATTTGTATTCGCAGTGAATGGATCCGATGCATTGGATAAGATCAGGGAATCCGAAGATCTGGACATCGTACTGAGTGATATCAATATGCCGGAAATGGATGGCCTCACCCTTCTGGATAAAATTGGACAGCTAAACCCGATCTTAAAGGCCGTAATTGTTTCTGCATATGGCGATATGGATAATATACGGATTGCCATGAACCGGGGTGCGTTTGATTTTATTACCAAGCCCGTAAATTTTGAGGATCTGGACCTGACAATCGTAAAGACCATCCGTCATGTTAACCAGACGCGTCAAACGCTCAAAGCAATCCGTGAAAATAATATTTTGCGGATGTATGTGGATGAAACGGTGCTGAATTTCATGAACAGACCTGAGTTTGAGTCTGCTTTATTAAAGAATGAAACCATTGAGGCCTCTATCGCCTTTATTGATATTTGCGGATTTACTTCCATTACTGAATCTGAACAGCCCAATGTGGTCGTCAATATGCTGAACAGCTATTTTGATGTGATCGTGAAAGAAATCATCGCACAGAATGGATACGTGGATAAATTTATAGGTGACGCCGTGCTGGCAGTGTTCCGGAATGAATATCACCTCGACCGGGCTGTAGATGCCTGTCTGGCGGTAAAAAACGAAATTGAAAAATTGGTTTCAAAGCACGATGATGGACAGAGTTTTAAGCCCAAGGTTTCCATTGGCATTCATTCCGGTGAAATGGTTTGCGGAAATATCGGATCGGCGAGTCTTCGCCGTCTTGATTACACGGTAATCGGAGATGTGGTGAATACAGCTGAACGTTTGCACCAGGCTGCGGAGAACGGGCAAATTATTATTGCAGAATCCTCTTTTGAACGGATCAAGCAATCTTTCCGTTGTAACAAGCTAAAGGAAGTACAACTGAAACACAAAGCACATCCGGTGCAGATTTATGAGGTAATCTCATAATAATTGTCAATTGTTAATTGTCAATTGTTAATTGTCAACTGTTAATTATTTATATTCAACACACCCACTTC
>Ga0070733_10000487_pt1 | contig 32436 bp, 29 predicted proteins | sample Coa_R1_9_FD_66450 | JGI IMG/M metagenome (GOLD analysis project Ga0070733, IMG submission 66450) | Surface soil microbial communities from Centralia Pennsylvania, which are recovering from an underground coalmine fire - Coalmine... | ecosystem: Environmental > Terrestrial > Soil > Unclassified ...
GTCGGGCTCGTGTCCGGCATGGTGGTCGTGGCAATCATCATGCTCATGGGCGGCGATTTCACCCTGTTCCTCAGCGATCATGCCTTCATCATCGTCGTCGGCGGATCGATCGCCGCCACCATGATCCGGTTTCCGCTCAGCGCCATGCTGCACGGCTTTCCGCTGGGCGCGAAATTCGCCTTCACCATGAGCCGGCTGTCGGCGCGCGAACTGGTCGACGAACTCGCCCGCATCGCCGAGATCGCGCGCAAGCAGGGGCCGGTTGGCCTCGAGAAAGTCGAAACCGACGAGCCGTTCCTGGCCAAGGGAATCCGTTACGTCGCCGACGGCTACGATCTCGAATTCATCCGCGACAATCTCGAACGCGATCGCGACAACTTCCTGATGCATCTCGACGAAGGCGGCAAGATCTACCGCGCGATCGGCGACTGCTCGCCGGCGTTCGGCATGGTCGGCACGTTGATCGGCATGGTGCAGATGTTTGCCAATATGACCGATCCGTCCAAACTCGGTCCGTTCATGGCGACCGCACTGTTGGCGACGCTGTACGGCGCGGTGATCGCGAATTTGTTCTGTCTGCCGATCGCCGACAAGCTGCACGGCAAGCTGCTCGACGAGGAGACCAATCGCACGCTGATCATCGACGGCATTCTGATGATCCGGGATTCCAAAAGCCCGACGCTGGTGCGTGAAATGCTACTGGCTTACTTGCCCGAAAAACACCGCAATGAAGAGGGCGAGCCGGTCCCGGCTTAGGCCTGCGGACCTCGGCGCGGAGCACCAACAATGGCTAAGAAAAAACGAGGCGCCGCACACGCCGGAGGGCACGGCTGGTACGTTTCCTTCGCCGACCTGATGGGCCTGATGATGAGCTTCTTTGTCATGCTCGTCGCGTTCTCCACGATGGACAACAACAAGCTCAAGATCGTCGCCGGCTCGATGCGCGAAGCGTTCGGCGTGCAGACAGAATCGCGCTACTCCGGCATCATCGAATCCGACGGGCTGCCCACCAGGCCGAAGCTGAAAAATGTCGAGCACATTCCGCCCGACGAATCCTCCAACACGCCGACTCCGGATGAGCAGGAACGAAGCCAGACCGCGGGAGCCCGGCTGAAGGTCGATCGCGAATTTGCGCTGGCCTCGGCCTCGCTGCGGCAGGCGTTGCAGGACATGCCGGAGCTGACCGAGATTTCCAAGCACATCATGTTCGAGGAGACCAAAGAGGGTCTCAATCTGGAGATCGTCGACCAGGATGGCCGCTCGATGTTCCCCGATGGATCGAAGGTGCCGTATGAGCGGACGCGCCGGCTGGTCCAGAAGCTCGCGGCTCCGCTCAAGGCGACGCCATTCCGAATAGCCATCGTCGGGCACACCGCCGCAGGCTTTGTAGCGGCAAAGAGTGAATACGGCGCCTTCGACCTTTCCGCGGACCGGGCGAACCAGGTGCGTCAGATTCTCGAGCGAGAGGGACTTCCGGCGGGCCATATCTTCGCAGTCTCCGGCAAGGCGGACACCCAGCCTTTGTTTCCCGATGATCCCTCGCTGTCGGCAAACCGTCGCGTGACCATCACGTTGATGCGTGAAAATCCACCGCTCCCCCCGGGCTTGAAGCCGTAGCTCCGAACTACCATTATACCTTTTTCGGTCGTGCGGGTTACCTGCGCTCGCAACCGCAAATTTTGCATGGCATGGGCTCAAAATCAGGTAGGCTGTGTTTCAAGCGCAGGTTTATAAGCCGCCTCGCTTTGCGATTGTGCAGCGAAGCACGTTGAGGCTCCAACCCCCATGACCAGTGATGTTGTAGCTCCCGCCGCCGAAACGACGGTGGCCAATGGGCATGGCGAGGCTCATTCCACGGCAGGCTTCAAGGCCCTCCTGATCGGCAGCGTCGGTGTTGTCTACGGCGACATCGGCACCAGTCCCCTTTATGCGCTGCGCGAAGCCGTGGTGGCCGCCAGCGGGCCCTCCGCCGTCGTTGAACCCCACGCGGTCCTGGGGGTGGTCTCGCTGATCCTGTGGGCGCTGATTATCGTCGTGACGCTGAAATATGTGCTGATCCTGCTTCGCGCAGATAACCACGGCGAGGGAGGAACGCTGGCCCTCATGGCTCTCGCGCAGCGCGCGGTCAGCTATGGCGCGGGCACGATCGTCCTGCTCGGGATCGTCAGCGGGGCGCTGTTTTACGGCGACGCGGTGATCACGCCGGCGCTGTCGGTGCTTTCGGCGATCGAAGGTATCAAGCTCGTCACCGCGACGTTCGAGCCGTATGTGGTGCCGCTCACGGTGCTCATTCTGCTGGCATTGTTTGCGGCGCAGTCGCGTGGCACCGCGCGTGTTGCGGCCTTTTTCGGACCGGTGATGTGCATCTGGTTCGCTGTCATCGCGATCGGGGCGATCATTCCGATCATGCGACATCCGGAAGTGCTGCTGTCGTTCAATCCTCTGCTGGCCGTCAATTTCATGCTCCATCACGGCATCATCGGCTTTGTCACGCTGGGTGCCGTGTTCCTGGCGGTCACAGGTGCGGAGGCGCTTTATGCCGACCTTGGCCATTTCGGCAAACGGCCGATCCAGGCCGCGTGGCTCTTCATCGTTTTGCCATCGCTGGCGCTGAATTATCTGGGACAGGGCGCGCTCGTCATCGCCGACCCGAAGGCGATCGAAAATCCGTTCTTCCTGATGTTCCCGGAATGGGCGCTGATCCCGATGGTCGCCCTTGCGACGGTTGCGACCGTGATCGCGAGCCAGGCGGTGATCACCGGTGCCTATTCGCTCACGCGTCAGGCGATTCAGCTCGGCCTTCTGCCGCGATTTGAAATCCGCCACACTTCGGAAACCCATTCCGGACAAATCTATATCCCGCGCATCAACACGCTGCTGCTGATTGCAGTGATGCTGCTGGTCTTGATGTTCCGTTCGTCCAGCGCGCTGGCGTCGGCCTACGGCATCGCGGTGACCGGCACCATGGTGGTCACGGGAATGATGGGTTTTGTCGTGGTCTGGCGCGTTTGGAATTGGTCGCCGCTTGGAGCCGCCGCGCTGATCGCGCCGTTTCTGTTTCTCGACTTGACGTTCCTCGCGGCGAACCTCCTGAAGGTGCTGGAAGGCGGCTGGGTGCCGTTGGCGCTCGGAGCCGTCGTGATGCTTTTGATGTACACTTGGCGGCGGGGCAGCCGGCTATTGTTCGACAAATCGCGCAAGCTGGAATTTCCGCTGGCCGATCTGGTGGCGATGCTGGAGAAACGGCCGCCGCAGCGCGTTTCCGGCACGGCCGTTTTCCTCACCAGCGATCCGGTGAGCGCACCGACCGCGCTGATGCACAGCCTCAAGCACTACAAGGTGCTGCACGAGAAGAACGTCATTCTGACCATCGAAACCGCCGTCACCCCGCGCGTCGATCCGTCGGAGCGGGTGAGGCTGGAACAGGTCGGCAGCACCTTCACCAAGGTGACGCTGCGGTTTGGATTCATGGAATCGCCGAACGTGCCCAAAGCGCTTGCCATCGCGCGAAAGCTCGGCTGGCAATTCGATATCATGTCGACGTCGTTCTTTCTCTCGCGCCGCGCGCTGAAGCCGGCCGCCCATTCCGGAATGCCGCGCTGGCAGGATCACCTCTTCATCGCGCTCAGCCGCACCGCCAATGACGCGACTGACTATTTCCAGATTCCGAGCGGACGGGTGGTCGAGGTGGGAACGCAGGTGACCATCTAGCACCGCGGCCGTTGCCGGAAGCTTCCGGCGCTTGATTTTCGTCGCGTGAGAGGCGAGTTTGAATGCCGGCAGGTCGCCTCCAACGGCCGTAGGGAGATGTGTGAGTGGCGGATCAAAGGCATCGGGTGCACGATTTGACGCCGGACGAAGTGTCGAAGGGGATGGCCGACGGACGCTATCTTCTGGTCGATGTCCGCGAACCGAACGAAGTGGCCGTGGATGCCTATCCTGGCGCGGTGGTGGTTCCCTTGTCGGGCTTTGATCCGCGGGACATTCCCGACCCAAAGGGCAAGCAGGTGGTCTTTGCCTGCCGCTCCGGCAAGCGATCGGTGACGGCGTCGCTTGCAGCCCAGGCCGGCGGCTTTGCCTACGACAAGCACCTTGCGGGCGGGATGCTGGCCTGGAAGGCCGCGGGTTTGCCGACCCAGTCCGGCGGCTGACCGTTCCCATGACGTCCATGAACAAGGTCTTTGCGGATCTGCCCGTCACGATCTTCGAGGTGATGTCGCAGCTTGCCCGCGACAACAACGCGATCAATCTCGGCCAGGGTTTCCCCGACGATCCTGGCCCGGAAGACATCCGCCGCGCCGCCGCCGACGCCGTCATGAACGGCTACAACCAATATCCGTCGATGATGGGCATCCCGGAATTGCGGCAGGCGATTTCCGCCCATTACCAGCGCTGGCACGGCATTGCGCTCGATCCGATGACCGAGGTGATGGTGACTTCAGGCGGCACCGAGGCGCTGACATCGGCCATTCTGGCCGTGGTCGAGCCCGGTGATGAGGTGGTCGTGTTCCAGCCGGTCTACGATTCCTATCTCCCGATCATCCGGCAGGCCGGCGGCATTCCGCGTCTGGTGCGCCTTGAACCGCCGCACTGGCGGCTGACGGACGAGGCGCTGCGAGGCGTTTTCAACCACAAGACCAAAGCCGTTCTCTTCAACAATCCGCTTAACCCCGCCGCTGTGGTCTATCCGCGCGAGGACCTGGAGTTGTTGGCGCGGTTCTGCCAGGAGTTCGATACGATCGCGATCTGCGATGAAGTCTGGGAGCACGTGGTCTTCGACGGCCGAGAGCATATTCCACTGATCGCCATATCCGGAATGCGCGATCGCACGATCAAGGTTGGCTCCGCGGGCAAGATATTTTCGTTGACGGGATGGAAAATCGGCTTTGTTTGCGCCGCCCCGCCGCTGCTTCGGGTTTCCGCCAAGGTGCACCAGTTTCTCACCTTCACCACCGCCCCCAACCTCCAGGCCGCCGTCGCCTATGGCCTCGGCAAGCCGGCGGAATATTTTCATGAGATGCGTAGAGGTCTGGCGCGCAGCCGCGACCGCCTGACCAAGGGACTGGAGAGCATCGGCTTTCCGGTTCTTCGTTCGCAGGGTACCTATTTCCTCACGGTCGACCTTTCGCCGCTCGGCCTCAACGAGATCGATGAGGCGTTTTGCAGGCGCATCGTCACCGACTACAAGGTCGCGGCCATTCCGGTGTCCGCCTTCTACGAGAAGGACCCTGTCACCACGGTCGTGCGGTTCTGTTTTGCCAAGAAGGATGCAACCCTCGACACGGCGCTGGAGCGCCTCTCGGATGCGGTGCACCGCCGATAGGAAGTTAAGAGCGATGCGCAGCGGTCCGACTTGCCTTCATATCCGATGTGCCGTCGCGATCGCGGCGATCGCGTCGCTGCCGCCAACTGCAATGGCCGCCGAGCGCACCGTCAATTTCTACAACTGGTCGAACTATATGGCGCCAGGGGTGCTTGAGGATTTCACCCGGGAAACCGGCATCAAAGTCGTCTACGACACCTTCGATGCCAACGAGACGCTGGAAACACGGTTGCTTGCCGGAAAATCCGGCTACGACGTGGTGGTGCCGACCGCCTATTTCCTGCAACGCCAGATCAAGGCCAAAGTTTTCCAGAAACTCGACAGGGCGAAATTGCCGAATCTCGGCAATGCCTGGCCGATGGTGACGGAGCGGCTCGCCACCTACGATCCCGGCAATCAATTCGCCGTCAATTACATGTGGGGCACGACGGGCATCGGCTACAATGTCAAGATGGCCCAGAAAATCCTCGGCGTCGACGCCAAAATCGATAGCTGGGACATCGTGTTCAAGCCGGAGAATCTTGCAAAATTTAGAGATTGCGGCGTTCACATGCTGGATTCCGCCGATGATATTTTTCCAGCCGCCTTGAGCTATCTCGGGCTCGACCCGAATTCGACCAAGCAGGCCGATCTGGAGAAGGCCGCCGATCTGATCGTCAAAATCCGCCCCTACGTCCGCAAATTTCATTCCTCCGAATATCTGAGCGCTTTGGCCACCGGAGAAATCTGCCTCGTGGTCGGTTGGTCGGGTGACATCATGCAGGCGCGCAGCCGCGCGGCTGAAGCCAAGAACGACATCGCGATCGGCTATGCCATCCCGAAAGAAGGCGCGCAGATGTTTTTCGATAATTTTGCGATTCCCGCTGACGCGAAGAATGTCGCGGAGGCCTATGAGCTGATCGACTATCTCTACCGGCCGGAGGTGGCCGCGAAGAACTCCGACTTTCTGTCGTACGCCAACGGCAATCTGGCGAGCCAGAAGCTCATCGATCCCAAGATTCTTAACGACAAGAACATCTATCCTGACGAGGCAACGCTTGCGAAATTGTTCGTGATCACCGCGCGCGATCCGGCAATCCAACGCGTCATCAACAGGCTCTGGACGAAGGTGAAGACGGGAAGATAGCCTTCTCCCTCATCCTCAAGGAGCCGCGTTCTTGCGCGGCGTCTCGAAGGATGGGGAACGCTGCGAGACGCGCGACGCCGCGCTCCTCACCACGGGGGAGGAAATCAGCGCCAGCGGCGGTGCAACCACAGCCATTGATCCGGATATTCGCGAATCCACCCCTCGATCACTGAGGTGATCGCCTGCATCGTTCCCTGAACATCGATTTGTCCGGAGGCCTCGCGCACCGGCTCGACCTCGTCGGATAATTCGGCGCGGAAGCGATGGTTGGGCAGGCGGATGACCCGGACGCCGTGGACGGGACATTCGATTTGCCGCAACAGGCGCGCAAGCGTCGGGTTGGCCTTGGTCCTGCGGCCGAAAAACGTTACGTCGACGCCATTGGTAAAATACTGGTCGGCAAGGATCGCAACATGCTGGCCGTTGCGGAGCGCTTCCGCCATCTTGAGCGGCGCATCGCGGCCGGCCGGGATCAGTGTTCCCATTTTTACCGCGCGCAGTTCCTCAATGATCCGGTTGGCCGAAGCGTTATTGGGACGGCGAAACAGGATAGCGGCGTCCAGCCCATGCGCCACCGCGGCCACGGCGGGAAGCTCCCAGTTGCCGAGATGGCCCGCAAAGATCAGCGCGGGCTTGCCGTCGAGCCGGAGCTGCGCAAACAGCTCGTGGGTGCGGGGCGGAATTTCGATCCGGCTTTTTTCGGGAAACGCAGGATCGTGCTCCCAGACATGATCGAGATGGGCGAATTCGGCGCCGAGGCGGCCGAGGTTGTCCCAAACACCGGTCAGGATGGTCTCGATTTCTTCACGCGATTTTTCCGGAAAAGCTGCCGTCAAATTGGCGCGGCCAATTCGCTGCTCTCTGGTCATCGGCCCAATCAGGCGGGTGAACTTGCCAAACAGGTTCGCGGTCTTGATGGGATCGAAATAGCGGGTGGTGCGCAGGAGAGCGATGGTTAGCGCGCCTACTGCGGCTTCGCTGACCGGCTTGGTCGCGTCGCGGATTCGGGCTTTGGCGCGAAGCAGCAGAGGATGCATCAGAAACCAACGACGATCTTGCCGAATGCTTTCCGGCGTTCCACGCGCTTCAGCACTGGACGGGATGTCCCGGCTATGCCGGTTCACGGGTCAGGATCAGCACGGCATTTTGGCCGCCGAAGCCGAAAGAGTTCGACATTACGGTGGTGACACGGGCATCGCGCGCTTTGTTGGGGACGACGTCGAAGGGAATGGCCGGATCCGGGATATCGTAATTGATGGTCGGTGGAATCCGTTGGTGTTCGAGCGTCAGCAGCGAGAAGACTGCCTCGACAGCGCCAGCGGCGGAGAGGGTATGTCCGACCATCGATTTGTTCGACGAAACCGGGATTTCCTTGGCGCGCTCGCCGAAGACGGACGAGATTCCCAGATACTCCATCTTGTCATTCTCCGGAGTCCCGGTGCCGTGAGCGTTGATGTAGTCGACCTGGTCGGAGACGATGCCGGCATCGGACAATGCATTGCGGACGCAACCGATGATGGGCTTGCCGTCTGGACTCGATCGGGTGCGGTGGAAGGAGTCGGCGAGTTCCCCGCAGCCGGCAACGATACCCAGTATCGTAGCCCCGCGTGCTTTGGCGGCATCGAGGCTTTCCAGCACCAGTGCACCGGCACCTTCAGCCATGACGAAACCGTCGCGGTTCTTTGAGAACGGCCGGACGGCTGCCTGGGGCGGATCGTTGTGCGTCGACAGCGCCGAAAGCAGCGAGAACCGCACAAAGGTTTCCGGATTAACCGACCCGTCGGTCGCAACGCAAAGCGCGGCGTCTGCCTCACCGCGACGAATGGCTTCGACGCCAAGCTGGATGGCGCTGGCGCCCGAGGCGCAGGCGGTGGATAATGAAATCGGCGAGCCCTTGGTGCCGAATGTCTCGGCGAGATGACCGGCCACCGAGCCGAACAGGAAACGCCGGTGATATTGCATATACTGGCCGCCGCCGCTGACCCGCAGCATGGCATCGTAGTCCACTTCGGCGGTGGATCCGATCGCGCGTGCAAGTTCCTGGCGTTGCGGCCACTCGACCTCAACGGGGGCGACCGCAAGAAAGAGTGGACCCGGAAAATCTCCCTTGGTCCCAATACCGGCCTGGGCAACGGCCTCTTCCGCGGCGATTTCGCCGAGCCGTTCGGAAAGGTCGGTGGAGGAGAACGGTTCAATCGGGATGAAATCGACGGTGCCAGCCATCGTCGTCTTCAACCCGTCGGTGGGAAAGCGCGTGATGGTGCGGATACCGGATTCGCCCGCGGTGAGTTTCTTCCAATTGTCGGCTTTGCCGGCTCCGAGCGAAGTCACGACACCCATGCCGGTCACGACGACGATCGGCCTTCCGAACTTATCGCGCGTAGCTGTCATGTTTTCCCCGTCGGTTGAGCGGCGCTCACTTGACCGTTTCGATCAAGGCCATGCCTTCGCCGCGCCAATGACCAGTCCCAATAACCACAATTTGGGACGGCGGGGTCGACATTTCAACCTCCAGCCCCGTGGGATCGTTGGGCGGAAACAGTGCACCGCGGGACAACGAGAGCGCCGCCAGCGCCACCCCCAAGGGAAATTGTGTCTCCATGGTATGGCCGAACATCGTACCGGTAGCTCGCACCGCGAAATCCGGATGCTCCTTGAGGAAGGCGCGCTCCTCGGAGGTGGCAGGTTCGGCGCCGGTCGCACCCGTAATGATCGCACCCTTGTCGCCTAGCTTGCCGAGCTTGGACCACAACTTTTCAAGCGTCGAGGTAATTTCGCCGGGGTGCTTGCGGCGAGCCATATCGGCCACGACGTTGGTCAGGCGGGCGAAGGGTTTGGCCCCGCGCGCTTCTGCATGTGTCCTGGACTCGATGACAAGAAACGCTCCGCCTGAACCGAGCGCAAAGCCGTTTCTGTCGCCGCGCGCCCAAACCGGAACGAATTTGTCCTTGAGATTGAAGTCGCCGAATTCATAGAGAACGAGCAAATCCTTGCGTTCGCCGTTTTGCGAACCGCCGATCAAGGCGATGTCGCTTTGGCCGGCGGCAATGCGGGCCAGCGCGATCCTTGCCGCGTCGACGCCGGCGGCTTCCTCTCCCATGAAGGTGCGCGACGATCCGGTCACGCCATGGACGATGGCAATGTTACCGGCCAGAAGGTTGGAGAGCTGGGCCAGAAAAAGCGTCGGGCGCAGATCGCTCATCAGCCGCTCATTGAGAAAGCCGGGGGCTGAATTGCCCTTCGCCTCCATTTTCAGGATGTTGGAGTCGACGGCGAGATCGCGTTCGCCGCCGCCGGCGGCGACAACCATGTCCATCCGCGCCAGGATTTCCTTGTTGCCCTTGACGCCCGCAGAATCCAGCGCGAGCCCGGCGGCGTAGGTGCCGATCCGCTGCCAGGCCTCCATCTGGCGCTGATCGCCCTTTTTTGGGATCTGGGCGTCCAGATTCACCGGCGACCAGGGGTGCACGATGCAGGGCGCGAAGCTCTTCTCATCGACATTGATCCGGCGCTGAGCGAGCGCCTCCCAGTGGGCATCCAGGCCCTCGCCAAGCGAGGTCGCAAGACCGATGCCGGTGATCCACACTTCCGTCGATCCCGCATCCCGAGATTTTGTCTCAGTCATGGACGATGGCCTTTTCCGGGAATCCGATGCGCTTGGCCATGGCTTCCATGTGTCCGCGCAACTCTGCATTCGGGAAGGGGACGTAAGGAAACGTGATCGTCGCGCTGCACCTCAGGTCGCCGTCGACCTTGACCTTTGCCGAAGTGATAGCAAAACCAGAGCCTTCGTGGACGATGCTCGCATCGACCTTCAGCAATTCCCCGGGGCTGACGAAACCTCGCATCTTGGCTTCCCTGACTGCACCCAGAAACGGCATGCGCTCGAATTTCGTCAGCGCGATCAGCAGCCAGCCCGAAGTCTGTGCCATCGCCTCGATCAGCAACACGCCCGGCATAATCGGGTAGCCGGGAAAGTGGCCCTCGAAGACGGTGTTTTCCTTCGGAACTTGAGCCTCGGCTGTAATGGTACGGCCGCCGACATCAAGGTCGGTGATGCGGTCGATCAGGTGGAAATACTGGAGGTCCATGGCGGGCGGCTACGCGCCCTTTGCCGCGACCAATTCGTCGATGCGAGCGCTGAGGTTTTTCAGAACGAAATACTGCTCGGTGGTCGCCTTGCCGTCGTTGACTTCCTGAGTCCATTTTTCCAGCGGCAGCTTGATTCCGAACGCCTTGTCGATCGCAAACGCGATGTCGAGGAAATCGAGGCTATCGATCCCCAGATCGTCGATCGCGTGGCTTTCCGGCGTGATTGTGTCGCGCGGTATGTCGCAGGTTTCAGCGATAATCGTTGCCACCTGATCGAATGTAGAAGACATCGCTAAACCTTTGATATATTGAAGATAAATCTCGGAGCCATGGGGGAGGCGACCGCTGCGCCCCGGAATGCCTTATCCGCCACCCGGAGTCGAGTGCCCGTATATCGGAGCGCCGGCCTTAGTTCAATGGAGCTGGGAGATACCGTTAGCGGTTGATTTGGGCGCAAAAAAAGCGCGGGCAGGCCCAAAATCGTTAGGGCTGCGCGGGTGTGATCTGGACGCAGTCGTGGCGCCCCATCAGGACGCAGTCCTGGGTTCTTCGCAAATGGGCGATGCTCATGGCGAGCCATATGCCGATCGCCAGCAGCGCCACGGTGAACGCGAAAGCCGCTACATTCGCCAGCATGCGATGCCGAAAATCGTCCGGCTCATCCCGGCTACGCTCGTAGCGGGATAAATCGCTTGCTACCTCGAGTTTATTGATGGCCCCGTTCGGATTTCTGCGCTGACCCAGCGCGGGGGTCCCCATGCGCGGCCGGAACTGGAGCACACGGTGCTCGTCTTCTGAAGGGGCCGAAATGATAGGCCGCTGGGTTTTCACGGATGCCCGCTCCGGGAATTGCCTGACTTTTTTAGCACGTTCGTTTTGCATCGCCCAGAAAATGTTGAGGCGGCACGCGTGCTATCCGTCCAAGGTCTCATGGAACTTGCCGTAGTTGATTCGAAGCCTGCCATCTTCGGTGGCGTCGAGAATGTCGGCATAACGTTGGCCGAAACGAATGTCGGTATGATCGTAGGACCTTCGGGCATGGATCGTTTGCGCCGCAACAACGTCATATCCGGTCACTACAACCACAAGTGAAACGTTGATCGCGGCATAGTCCTCCGCATCGAGGCCAAAGAGCGGACTGTGCTCGTCAAGGACATGATAGAGGGTCCAGCTCAACGCCAGCGCGGGGTGCTCGCTTCGCAGCAGCGCCAACTCATAGAATCTCCGCAACGACTGGCCCTCCTTGCTCACGACGTTGCGAAGCAGCCAAAGCTTGGCGTTGGCATTGCCGATGATGTTGTGACGCTCGTTAGCGAAGCGAATCATCAGAGTCGGCTTGCCGTCATAGGTTGAAACGACGGGATGGTCGGCAAACAACAACCGGGCATGCGGCCGCGCGAACCGGGCAAAGACGAGCCCGGTCATCAGCGACATCGAAAAGATCCCCGTGAACAGCTCCACCGTCGCGATGAAGTGGCCGTAATGAGTCTGGGGATGCATGTCGCCGTAACCGGCGGTCGAAAGCGTTTCGATGCTGAAATAAAGATAGTCGATATAGGCGTTTCCGGGGACGTTCGAGACCGGTTGATCTCCAATCCGGTAGAGCGCGGCAAAAACCGCGTTGAAGGCTATGAATACCAGCGCCGCCCCCGCGATAAAGGACGGCCAAGAGGCCGTCATACAGCGATGGCTGATGTCCGCCCAGAAGTTGAGACGAAGACCTTCCGCAACAATTTCACGATCCCCAAATCGGACGACACGCGCCTTCGACATCCGCTCCTTCAGGCTCTTGAACATGTTTTTCGATTCTCTTGATGCGTTAGCGCACGTTCCCGCCGAAGTATGGACAGCTCGGCAAGAATGTTCATGCGCTCATTATGAATGGGCCTGACCCGTCGCAAAACCGGCCCCACTGCAGCCGATCGCGCGGCCGGCAGCCAATTTGATCGTCGGCGACATCATGCCATAATCGAGAGGATTGCGGAGGCATTTTCCCAATCCGACACAGGGATTTCAAGCCATGGCGAACGTGCGCGAACCGATCCTGCAGCCTACTCCAATTCTCTCGCTCCGCCCGACCCAGATGACCGTCGGAATGCGGGAGGTGAAGGAGAAACGCAAGCGCTGGCGTGAACATAAATCGAAGAAGAAGCAGGCCGAGATTCTGGGAACGCACATGATCCCGGTGGTTCATGGGCCGGACGAGCGTTTCTATGTCATCGATCATCACCACTTGGCCCGCGCCCTTCACGATGAGGGCGTGAAGGATGTTCTCGTGAGCGTCGTGGCTGACCTCACCATGGTCGATCGCGATGCATTCTGGGTGGTACTCGATGATCGCAAATGGGTCTATCCCTACGACGCAAAGGGCGAACGCCGGCGCTACCGCGAGATTCCAAAGACGGTCGTCGACCTCAAGGACGATCCGTTCCGCAGCCTGGCCGGCGAATTGCGCAGGGTCGGAGGCTTTGCGAAGGATACGACCCCGTTCAGCGAATTCCTGTGGGCGGACTTCCTGCGCCGCAGATTGTCCCGCAAGAGCGTTGAAAACGATTTCGAAAAGGCCCTTGAGAAGGCGCTGGCTCTGGCGAAGGACAAGGGCGCGATTTACTTGCCCGGCTGGTGCGGACCCGCAGGCGACTAGCGATGCATTGCATTTGTCGCTTTATTTCGGCAGACGACCCATCAGGTATAACTCATCGTTTGGGCGCATTGCCGTGACATTGGCCAGCCGGTTCGACAACGCGAAAAACGCCGAGATCGCGGCGATATCCCAGATGTCGTCGTCGCTGAAACCGTGGCCGGCGATCGCAGCCAAATCCGCATCCGAAATCAGATGCGCCCTCCTGCTCACCTTCATGGCGAAGTCGAGCATGGCGCGTTGGCGCGGCGTGATATCCGCCTTGCGGTAGTTGACGGCGATCTGGTCGGCGATTTGCGGATTCTTTGCCCGAATTCTCAGGATCGCGCCATGCGCGATCACGCAATACTGGCACTGATTGGCCGCGGAAGTTGCAACCACGATCATCTCGCGCTCGGCCTTGCTCAGTCCGCTGTCCTTTTCCATCAGCGCGTCGTGATAGGCGAAGAATGCCCGGAACTCGTCCGGCCGGTAGGCCAGGGTCAGGAAGACATTCGGGATGAAGCCGGATTTTTCCTGGACCGCAAGCAGGCGGATGCGGATGTCCTCGGGCAATGTGTCGATGCGAGGAACCGGGAAACGACTTGCGGTCGGCTGGGTCATGGCGACATCCGGCTCATTCATGCGATGCGGCTGCCGCGAGCATAGTCGAGGCCGGCGTTTGCGCAAAGCACAGCCCGACGAACGCTAACCGGATTGACGCGGGTATTCAGCGCAGCGGCTTTTTCAGCAGCGAAAAGCGGTCGGGATCGAGCCCCATCGAGGGTTGCAGCATCGGCGCCTCCGCGACGCTGCGAACGGCGGAACGCTCGCTGGAGCCAGGATCGCCAGACACGTCGCGATTGGAGGTGGCTCCGCGCCAGCGCTCCAATACCGCGCTGACGAAATGCATGTCATGACCGGCGCTGGCCGACGGTACCGTCGAAATTGCCGCTTCGCTTCGCGGCAGTTGATGGGTCGGCACTTCCTTGAAGCGCAGGCGGGTCGGCAGCGCCACCCCTTCGCCGAAGGCCAGCACCTCGCGGGTTCCAAGCGAGGGAACGAAAGAGAGCAGGTTTGCCGCCGCATCGGAGACCGCCGAGCGCAACAGCGCCTGGTCGCGCTCGTTGGCAAGGCGCATGGTGAACAGCGTGTTGCATTGGGAGATGATGGTGGCGTCGAGCTCGGCCGGACGCTGGGTGACGAGGCCGAGATATACGCCGTATTTGCGGCCTTCCTTGGCGATCCGCGACACCGCTTTGCGCGTCGGTCCGAAGCCGATGTTGCGGTCGGCGGAGGCGTAGCGATGGGCCTCCTCGCAGACGAACAACAGCGGTGAAACACCGTCGCTCCAAAGTCCGAAATCGAAGGCCATGCGGCACAGCACCGATACCACGGAATCGATGACCTCGGCGGGAAAGCCGGCGAGCTGCATGACAGTCATTGGCCTGCCGTTGGAGGGCAGCCGGAACAAATGGCTGATGACCTCCGCCATGGTGTCGCCGCCGACATTGGCGTTGTCGAACATGAAGGCGTAACGCGGATCATTGCGCACGGTCTCGATGCGCGAGATCAGCTTGTGATAGACGATGCGCGAGGAGCGGTTCTCGAGCTTGCCCATGCGCTCGTCGATCAGCGAAATCAGGTCGACCAGACGGTAGGGCACCGGGGTATCGATTGTATAGCCAACCGCCTTGGCATCCATGCGCTTGAGGCCAACCCGATCGGCGTTCTGGTATTGCGTATAGATCGCTTTTGCGGCCGGAATGACTTCGGCGAGAATATCCAGTTCCTCAGGCACGCCGGGCCGGCCGGCGAACAGGACGTCGACGATCTCTTCGAAATTGAACAGCCAGAACGGAAGTTTCAGGTTGCGCGGATTGAGGACAAGGGCGCGATCGCCGAAGCAGCGGCCATATTCGTTGTGAACATCGAGCAGGAATATCCGCAAATTCGGCCGCGACTTGAGAATCTCGTTCAACAGCAGCGACACGCCGGTTGATTTGCCGACACCGGTCGACCCGAGCACCGCGAAATGCTTCGACAGCATTTCCTCGATATCGACGTAAGCAATGACGGAGGGATCCTGCTGCAGCGTGCCAATATTGATCTGGTCCGATCCGCTTGGCGCATAGACCGTACGAAGTTCCTGATTGTTGATCAGGTCGACGGCATCGCCGATGGTGGGATAATGGGTGACGCCGCGCTGGAATTTCTGACGTTCCGCGCTGCCAAGGATTTCGCCGAGCAGGTCGACCGAGGCGGTGGCGATGTAACTATCGGACGTCGGCAGATTCTCGCACGACACTTCGGTGATCATGGCGACGATGGTGGAATTCGTGCAACGGATACTGACGAAGCGGCCGACGGTCGCCCGGATATCGGAGTTGCCCATTTGGCTCGTCGCCATGAGCCCGACCCGGGCTAGCGAGCCGCGTACTGAAATCACGCGTCCGAACGATGTCACGATGGTTGAACCCGGCTGTCATGAATTGTGCTTCGATGGGTCACTATGCAGTCAGTGATTGCACAAACGGTTAAACCGACTTCGGCAAAACGGTCCTGTTTGAGCTGGTGTTCGTCATGATCGGTCGTCGTGACCTGCCCTGAGGATTGATTTCTCCGCGGAAATTCGTTGGCTCGCGGGCGGGCGCGGGTGGGAGGAGCGTGCCGTTTAAGGTTTTGTTTACCAACCCCCGAGGTGGTCGTTCGCCCCGGCGTTTCGGCGCTCAAGCGCGCGAATTGGCCGTGGATCGTCGCGTCCGCCTCTCTTGACGCAGCGCCCCGGCATCCCTGCTCATTTAACGAGGGGGGCTTGCATTTGCCGACGGCCTCGGGGGCTGGCATCGGCCGACGCGGGGCTGTAACTCTAATGCCAACAAGAAACAGGGCGGGGTGGAACGCGATGTACCGCGGCGAAATTTGAGCGAGCTCGTGCGGCCGTCGCTGCTCGCACCCTTCCGTACCAGGAATTATCGTTTCCAATGGCCGGCCGACTTGCTCACCTCGTGGGCATTCGAAATGGAGACGCTCATCCTCGGCTGGTACGTCCTGGCCGAAACCGGATCGGTCCTGCTGCTGACTTTGCTTGCCTCCCTCAACTACACGGGCACTCTGATCGCGCCGATGTTTGGCGTGGCGGGTGACCGTATCGGTCACCGCGATCTGCTCGCCATGATGCGTACGGCCTACGCGGCGCTGGCCGCAACGCTGATGACGCTGGCGCTGACGGGCCTCTTGAGCCCTCTCTATGTCCTGATCATCGTCGCCGTGATGGGCCTTGTTCGGCCCTCCGATCTCGGCGTGCGCGGGGCTCTGGTTGCGACCATCATGCCGCGGGGGCAACTGATCGGGGCAATCAGCGTTTCCAGAACCACGATGGACACCGCGCGGATCGCGGGCGCACTGAGCGGTGCCGGGCTGCTGGCCACGCTAGGCATCGCGCCGGCCTATGTCGCAATCGCCACTCTCTACGCCATCAGTGCAACGCTTACGCTCTGCATCGTTGCGCCGGCAACGCCGCATCCGGCCGACGAAGGCGCAACTGGCACGCCGCGGCGCTCTCCGATGCGGGACCTGCGGGAAGGCGTGGCCTATGTCTGGACCACGCCCGCCATGCGCGCCGCGATCTGGATCGCGTTCCTTGCCAACCTGACGGCGTACCCATTTTCCAGTGGGCTATTGCCCTATATCGCGCGCGAGATTTACGGCACGGATCAGACTGGTCTTGGATATTTGTCGGCGAGTTACGCGGTCGGCTCCCTTATCGGTTCAATCGCCTTGAGTGTGATCGGAGGCATCCGCGTGGCGCGGTTGATGATCGGCGCCACCGTCGTCTGGTACGCGATGCTTCTGGTGTTTGCGCATCAGCAAACCATGCCCGCCGCGATCGCCTGCCTGTTGCTGGTCGGCTTCTCGCAGAGCTTGTGCATGATCTCGCTGGCGGTGATCCTGATGCGCGCGGCGAGCGAGCATTTGCGCGGCCGGGTGATGGGCGTGCGCATGCTCGTGATCTACGGTCTGCCGCTCGGACTGCTCGCGGCCGGCACGCTGATCGACGAGGTCGGTTTTGCTGCAACCGCATCGCTCTATGCGGTTGCGGGTCTTGCGCTGATGCTTGGCATCGCTTTGCACTGGCGCGCCGATTTGTGGCACGTCCATGCGCCGGCGAATGTCAGGTAATTTGGCCGGGATGGCATGTTTGACGCCGGCCACTGCGCTCGAAAACGCGCTAGCTTCCAGCCGAACGCGCCGGCTGCTATGATCTCCGGCGATCCAAAGGGTGCGGGCTTGATAGAGCTCGCACCAAACAACAAAATACAATCGGGAGGATACCTTCATGAAACGCCGGTCCGCTATTGCTCTCCTGCTCACGGGTTTCGCAGCACTTTCTTATGCGCCACAGGCGTCTAGCGAGACCGGATGGGTCACGCTGTTTAACGGCAAGAATCTCGACGGCTTCAACAAGATCGGTGACGCCAATTGGCGGGTCGAGGACGGTGTCATCGTTGCCGACAAGGGCAATGGCTTCCTGGTCTCCAAAGACAGCTATACCGATTTTCAGATCAGGGCCGAATTCTGGGTCGAGCCCGATTCCAACAGCGGCGTTTTCATTCGTGTTACCAATCCCGAGAAAATAGGTTCCGACAATGCCTATGAGGTCAACATCTGGGACATGCGACCCGATCCGAGCTACGGCACCGGCGCGATCGTCAATGTCGCCAAGGTCGATTCGATGCCGAAGGCGGGGGGCAAATGGAACGTTTACGAGATCACCGCGAAGGGCTCGACATTCACAGTGGTCCTGAACGGGCAAAAGACCGTCGATGGCGTGCAGAACGCCAAGCTTGCTAGCGGTCGGATTGCGCTACAGCACGGCTTGGGTAACAAGGACGACAAGGGCGTCGCCAACGACAAGGGCGTAGTCAAGTTCCGCAAGTTGGAGATCAAGCCGCTCTAACGCTTTACGCGCCTTCACGGCATTCGAAATCCCCGTGCACCCCAAGGTGCCCGGGGGTCATTTCGTCAGGGCGATTGCTGTGTCGTCCCAATCCTCGCCCGCGGGAGCTGCCAACGCCCGTTTGCAGCGTTCGATCATCAGTACCGAGGGGCGATCCTCTTTCCGCAAGCCCAGAACCTTCTCGAAGGCTTCGATGGCTGCGTCAAAATCTCGCGCGCGATAGGCGGCAAGGCCGGCCTCATAAAGCCTGATCCATTCCGGAATATCGCTCTCGCCAGCCATGCCGAGCAGTTCAAAGATTTGCAAACCGCCCGCGCGTCCGTAGACCGCCAGGCGGTCAAGCTCGCGAACCACGATGCGATCGCCCCCCAGCCGGCGCGTCTCGGGGCCGATGATGATCCGCGTTCCATAGACCTTGTTGGTGCTCTCGAGGCGGCTTGCAACATTTACCGCATCCCCAATGACCGTATAGTTGAGCCGAACCTCCGATCCAATATTGCCCACCAGCATGTCGCCGGAATTGATACCGATGCGAATTTCGACCCGGCGCTGTTCGTCGTCGATCAGGCCTAATTGCCCAACGGCACGCTGACACGCGAGCGCCGAGCGGCAACAGTCGACGGCATGATCGGGATTGCCCGCCGGCGCACCCCAAAACGCCATCACCGCGTCGCCGATGAACTTGTCGATGGTGCCGCCGTTACTTTGAACCTCCGCCGATACCGCATCGAAATAGCGGGATAGCAGCGGGATGATGCGGTCGCCCCATCGCTCCGACATCCCGGTAAAGCCGGCCATGTCGACGAACATCACGCTCATCGGCCGCACTTCGCCGCCAAGGCGCGCGCCCATACCATCGCTGATCAGGCGTTTCACGAGATCGGCCGGAATGTATTTCCTGAAGGCAGCCAACCCCAGCGCCATGTCGGCGATCGCAGACGAGAGGTTTTCGATTTCCGCGAGTTTCGACGAATGCCTTTCGACCCTGTCCAGGTCGAAGCGCTCGACATGCCTGACCTCGCCGACCACTTTGATCAGCGGGGCTGCGATCAGCCGCTGGCCGAGCCAGGCCGACAAAAGTCCGGCGATGACAATCAGGACCGCGAGCCCGATCAGCAGTTTGCGAATGGTATCCTGCACCGGCCCGAGGAATTCCGACTCGGGTACCACGGTGACCAGCGACCAGCCGGGAAACGAGATCGGGGTCAGGACGGCCTCATAGGCCTTTCCGTCCCGCGTCAGGCGGCTGTGAAAAGCCTCGCCCTTGTCGGTATCGTAGGCCGAGCCTGCCCGCCGGATCGCGTCGACCGCGACGGGGAACAGCGGGTGCCCGGTTTTCAAGGCGTTCAGTTCGTCGGCTTCCGAATCCGGCACCGCGATCGCGGTGCCATCGCGATCGAGGATAAACGCGCCGGCCGACTTTCCAACCGTGAGCTGGGAAAGAAAATTCGATACGCGCGTGAGCTCGATGATAACGGCGAGAACGCCGACGCGCTTTTGATTGACGTCGATGGGGCCGGCGAGCGCGACCGCCGGCCGCTCGCCGACGGGATGGGTTGTCAATCTGAACCAGCGTTCCTCGTCGGATTGGCTCGCTTCGCGATACCATTCCTGATCGGTGACGGAATATTTGGTGTCCTGGAAGCGGCGTTGGCTGAACGTGACGTCCATGCCGGCGAACTCGTAGCGGTCGATGCGTAGCTTCGGCTCGCCGCTCGCGATATCGAGCATCTCGATAGCGTCATCGCCGAGCTTGTGCGCGGCAGAGAACGATCGATCCGGAAATCCGAATGCGACCCACGAAATGGTCGGTTGCGCCTGCAACTGCGAAAGGAATACGAACTCCCTCTTGTCGGAATCGCTGGCGTCGACGACTTTTTCGACGAGCAAGGTACGAACTGCGGTGAAGGCCGACTTCGCTTCGGTTGTGATCGATTGCAGCTCGTCGCCGACCGCCGAGACGATCTGGTCGTTGATCGTATTGGCAAGCGTCTGACTGATCTGTAGCGCAGTGCGCCACCACAACAGGTGAACGCCGACGGCGCTGACGATGATCGACGCCAGCACCAGCCCTGAAACGGCGAAGCGAACCCCGATGCGCATGGCAATGCCCTGGGCCTTGCAGGTTGTTACCGCATTTGGTGAATCACGTTAGCATCTATTGCGCCCGGCGGGCAGGCGGCGCGAAACGCCGCCGTGATTCCACAAGGTTCGGCCGTCGCGAAACTTTTTGCGCGTCAGCTTCGTAGAGGCAAGAAGAACGCCCAACCGGGCACGTTGCCGAGGACCTTGCGATGAACAATGTCTCTATTTCCGCCGCGCTGATTGCGGGCGTCATCAGCTTTCTTTCGCCGTGCGTGCTGCCGCTGGTGCCGCCCTATCTGATCTATCTGACGGGCGCGACCATCGAGCACGTCGCCAATGATGAGGCGGCGGCATCGTCGAAACGCGCCGTGATGCTATCGGCGCTGTTGTTCGTGTTCGGCTTTTCCACGGTGTTCGTGGGGTTGGGCGCGACCGCAAGCCTGATCGGCGGGCTGATCAGGGCCTGGTCGGCCCAGCTCTCGATCGCCGCCGGTATCGTCATCATTCTGATGGGGCTGCATTTTCTTGGGCTGACGCGGATCAGCCTCTTGATGCGGGAAGGCCGGCTGCCGATACCCAAGCCGGTTGGGCTTTGGGGCGCCTATGTGATGGGGCTGGCATTTGCCTTCGGCTGGACGCCCTGCATCGGCCCAATCCTGGCGGCGATTCTTTCGATGGCCGCCGCCGAGGCGACCGTTGCGAAGGGCGCCGGGATGCTCGCCGTCTATTCCGCAGGCCTTGGGATTCCATTCCTGGCGGCCGCTTTCATGGTCGAGCAGTTCTCATCGCTATTTGCCCGGATGAAACGGCATCTGGCCAGCGTCGAACATGCCATGGGCGTGCTGATGGTGATCACAGGCATTGGCTTTCTCACCGGCAGCGTCTCGTCCATCAGCATGTGGCTGCTCGAAACCTTCCCTTCGTTGCAGAATTTCGGATAAATCCAGAGTAACAATGAGATCGGCGGTAGCGAAACTCCGGTCAAGGCCGGCAATTCGTGCTTAAATCGGGTCGCAAGTCACGGCTTCACATCGATCTCAGTACCTCGGGAGGGCTCCGTGAAATTCGTTGTCAATCTTCTCATTCTGCTGCCTGCACACATCGCGTCTTATTTCGCATGGGCAGCTCCGCTGATCATGCGGCTTATTGTCGGTTACGTATTTATGCTGACTGGATGGGCCAAGCTCAACAATCTTCCCCAGATGATTGAGAACTTCACGGAGTGGGGCATTCCGTTTCCAACCATCCTGACGCCGTTCGCCTCCGGCGTGGAATGCTTCGGTGGCGCTCTGCTTATTCTCGGCCTTTTCACTCGCATACCGGCGGCTATGCTTGTGGTGGTCATGATCGTCGCGATCAAGGTTGCAAAATGGGGCGATGTCGATTCACTGGAAACCCTGCTGGGCCTTGAAGAAGTGACCTACCTCGCAGCTTTCCTCTGGCTCGCGATCGCAGGACCGGGCGCTGCCTCTCTGGACCGGCTTTTGGTGAATGCGGTGGCCGGCCGCGATAAATCGACCTGACACCGATCCTACGTCCGCTCACGTTCGCGTGAGCGGGTGGAAATGATGAGCCCGGAATTTCGGGGCGACGTAGCTCTCGAAACCAAAAGCGCACCCCGGGAGACATCATGAAGCTTGTCCGCATCCTTGCCTTCGCCGTGGCGAGCTTGGCCGCATCGCCTGTTTTGGCCGCCGATACCGTCAAATGGAGTAACTGGGACGACGATCTTTTCGGGCGTGCCTCGGCTGAAAAACGCTTCGTGATCCTCGATCTCGAAGCCGTGTGGTGCCACTGGTGCCACGTCATGGAAAAGACCACTTACGCGGACCCGGAGGTCGTCAGACTATTGGAATCGAGGTACCTACCGGTGCGGGTCGATCAGGATGCCAGTCCCGATCTCTCGAGCCGGTACGGCGATTGGGGATGGCCCGCGACGATCATTTTCGGGCCTGATGGCAGCGAGATCGCCAAGATCCGCGGATACATCGAGCCGGAGCGGATGCAGGCCTTGCTCAAGGCCGTCATCGACGATCCCTCGCCGGGACCCTCGGTCGGCGAGGCCTTCGAGGTCAAGCCGTCCACATCGACCTTTCTGACCAAAGCGCAGCGCACCCAGCTTGCGAAGAACTACGATGAGTCCTACGAGGGAACGATCGGAGGCTGGGGCGAAAGTCAGAAATATATCGACGCCGACAGCCTGGATTATGCGATGTCGCGCGCCGAGGCGGGCGACGCGGTAGCCGTCCAGCGCGCCCGGCAGACGCTCGATGCCGCAATTGCGCTGATCGATCCGGTGTGGGGCGGGGTCTTTCAATATTCCGAAGCCGGCAGTTGGACCCACCCGCATTTTGAAAAGATCATGTCATTCCAGGCGCAATATCTGCGCCAATACAGCCAGGCTTACGCGCTGTGGAAGGACGCGAAATACCTCAGCGCCGCACGCGGCATCGAACGCTATGTCGCGGACTTCCTGTTGGCTCCCGCGGGCGTCTTCTATGTCAGCCAGGACGCAGACCTCGATCGCGAAACCGACGGGCACAAGTTTTATGCGCTGGATGATGCCGGGCGGCGCAAACTTGGCATGCCGCGCATCGAAAAGAACATCTACGCGCGCGAAAATGGCTGGGCGATCAGTGGATTGGTTGCATTTTATGATGTGACGAACGAACCGCGGATTCTCCAATTGGCCGAGCGAGCCGCCCGGTGGGCGATGGACAATCGCGCGCGGCCTCAAGGCGGATTTCGTCATGGCGAGAATGACCGGGGCGGGCCCTTTCTCGGCGACACGCTGGCCATGGGGCAGGCGTTCCTTGACCTTTATGCCGCAACCGGCAATCGCGATTGGCTCGATGCCTCCGCCCGAGCCGGCGATTTCATCGCGGCAAAGTTTCGCGACGAGGCTGGCGGCTTCTTTACTTCCGGGAAGGCGGAAGCCAGGATCGGTGTGTTTGCGAAGCCGGCCAAGCTGATCGATGACCAGATTCAGGTCGCCCGCTTCATGAATCTCCTCGACCGCTATTTTGGCAGCGACGCCTATCGCGGCCAAGCCTCTCATGCGATGCGGTACCTGACCAGCGCTTCGGCCGAAATGATTCGCCCGCTGCCGGGCGTTCTTCTCGCCGATGAGGAAAATGCTGTCGAACCGACCCATATGACCATCGTCGGGCGCAAGGATGATCCGCGCGCGCAGGCGCTCCATGCCTTCGCCCGGGCGCTCCCTGCACGCTACAAACGCCTGGAATGGCTGGACCAGCGCGAGGGCAAGTTGCCCAATCCCGACGTGGAATACCCCGACCTCGGGGAACCCGCGGCATTTGCCTGCAGCAACCGCATTTGTTCGTTCCCCTCGTTCAACGCCGAGGAACTTCAAGCAACCGTGAAGCAGATGGCGAAGCTGAAGCCGTCGCGAGCGGCGCTCGACTGATTTCGCAGGAAGCCACTGTTTTCGTTGTGCGGCGCAACCTATGCCCTATACGCAACATAATGTCCCGCTTGGATATCTTCCTGGCACCGTCGGCGAGCAACGAAATACTCTTCACATGGCGGTGTTAGGAATAATCGGGACGCCCGGCCAAAAAAAACAAAAGATTTTTTTGAAACTCTGTAACCAATTCGCTGGGTCGCCCGTAGCTAGCTCTGGATGTGTGTTCAAATCGCAGGGGACCGGCGGTCCTTCTCGATCGGATGGGCATCCAACACTTCCGCGCGTCGCGTCCTTCTGTGATCGAACGTTCACGGGATCGTCACGGCGTCAATTGTTGTCATCATCGAGGAGATCGTTATGAAGCTGGATTCTAAGTCAGGTGCTACCCTCGCAATAGCTGCTGCAACCTTGTTCCTGGCGGGTGCGACCGTGTCTACGACCACCTACGCCGCGGGCGAAGGCCACTGCGTCGGCGCGAACGCCTGCAAGGGCCAGAGCGCCTGCAAGGGCGGCAACCATGCCTGCAAGGGCCAGAATGCCTGCAAGGGCCAGGGCTTTGCGGAAATGACCAAGGGCGACTGCGCTGCCGCCAAGGGCAAGTTCAAGGCCGGCTAAATCCATCCCGTTCGATGGACAAGGGACCCGGTATGGGCCGGGTCCCGCTTCCATGATAGGCTCAACAACTTCGACAATGCGCGCAAAGGTCGCCGGGGGGTAGCCGAGCGGAGGCAGCATGAACGTAGCAAGTCAGGTGCCTGTTTCGCCGTCGGCGCGTGCGGGGCATTCGACGGCGTCTGCCAAGCCGCCGTTCCTTGGATTTGGTCTTGGGCTGCGCGCCCAGCATTATGACGAAATCCTCAACGGCAATCCGCCGATCGACTGGTTCGAGGTCATCAGCGAAAACTACATGATTCCGGGCGGCCAGCCCCTGCGCATTCTCGACCGAATTCGCGCGCGCTACCCGGTGGTGATGCACGGCGTGTCGTTGTCGATTGCCTCGACCGCACCTCCCAATTTCGAATACCTTGAAGGATTGCGCGAGCTCGCCCGGCGCGTCGAACCGAAATGGATCTCCGATCATCTGTGCTGGACTGGGGTGCACGGCAAGAATCTGCACGATCTGCTGCCGTTTCCCTATACCAGAGAGGCGCTCGATCACGTCGTCAACCGCGTTCAACTGGTGCAGGATTTTCTCGGCCGCGCCATCGTGCTTGAGAATGTCTCGACCTATGTTCAATTCAACAATTCCGAAATGACGGAATGGGAGTTCCTCTCCGAACTCTCGCGCCGCTCCGGATGCTGGCTGTTGTTCGACGTCAACAATGTCTACGTCAGCGCCTTCAATCATGGCTACGACCCCAGGACATTTCTTGAGGGAATTCCCGCCGATCGGGTGGTGCAGTTCCATATGGCGGGCCACAGTCATATGGGCACCCATATTGTCGACACTCACGATCATCCGGTGTGCGAAGACGTCTGGGAGCTCTATGCCGCGGCCTTGAGGCGCTTCGGCTGGGTCTCGACCATCATCGAGCGCGACGACCACATTCCCCCGCTCGACGAAATCCTTGTTGAGGTGGAGCGGACGCGGGAGATCGCCAACAGGATTCTGCCGCCCGGGATTCCGTCACCTGAGTCGCGGCACGCCGGATGAGCGACCTGGCGCGCCAACAGAGCGACTTCCAGCGCGCCATCCTGACTGGCGACGATTCAATTCTCGCCGAGATTCCCGACAGTCCGAAGGAAAAGCGCGAGAACCTGTTTGGCGTTTACCGCTACGCCTATAGCTCGCGGCTGGTCGAGGCCATGCGCAACGACCACAAGCTCTTGCATATCTACCTCGGCGACGAAATGTTCGATACGATGGGGCACGCCTACGTGGCCGCCAATCCATCGCAGCATCCGAACCTGCGCTGGTTTTCCAGCAGCCTGCCGGATTTCCTGAAATCGGCCGAGCCTTACCGCAAGCATCCGGTGTTGTCGGATCTGGCGGCCCTCGAAAAGGCGCTCAACGACGCCTTCGATGCGCAAGAGGCGCCGGCAATCGGACTTGCGGACATGGCGGGTTTTGCGCCGCAGGCGTGGGCGGCTCTCACCTTTCGTCCCCATCCCAGCGCCTCGCGGCTGGACCTTTCCACCAACGCCTCTGCAATCTGGCTGGCGCTCAAGGCCGACGAGGACCCGCCGGATCCGGTCCGGCTCGACGAACCCAGCCGGCTTCTGGTTTGGCGCAAGGATGTCACGCCGGTTTTCCGCGAACTCGGCGCCGAGGAGGCGATGATGTGGGATGAGGCCGCAAGCGGCATTCCTTTCGGGGTTTTATGCTCGATGCTCGCGACCTATGACGATCCCGACAGCGCTGCGGCGCGAGGTGCTACCTACCTGCACGGCTGGGTCACGGCGGAGCTGTTGACAGGCGTTGCCGGCGGCGATTGAGGGCCCGAGAATTGAGGGTCCACGCAATGGGCACGGACGCGGCGCGCAATTTCATCGAACAAATGAGTTGGGACGAGGTGGCGCGGCGCATCGAGAACGGTGCCGCCGCTATTTTGCCGATCGGCGCCGGTGCCAAGGAGCACGGCCTTCATCTGCCGCTCAATACCGACCGCATCCAGGCCGAGTGGTTGGCCGCGCAAATCGCCGATCGCGTCGATGCGCTGATCTGGCCGACCTTGGCTTACGGCTACTATCCGGCCTTTGTCCAATATGCAGGGAGCGCGAGCCTTTCGGCCGGCGTGTTCGAAGCGATGATTGAAGAGATTGCCACCGCGATCATGGGCTTTGGCTGCCGCGCGCTGTTTGTGCTCGACACCGGCATCAGCACGCGCGCGCCGGTCGATCGCGCGCTGGCGCGGCTTGGCGCCGACAATGTGTTGCATTTGCCGGTTCATGAAGGGCCGCGCTATCGCCGCGCCGTCGCCGAGCTTGCCGAACAAGGCCACGGCAGCCATGCGGACGAACTCGAGACTTCATTGATGTTGGCGCTTGCGCCGGGTCTCGTGGACATGTCACGCGCTGAGGCAAGCCCTGCCGTTGAACGGCCGGCGTCGGGGCCGCTGACGCCGTCCGATCCGTCCTCGCCGAACTACAGCCGCTCCGGCAGCTACGGCGATCCGACTTTGGCGACGACCGCCAAGGGCGAGGCCCTGCTTCTCGCCATGGTCGGGGATTTGACCGAGCAGGTAACGGCCCGTCTTGGCGCGAGCAAACCGATGGGTCCGAGAAAACAGAGCGACGCTTCGACATGACGTCAGCAGCAAAAATATTTGCGTTCGTGGCCGCTTCGCTGATGCTGGCGGGCGGGTTTTGGTCTTGGGCGAACGCACAATCGGATCTCTTGCGCGGCGACCGGATGCCGTACGAAGCCTTCGACAGGCTACCCAAGACAGACCTTGACGTTCGCGGCGGCGTGATTCACGTAGGCTTCGCGCCCGGCGAACTTGCATTGCCGAAGGACAAGATTTTGGATTGGGTGAAGGCCTCCGCCAATGCGGTCTCGATCTATTACGGGCGCTTTCCGGTCAAATCGCTGCGACTCTTGCTCGCCCCCGTCGACGGTCCGCGCGTTCGCGGCGGGACCACGTGGGGCTATCGCGGCGCGGCTATTCGCGCAGTGATCGGCCGGGATTCGAGCGAGGCCGATCTGCGCCGCGACTGGGTTCTGGTTCACGAGATGGTGCATACGGCGCTTCCCGACATGGAAGATCGCTACAACTGGCTGTCGGAAGGGCTTGCGGTCTATATCGAGCCGATCGCGCGCGTCCAGGCCGGCGATCTCACGGCTCAGGAAATCTGGTTCGCAATGATGCGCGATACGCCGAAAGGGTTGCCGCAAGCCCGCGACGAAGGCCTCGACAATACCGACACCTGGGGCCGTAGATACTGGGGCGGCGCGATGTTCTGCCTGATGGCCGATATCGAAATTCGAAAGGCGACGGGCAACCGGCTGGGGCTGCAGGACGCGATGCGCGGGGTTCTGGCCGCCGGCGGCAATCACGAGGTCGACTGGTCCATCGAGCGCATTCTCTCAACTGCGGACAAGGCGGTCGGCGTGGACGTGCTCACGCGGCTGCACAACGAGTGGGGACGAAAGCCGATCGCGCCAGATCTCGATCAGCTTTGGCGCGATCTGGGACTGCGAGCGAAAGACGGGACACTGGAATTTGACGATGCCGCGCCGCTGGCGGCGATCCGCAACGCCATCACCGCTCGGCGCGCCAGCTAGATTAGTGGGGCGTGACCCGAATAATTTTGCGATGCGATTTTGCAGCGCGGATGATCGGGATAGTCAGCCCCAACAGCGGACGACGTTGCATCGGACGACAAATGCGTTACTGATGTGCTCTCGCTGTTTCGTTCCCGCTGAATTCGGAGATTAGGATGCCCTTTGATTTGGTCCTGCGCGGCGGTCGGGTGATTGACCCCTCCCAGAAGCTCGACACCGTGACGGATGTCGCCTTCTCGGCCGGCAAGGTGGCGATGGTGGGAAACGCCCTCAAGGCGGATCCGACAACGGACGTGCGCGACGTGTCGGGCTACATCGTCACCCCGGGCCTGATCGATCTCCACACTCATGTCTATTGGGGCGGCACCTCGCTCGGCATCGACGCCGAGGAGTTCTGCCGCACCTCCGGCGTCACGACCGCGATCGACACCGGCAGCGCGGGTCCCGGAAATTTCGCGGGCTTTCGCAAGCACGTGATCGAGCCGAGCGAGGTCCGCATTCTCGCCTATCTGCATGTCTCGCATGCCGGCATCTACGGCTACTCGCACCGGGTGATGGTCGGCGAGAGCGAAGAAATACGCATGATGAATCCGATCGACGCCGTCGAGGTTGCGGAAAATAACCGCGACCTCATTGTCGGCATAAAGGTGCGGGTGGGGCGCAATTCCTCAGGTACCTCGGGGATCGTGCCGCTCGAAATCGCGCTTGAGGTAGCCCAGGAGGTCGGCATGCCGTTGATGGCGCACATCGACCATCCGCCGCCGAGCTATGAGGAAGTGGTTGCCCGCTTACGTCCAGGCGATGTTCTCACCCACGCGTTCCGGCCATTTCCGAATTCACCCGCAACCGCGCAAGGCACGGTGAAGAAGGTCGTGCTGGAGGCGCGAGAACGCGGCGTATTGTTCGACATCGGCCATGGCAAGGGCTCGTTCGCCTTCAAGACCGCGCGCGCGATGCTCGCCAACGGCTTCTATCCCGACACCATTTCGTCCGACGTGCATATCCTGTGCATCAACGGCCCCGCCTTCGACCAGGTGACGACGATGTCCAAGTTTCTGTGCATGGGCATGCCGCTGCCCGACGTGGTCAAGGCCTCGACGGTCAATGCGGCGATGGCGCTGCGGCGCCCCGAACTCGGCAGCCTGAAGCCGGGGAGCGTCGGAGACGCCACCCTGATCTCGATCAGGGAAGGCAAGTTCGACTACGTTGACGTCGTCGGCGAGCACCTGACCGGGAACCGCAAGATCGTGTCGGAAGGCGTCGTGATCGGCGGCCGCTGGTGGCATCCGAAACCGGCTACGCAATTCAAACGGCTCGCTGAAGCCGGACAGAGGAACTGACCTGACCGATCGCTCGTCGCAGGCGCGAACAGGCGGCGCTGGCACACCATTTGCTTGCAGGGGTTGACTACCATTGGTCTAGCTGGCTCGCTTTAAACGCAATCGCTATAACCACTGAAAAAGGGGGAGGGCTCCATGGACCGCAGAACTGTGTTGAAGGGATTGGCGGGGGCAGGCAGCTTTGCTGCGGCCGGTGGCCTGTCGATGCCGGCGCTTTCGCAAGGCGCCGCAGCGCGCACTTTGCGGTTTGTGCCGCAGGCCAACCTCGCCAATTTCGATCCGGTTTGGGGGACCCAGTACGTGGTGCGCAACGCCGCCGTGCTGGTGTGGGAGACCCTCTACGGCTTCGACGCCAACCTGCAGCCGCAGCGCCAGATGGTCGAGGCCGAGGAGGTTTCCGATGACGGTCTGGTCTGGACCTTCCGCCTTCGCCCGGGGCTGAAGTTCCACGATGGCGAGCCGGTCCGGAGTAAGGACGTGGTTGCGAGCCTGACGCGGTGGACGGTGCGCGACCCCATGGGGCTGATGCTCAAGGAAATCCAGAACGAACTCACGGCCGTCGATGACCGAACCTTCAAATGGGCGCTGAAGAAGCCCTATCCCAAGATGCTTTTGGCGCTCGGCAAGAACAGCACGCCTTGCGCCTTCATCATGCCGGAGCGCATCGCCCAGACCGATCCGTTCAAGCAGATTTCGGAATATGTCGGCTCTGGTCCGATGAAGTTTGTCAAGAGCGAGTGGGTGCCGGGCGCCAAATCGGTGTTTGAAAAGTTCGCCGATTATCAGCCGCGGCAGGAGAAGGCGTCCTGGCTCGCCGGCGGCAAGCAAATGCTGGTCGACCGCATCGAATGGGTGGTGATCCCCGACCCTGCCACGGCCGCGGCCGCGCTGCAGAATGGCGAGGTCGATTGGTGGGAGAATCCGATCCCCGATCTCGTTCCGGTGCTGAGGAAGAACCGCAACGTCAGCGTCGACATCGCCGATCCGCTAGGCAATATTGGTTCGTTCCGAATGAACCACCTTCACCCGCCGTTCAACGATGTGAGGGCGCGACGCGCGGTGCTCACGGCGCTGAGCCAGGAAGACTATATGCGGGCGCTGGTCGGAGATGATCCCTCGCTCTGGAAGCCGCTCCCCGGCTTCTTCACGCCGGACACGCCGCTTTACAACGAAGAGGGCGGCGAGATTCTGAAGGGCAAGCGCGATTTCGCAGCCGCCAAGAAGCTCCTGGCCGAGAGCGGTTATACCAACCAGCCGGTCTCGTGCATCGTCGCCCAGGATCAACCGATCACCAAGGCGCAAGGCGATGTCACCGCCGATCTGCTGAAACGTATGGGCATGAATGTCGACTTCGTGGCCACCGATTGGGGCACGGTCGGGCATCGTCGTGCGCAGAAATCGCCGGCAGGCCAGGGAGGCTGGGAGATGTTCCACACCTGGCACGCCGGCGCGGACTGCATCAATCCCGCCGTCTATATCGCCATTCGCGCTAGCGGCGACAAGGCATGGTTCGGCTGGCCCAACAGCCCCGCCGTGGAAAAGGAAGTCACGGCCTGGTTTGATGCCAGGAGTCTCGACGAGGAGAAAGCCGCGGCACGTCGCCTCAACAAGGCGGCGCTCGAGGACGTCGTTTTTGCGCCGACCGGCTTCTTCCTTAGTTATACCGCGTGGCGCAAGAACGTCTCCGGTGTCGTAAAGGGGCCGCTGCCCTTCTTTTGGGGCGTATCGAAGACCGCATGACGATGCGGTGAACTTATATGGTCTCGTATATTCTCAGGCGCATTCTCGCGACCTTGCCCGTGATGGCGATCGTCGCGCTGTTCGTCTTCAGCCTGCTCTACATCGCGCCGGGCGATCCGGCGGCGGTGATCGCCGGCGACCAGGCGAGCCCCGCCGACGTCGAGCGCATCAGGCAGAGCCTCGGCCTCGACCGGCCGTTTCTGATCCAGTTCGGGAGCTGGCTCTGGCTTATCCTGCACGGCGATCTCGGCACCTCGATCTTCACCAACCTGCCGGTCACCTCGCTGATCGCGCAGCGGATCGAGCCGACGCTGTCGCTGATGGCGCTTTCCCTCATGCTCGCCATTGTTGTCGCGGTGCCGCTCGGCGTATTCGCGGCCTGGAAGGCGGGAAGTTTTGCAGACCGCGCCATCATGGCTTTCGCCGTGCTCGCCTTCTCGCTTCCGGTCTTTGTCGTCGCATACATCCTGGCCTACGTCTTTGCCCTGGAGCTCGAATGGCTTCCCGTGCAGGGCTATACGCCGCTCGCCGAAGGCTTCTGGCCCTGGCTACAGAACCTGATCCTGCCGGCCGTCGCGCTCGGCAATGTTTATATCGCGCTGATCGCCCGCATTACCCGTGCTTCCATGCTCGAAGTGCTGCAGCAAGACTACATCCGCACCGCGCGCGCCAAGGGAATGGGGCAGCGCAACATCCTGTTTATTCACGCGCTGAAGAATGCGGCCGTTCCGATCATCACCGTGATCGGTATCGGCGTGGCCTTGCTGATCGGCGGCGCGGTGGTGACCGAAAGCGTGTTCGCCATTCCGGGCCTTGGCCGGCTCACGGTCGATGCGATCCTGCGCCGCGATTACCCGGTGATTCAAGGCATCGTGTTGCTGTTCAGCTTCCTTTACGTGCTGGTCAACCTGGCGGTCGATCTCACCTATACGCTGGTAGACCCGAGGATCCGCTATTGACCGTTTCGACCGCCCATAGCGCTCCCGTGCCGCCGGGCCTTGCCATCGCTCCGCAACTGCCGGACCTCCTGCTGCCGGTCAAAATCCGGCGCGGCATCCTCGGCTTCCTGCGCAACCACCCGACGGTAGCGATCGGCGGCGCGTTGCTGCTCTGCCTGGTGCTGGTCGGGATCTTTGCGCCTTATCTCGGCACGGTCGACCCGACGGCAATCGCGCCCGCCAAGCGCACGCGCGCACCGTCCGTGGATTTCTGGTTCGGCACCGACCTGTTGGGCCGCGACATCTATTCGCGCGTGCTTTATGGCGCACGGGTGTCCCTGACCGTGGGCCTTTCGGTAGCGCTGCTGGCTTCGCTTGCCGGTTTGGCAATCGGCCTCGTCTCGGGTTTTCTGCGCCGGGCCGACACCATCATCATGCGCTTCATGGACGGGCTGATGTCGATACCGCCGATCCTGCTCGCCATCGCGCTGATGGCGTTGACACGCGGCAGCGTCGGCAATGTCATCCTGGCGATCACCATAGCCGAAATCCCGCGGGTT
>Ga0070733_10000493_pt1 | contig 32217 bp, 26 predicted proteins | sample Coa_R1_9_FD_66450 | JGI IMG/M metagenome (GOLD analysis project Ga0070733, IMG submission 66450) | Surface soil microbial communities from Centralia Pennsylvania, which are recovering from an underground coalmine fire - Coalmine... | ecosystem: Environmental > Terrestrial > Soil > Unclassified ...
CGCCTCCAGATATGCGTTGTGCGGGTGGGTCACCGCCAGCACCTGCGCTCCGGCGCCGCGGCGCATCGCTTCCGACCACAGGATCGAGCTGATACCGTTGCCGAACAGCGGGTGTCGCAGTACGTCCGGCAGCAGCGGCAGCCACAGCCCGTTGACGCGCCCGGCGGAGATTGCATTCAGCCCCCCGCCCTCCCCGGTCATCAGCCGATCGACCACGGCCGCAGGCGCCCACGCCAGCGCCGCCACCACCAGTACCGCCGCGACCACCATGGTGCGGATGCTCCGCCCCCACACCACGTAGAGCACGTTGACCAGGGCCAGCGCCACGAAAGCTCCGCGCGAGAAGGTCAGGACCAGGGAGAGGGCCGTCAGTCCGGCTGCGGCCAGCAGAGTGCTGCGCAGCCACGCGCCCCTGGCCTCTGTCCAGGTAAAGAGCAGCAGCGCGTAGGCGATCGCGTAGAGCCGGCCCAGGTCGTTGGCATGCAGCCCGAGCGCCGAGAGAAAGCCGCGCTCATCGGAAGCCGCGAGCGCGTGCAGGGAGATCCCGGACTCGATTACGTACACCGGGACCAGGCTCGCCATGAGGCACATCGACACGACCGCCGGTATCACAAACCTCTCGGGCCGAGCGGATTTGGCCGCCGCCGCAGCCACCAGCAGGCAAAACAACACCATCAGCAGCGGCTTGAGCACCATCGCTTCCAGGTAGCCGGCCGCGCCCTGGAAATCGAGACCCTGGTAGTAAACGAGCAGCGTGGGGGCGATCTGGTGGATGTGCTGCGAGCCGATCGCACCGGCCGCCAGGATCGGCGCGATGTACAGCCACAGCAGCGGTCGCGGCAGAAAATTCCGCAGCCCGCCGCCGGCGAGCGCCTGCAGCAGGTAGGAGCAGAAGGTTGCCATCAGCAGCAGATTCAGCGGATTGAGTCCGGTGATGCCGAACATCTCGTGCGGGAACAGCGTGCTGCTGCCCGACAGCGGCATCAGCAGGATCAATGCGACGACTCCGATGCGGAAATCGAACAACACGAAGCCGCAGGCGAGCAGCGAGAGGCACAGCAGGAATGCCATCAGGCCGCCGGCGGCCACCGACACTCCCCAGACGATGCTCAGCAGGACGATCGCAGGCAGCGTCCGGCGGTCCAGGGCCTGAAGCATTTCCGCGTCCGGCTCAGAAGGCCGTGAGCACGGAACCCACCACCTGTGCGCCGGTTTCCGTCAGATCGTGAGCCAGGGCCGCAGTGTCGCTGGCGCGGGTGTGATTGGTTCGCGCCAGGATCAGGGCGCTGCCGGCACAGAACGCCACGCTGTAGGCGTCGGCGCTGTCGCGCGCCGGCGGAGTGTCGATCAGCACCACGTCGTATTGCGCACTGGCGAGCTCCAGGTAGCTCGCGAGCGCGGGCCGCAGCAGCAGCTCCTGCGGATTCGGCGGCGGAGCTCCCGCCGGCATCACCGACAGCGGCCCGAACGCCGGCAGAGGGATCTCTCCGGCGGCGCGGCCCGACAGCACGGACGAGAGACCGATGCGGTCCGGTACGTCGAAGATGCGGTATTGGCGCGGCGCCCGCAGGTCGGCGTCGACCAGGAGCGTGCGCATGCCGAGCTGCGCGAACAGCACCGCGAGATTGGCGCTCACGAAGCTGCGTCCCTCGCAGGAGCCTGGACTCACGATCGCCAGCGCGCGCGGCTCGCTGCCGAGGCCGGACCAGCGAACCAGCAGGCGGGTCCTGAGCGCCCGGAGGCGCTCGACGCTCGGGTGCAGCGAGTTGCGAAAGGCGATGAGGTCGGCATGGACCGCGCTGTTACCGTTCAGTCGCTGGCACGGGAAGTCGTATTGCTTGGCCAGCGCCATGTTCAGGTCTTCGCGGCTGATCAGCCCGAGGCTGAGCGCCGCTTCGCCGAAGCGCAGGCCGTTGCGGTCCTGCTGGAGTCTCAGTACCTGGCCGATATGCGCGCCGTCGAGCTTGCCCACCTCGGTGAGGATGGTGCCGATGCGCTGATCGCGCCACGGTGCCGTCGGGGTGCGCTCGAGGGACTGCTGCGACTTGCGTAGCCTCATCTCGTCATCCTGGCTTGGGCAGCGCGCGCATGTGCACGCCCGCTGGCTGCGGCAGCAGTCCCGCGCTACGACCATCGTTGCTCAGGACCGCCAGCAGCGGCAGCTCCACCACCGAGGTCAGGTCCTCGACGCTGCGTATGCGCGCATCGCCGCGCTCGGTGAGCGCCACCAGCGCGCAACCGAGCGCGAGGCCGGTGACGAGCGACAGCGCGATATTCAACAGCAGATTGGGCCGGGCAGCACGCAGCGGCACCGCCGCCGGGCTCAGCACCGCGATATTGGCCTGGCTGGCATGCCCTTCGACCTGGCTCGAAAGATAGTGCTGCAGTGCCGTGTCATAGGCCTTCTCGGCCGAATCCACGTTGTGCTGCAGGACCGGATCGAGAAGCCCCGAGGCTTGCGGATCGGAGGGCTGTCCGGCGCGCTGCGCGCCGAGGCCTTCGCCCTCCTGGCTGGCGACGGCGGTGGACATGGTGTTCAGTTCCTCCCGCAGCCGCGCGCGCAGCTCCTGGTTCTGCGAGGCCTGGCGCTGATAGTCGGGATAGTTCACGCCGTAGCGGGTGGACAGCTCGCGCAGCTTCTCCTCGCCATGCAGCAGGTCCGCCCGCAGCTGCCCGAGGAAGACATCGTTGCGGGCCACCGCCAGGCGCTCCGGATGCTGCGCCAGCGCCCGCTGCTCGAGCTCGTGGTTGGCGCGGAGCTTGCGCTGCGCATCCTCGAGATTCGCGCGCAGCGTCGTCAGCTGCTGGTCGAACCAGGCGCTCGCCTGGCGAGTGGGAGCGACGCGCAGCTCGAGCACGGTATCGGTGTAGGCCGCTGCAAAGGAGTTGGCGATGCTGGCAGCCAGACGCGGATCGGAGCAGGTGAAGGTGGCAAGAATGACATCGCTTTGCGAGGTCTCCACCTTCAGTCCCTGCAGCAGTCGCTCCACCAGGTGATCCTCAACCCGTGGGCCGTTTGGCTTCGCGATACCGAGGGTCTCCATGTCGACCGGGTCCCTGGTGAGGCCGAGCTGCTGCACCACGCGGCGCGCGACTGCCGGGCTCGACAGGATGTCGGCCTGCGTCTGCAGATAGCTGATGTGCTCCTGCGGCAGACCGAGAGTGTGCAGCGCCTCGCTCATCGTCTGCTCGTCCTTGGCGTCCACCAGCAGCGAGACAGTCGCCCGGTAGCTCGGCGTCATCAGCAGGCTCGCCACGATGGCGGCAACCACCATGGTCACCAGGGTCATGACGAAAATCCCGAAACGCGCCCGCAATGCGCGCAGAAACTGTCGCAAACTCACGCGTTCCGCTCCTAACTTCTAGAACAGCCGCTCGCGCACCACGATCACATCATCGGCCCGGACGGGATCGTTCGGCCGTACGCGGGCGGTGTCGACTTTGCCGTCGGTCTTACGGCGCTGGATCGCGAGACCGCGCAGCGTGCCGCGCGGCGTCAGGCCGCCGCCCACAGAGATCGCCTGCATCACCGTCATCTGCGGCTGCAGCCGATAGGCGCCCGCGCGCTGCACTTCGCCGTACAGGTAGAACTGGGGCGCGCGGTTCACGTAGATGACATCACCGTTCTCGATGCGCACGTCGCGGGACATGTTGCCGGTGTGGGACATGCCCGATATGTCAATCGAGGTGCGCGTCTCGCTGCCCCGCACGTTGCGCACCAGGACGACGGTGTCGTCGCCTTCGGCGTTGATGCCGCCGGCACGCGCCAACACATCGGTAATGCTGTTGCTCACGTCATCGAGCGGATAGCGGCCCGGGTGTCCCACCTCGCCGAGCACCGTCACCTGGCGGCTGCGCATCTGCTCGAGACTGAGGCTCACCTGCGGATTGATGACGAACTTGCCGCGCGACAGCCGGTCGGCGATGCGCGCGGCGGCGTTTTCCGGCGTGAGGCCGCTGATCGCGACATCACCGATCAGGGGAACGCTGATGGTCCCCGCTTCGGAAATACGCGCCTCGGTGGTGAGATCGGGATTCTGGAAAACGGTGACCTTTACCGAGTCGCCGACGCCCAGAACTGCCGGGGCCTGTACGGCTGCACCGCTCGATGCGAAGTGCAGCGTCATCGCAGCTGCCAGAAGAAAAACTGCCAAGCGGGTCACATTCTTCATGGGCACCCACGCTAATGACCGCGGGTTATCGCCCCGACGTGCGCCCACTAGTCCGAGTGACCTATTGCGGTCTCTCCGACGTAGTCCATAGTCTACTGGCTCGTCGAGCTCCCACTACGCTTGTGTCATATGTAAATGTCGTCCTTCGGCGACATATGGGATGCGCTCGGCCAGGAGGGGGGCGATGCAAATCTGGAATGCGCTTTCGGCGATGTTGGTTCCTGCCGCGGCGGGTCTGCTCGCCGCCTGCGGCGGAGGCGGCTCCACCGCCGCAGCGAATGTCGCGGACACGGCGCAAAGCACCGGCGCTGCCACTCCGGGCACCGCTCCGGGCACCGCTCCGAGCGCCACTCCCGGCACCGTTACAACGGGTACCACGAGCCTTTCGATCGGCAGCAGCGCCGCGGCCGTGACGTTCTCGGTCACTTACCAGGGCACGCCGGGCTTCGTCCGCGTTTACATCGATTCGGACCAGAATGCGAGCACGGGCTATCTCATCGCGGGCATCGGTGCCGACTACCTCATCGAGAATGGATTCATATATCGCTATGCCGGCTCGGCGGGCTCGTGGGCCTGGACGCTGGTCACCAGCCTCACGCTGACGGAGTCGAATGGCGTCGCGACGTGGACGGTGCCCCTGGCGGACATCGGCTCGCCATCGAGCCTCAAGGCTCTCGGCAACTACGACAGCGTCTATTCGTCCCCGGTGAGCTACTCACTGGCCTCTGCCGGAACCCGCAATGCGCTGCAATGGCCCTTCGCCAGCGGCAGCATATGGAACATGCCGATTGGCTCGGGCGCGAAATATGTGGCAGCGGGATTGCATTTCACCACGACTCCCAACAGCACCCAGTATTGGTATGACCTGCCGCTGTCGGACCACGAGCGCATCGTTCTGACGCCGAGCGCGCCTCTCACCGGCGTCTACATCAGCAACGTCGGTTGGAGCGGCGGAAACCGCTGCAACAGCCAGGGCACGCTGTTCTTCCGGGCGCCGCTGCCAGCCGCATACGTCATACCCAACAGCACGGGAAACAACGGCGCCGCGATCCTGCTGGCGGACGGTGCCACCATAGTTCAGACCCAGCCATTCACGAAATGCTCGGGTTATTCCTATGCCACCACCATGCAGGTTCCCTACAGCCTCGCCGCGTGGGAATACAACATCAAGACCGGCGACGGGCGTCTGGGCGCCCACGGCGCTTCGAGCCTGTCCACTCTCGGCGGAACGATCCGCCTCGGCGAGCTCAGACCCGGGACACAGATGCGGCACGCCATCAAGATCCTGACCGACTCGTATAGCTCTCTGGGTCTTTGCACCGGAAATTTCTCCGCCTGCTTCACCTGGCCTGCGGCCACGGCCGACAGCTACGCGGCTCAGGCGGGCAGTGGCTACGGCTCGGCCACCAACAACACCAATTCCGCCATGAAAATGGGAGCGCTGCTCGCGATTCCCGCGAGCGTGAACATCAGCAACATCGGGCTGCAGTCGGTTCCGGGGAAAATGCTCGCGTGGACGCTGCAGAACTATGGAGCTTATATCGTCGACAGTACCGGAGGCCCCGGCTTCGACATCGCCATTGAAGATGGAGCCGCCGGCAGCAAGGACGACGAATTCCAATCCGACTACGGCTTCCCGTTTGACGGACGCCTCGGGTATATCACGCTGAAGGATTCCACCGGACAGCCCACCCCGCAGGCCAGGTGGGTGAGCGATATCCGTCTGCTCATCGATTATCTGCAGGTCGTCAGCAACAACTCGCCGACGAGCGTCGGCGGCGGCGGCTCACCGCTGCAGCCCCTGGCGCCGGCATTTCAATGAGCCGCTGAGAGGCGCGGCGCGCCCCTACAGGGCGAGCCGTACCTTGAGCCAGTAATTGGTGTCCACGTAGTCGCCGAACTCGATGTTCGAGGAGCGCTGCTCGTGCTCCGCGCTGAGTGCCAGCGTGACGTGCTCGATCGGGGCATAGGTGAGCACTGCCTCCACCACGTGCACCTTATCGACACGGGGCGCCTGCAGCCCGACGGTGATCAGGGGATCGGCGAGGTAGCTGCGGCTCTCGGCGCCGAGCTCCGCCGACACGTCGATCTTCGGCGTCGCGTGCCACAGCGGGCGCAGGATGATGCCCTTGATGAGCACGAGGCTCGAGTGAACATACTCGTAGGGACTGATGTCGCGCTCGGCGATCAGGCTCACCAGCGTCTTGACGCTGGGCGTCCACGTATACTCGATGCGCGCGGTAGTCAGATTGATATTGCGTTGTGTCAGCTCAGAGTAGCGCCGCAGGATCTCATCGGCGCGCGCCACGATGCGTGAGGGCGTCCCCTCCCCCCAGTCGGCCACCACGCCGTAGCCGTACTGATCGTAGTCGTTGTTGACGGTCACGGTACCAAATACCGGCTCGCCGAAGGGAAACCGGCCGGTCTCGAAACGCCCATCGAGTCCTATCCAGTCTCCCGCTCCGCCCAGGCGGCTGAGCGATGCCTCGAAAGAGTCGACCGTGACATTGTTGTATTGGCCCAAGGGGTCGCTGTTGCTCTGTGTCAGGTCATCGCCTCCGAGATAGAGCTTATAATCCGGCGTGATGAGCCACGATCCCTTGGCAAACCCCTCGCGCAGGTGAAGTCGGTCGGGGTGCACGCCCAACAACTCGGCGAACGGCTCCAGCGAGTAGCTGTCGGTTACCCCCACCTCGCCGCTCAGGCTGCTGCCCAGCTGCCACAGCCAGCTGCCGTGCAGGTTGTAGCCGTCGTAGTCGAGGTCGCGGAAGCGGTCGTAATGAACGATGTTATAGGCCAGCGAGGCCTCGAAGTGTTGCAGGCTGACGGGCACGTCCGCAGTCAACCCGACTGAAGTGGTGAGATAGGTATCGCTGCGAAACGGGTAGCCGATGAGGGTCATCGGATTGGCCCGGTCCGAGATCCGAAAGACATTGTCGTCCGTGGCGACCGTCTCCTCCACGAACGGCGAGAAAACAGGCCCCTGCGAAGCGCTCTCCGTCGCCGGCGGCCCTCCCACCAGCGGCACCTGCGCGCGCGCCTGCATCAACGGCAGCGCCGCGAGCCCTGCAAGCATCCAGCGCATCGCTGACCCTCCCGCCGCGCCGGCCCTCACTCGCGCCCCCTGCGGCGTCGGGCAATGCTCGGGTCAGCGATCGATGACAGCCGCCGGCGCCCGATCGCGAGCGCGCCCACGAGGCCCGCGACCAGCAAAGCCCAGATTCCCGGCGTACGTCTGCCCTGCGCGCCCGTCGGCATTTGCGGCTGGTTGTCGAGGGCGGCGCGCTCCGGGTGCACGCTGTTGCCGACGACATAACGCCATGGGTTGAGCGCCGGCAGTGAAGTTGGCGCGCTGCGCCGCACTTCCCCGCCACTCGGGACGTTCGTGAGCGTGACACCCGCCTGGTCGATCGGCTCGGACATCGTCGCCTCCGCACCACCCCGTATGGCGATCATCGCGAACATCAGCAGCAGCGCGAATGCTCTCATGGGTCGAGAAAGCGCAGCGCCAGCGCGCGACCAACCGCCTGGGTGCGGTTGCGCACATTGAGCTTGCGCAGAATTTTCTGTACGTGGTTCTTCACGGTCAGCGGGCTGATCCCGAGAATCGTGCCGATCTCGAAGTTGCTCTTGCCGAGGTGGATCCAGCGCAGGATCTCCTTCTCGCGTGCGGTGAGAAGATCCGCAGTGTGGGTGGCCGCCTGGGCCTCCTCCGGTGCACGCGCCAGTTGCGAGCGCACCCAGGCGAGGTGCAGGAAGGGGGCGATGAGCTCGAGCATGAAGGACTGCTCGGCACCGACGTCTCCGGGCATCCCGCCGAGCACGAAGAGGCTCACGGGCTTGCCGAGCGAGTCATAAGTTCCGTGGACCAGCACATTGTCCGCCCCCGTGGCATGCAGCTCCGCGGAAAACTCGCCGTGTGCCAGGGCGCCGGTGCCCGTCATGCTGCAGACCACCGGATGGAACTCGGCCTCGACCCAGCGCCGCACCATCTCGGCGACCGACTCCACGTCCTGCTGGAAGAGCCCGCACACGCGCTCGGAGTCGATCCACGGGCTGGCGAAGCAATCGACCTGGTAGGTCATGGGCCGCCCTTCGCGCAGAGCGCACAGCAGCAGCTCATGCCTGAGGAGGTTTTGCAGCAGCCCCTGGGTCCAGCCGAACAGCTGCGCCCGGGTGTATACGCGCAGCGAGGCATCGATGTTGAGCAGCAGCGACTCGAGCACCTGAGACTCGAGCAGCCGCGCGCCGCTCGTAAGGGCGCGCTCGGTGTCCCGGACAGTCGTGCCTTGTCCCGGTCGGGTGTGCATATTCACTTGGCTGTCGCCCACCTGCATAGCTGCCTGGCCTCAGTCGCGGGTAAGTCCCGCAGCAGCCGACACTATGTGACACGCTTGTTATGCAATCGTTAAGCGGCTCAAAACGCCCCCCGGTAGTCCTTTCTGCCTAGAGAATCCGGGGTGTCGGTTCATCGGAACGGACCGCAACAGCCTCTAGGGTTCGCGCATGTCGTCGACCGGCCTGCAGCTGCAACCGCAGTTCCTCGATCGCCGGGCCCCGCCTGCGGCGCAGCTGGTCTCACTCATCGACCCGCTGGCAACTATTGGCGCGCTGCTGCTTTGCACGGCCATCTTTGACGTCCGCTTCCAGGGTCCGTACCTGATACTCGCGCTGTTGGTCTTCTCGCTGACCTTTCCGGGGAACGTGTCCAAGGTGACGGGCGCGCGCACGCTCGCGCGCGAAATCGTGGCCAGTTGGTGCATCACCGTGGCGGTGCTCACCGTCATCGGCTGGGCGACCCGGACTGTCCCGGCCTTCGAGCCGCGCGTGCTGCTCGCCTGGTTCATCGCGGCGCCCGCGGCCCGCTTCGCCGCGCACCTGGCACTGCCGCCGCTGCTGCATCGGCTGTTCAGCGCCGAGCGCGCGCAGCGCGTCGCCGTGATCGCCGGTGCGTGCGAGCTCGGCCGCACCCTGGCCGAGCGGCTGCGTGGCAACCCGCTGCTCGGCGTGCGCGTAGCGGGTTTCTTCGACGATCGTGGACCGAAGCGCACGGGCGCTGGAACAGCGGACACGGATGCAATGCTCGGAACGCTCGACCAGCTGGCTGTCTACGTCAAGGAGCATCGCGTCGACCTCATCTATATAACACTGCCGATGGCCTCACAGCCGCGCATCGTGCGGCTGCTCGATCAGCTGCACGACACGACCGCATCCATCTATTTCGTACCGGATATCTTTCTCTTCGACTTCATCCAGGCGCGCGTCGACACGCTCGACGGCATGCCGGTGGTTTCGGTGTGCGAGACGCCCTTCCGCGGCATCAACGGACTGGTAAAGCGCGCGAGCGACGTCGTCCTCGCGCTGCTCATCCTGCTGCTGCTGTTGCCGCTGCTGGTGGCGATCGCCATCGGCGTCAGGATGAGCTCCCCGGGTCCGGTCATCTTCCGGCAACGCCGTTACGGACTCGATGGCCGCGAGATCGTGGTCTACAAGTTTCGCTCCATGACCGTGACGGAGGACGGCGAGCTCATCCGCCAGGCCACACGCGCCGACGGACGCGTGACCGCCTTCGGCGCGTTCCTGCGGCGCTACTCGCTCGATGAGCTGCCGCAGTTCATCAACGTGCTGCAGGGGCGCATGAGTGTGGTCGGCCCGCGGCCCCACGCGGTGGCGCACACCGAGCTCTACCGCAAGCTCATCAAAGGCTACATGATCCGCCACAAGGTCAAGCCAGGTATCACAGGACTCGCGCAGGTGAACGGCTTTCGCGGAGAGACCGATACCCTCGAGAAGATGGAAGGCCGGATCGCCTACGACCTGGCATACCTTCGCCAGTGGTCGCTGCAGCTCGATCTGTGGATCGTGCTGAAGACTCCCGTCGTGGCCCTCAGCGGGCGCAACGCCTACTGATCCGCCGTGCTTCTGAAGCAGTAACCGGCCCCACGGACCGTCTCGATCATGCGATCGTGGCCGCTCGGCTGTAATGCCTGGCGGAGCTGGCGAATGTGGACGTCGACGGTCCGGTCCTCGACGAAAACATGATCTCCCCAGACCTCATCGAGCAGCTGGCTGCGGCTGTAGACGCGATCGGGGTGGGTCATCAGGAAGTGCAGCAGGCGAAACTCCGTCGCCCAGAGCTTGACGTTCTGGCCGGCGGCGCTCACGCGGTGAGCCGCCGGGTCGAGCTTCAGGCCCTCGAACTCCACCGGTTCATCGGCGAGCAGCGGCGCACCGCGGCGCACCACCGCCTTGATGCGTGCCAGGAGCTCCCGATGAGAAAATGGCTTGGTGAGATAGTCGTCGGCACCGGCCTCGAGTCCCGTGACCTTATCGGTCTCGTCGGCGCGGCCGGTGAGCATGATGATGGGAATCTGCCGAGTGCGCTTGTCGCTGCGCAGCTCTCTGAGGAAAGTGACTCCGCTACCGCTCGGCAGCATCCAGTCGAGCAGCATCAGGCCCGGGAGCGCCCCGCGCATCGCCACCTCCGCCTCCTCGACGCTGGCGGCGCGCATCACCTCGTAGCCGGCCCGCTCCAGGCCGGCCGCGATCAGCCGCTGGGTGACCAGCTCGTCCTCGACGACCAGAATCGCACCACGCATGGAGGCGGATCATATTGAGGAGTAGTCCGGCCGGCTATAGCTGTATCGCGATGTTGTTGTAGGTGTCGGCCGGCAAAATGCTGTCGCGTTTCACCGACGCGGGGCCCGTCAGATCAACCGATACTTCATTGCGTAGCGCACCAGAGCCGCGTTATTGGTGAGCGCGAGCTTCCTCATGATCCGCGCGCGGTAGGTGCTGATGGTGCTCGGGCTGAGTGACATCTCCTCGGCGATTTCATTGATCTGCTTGCCGGAGGCGATCAGCCACATCACCCGGTATTCGCGATCCGAGAGCAGCTCATGCGGCGGCTTCTCTCCGCCCTCGGCGAGCTCGGTCGCCAGTTTCTCGGCAAAGGCCGCGCTCACGTACTTGCCGCCATTCACCACCTTGCGGATCGCGCCGGTGAGGTCCTCGTTGGCGCTCGCCTTGTTGATGTATCCGGCGCCGCCTGCCTTGAAGACCTGGCCCGCGTGCACCTCCTCCGGCAGGATGCTGAGCACCAGCACCGGACGGTCGGGATAGTGGCGCTTCACCTCCCGCACCAGGTCCGCGCCATTGCATCCGGGCATCGAGTAATCGAGCACCGCCACGTCCCACTCGAGCTTACGCGCCAGCTCGAGCGCTTCATCGCCGGTCTTCGCCTCACCGATGACGGTCATGTCCTGCTCGGATGCGACGATGTCCTTCAGGCCCCGACGCACGATCGGGTGGTCGTCAGCAATCAGAATTCTCACAACAGCTCTCCTCAATCCCATGAGCGGCTCAGGCAATCGGCACCGTCACCTTTACCACAGTCCCCTTGCCGTGCACTCCGCGGACGTAGATGCGGCCGCCGAACGGCAAGACTCGCTCCCGCACTCCCATCAGTCCGAGGGACTTCGGGCTCTGCGCGGCCTCGCTGTCGATGCCGCGGCCGTTATCCTCGACCGAAAGCAGCAGTTGCCCACCATTGCAACGCAAATTCACCTCGACGCGCGTGGCGTTGGCGTGGCGCGCCACGTTGGTCAGCAGCTCCTGGAAGATGCGGAACACCGCCGTCGCGCGGCTGCTGTCGAGCGCCACTGGAGATGCAGGGAGCGACACCACGCACCTCAGGCCGCTGCGCCGCTGAAACTCCTCTGCCTGCCAGACGATCGCCGCGGGCAGGCCCAGCTGATCGAGCACATCCGAACGCAGCCGCGAGACGATCTGCCGCACGGATTCCATCGTGGCGTCGATCAGCTCCGACATCGATTGCGCGCGCTCACGCAGCACGCGCGCACCCGCGGGCAGCCGGCCGGTGATCCAGGTGAGATCCATTTTCAGACCGGTCAGCGCCTGGCCGAGCTGGTCATGAAACTCGCGCGCGATCCGTGTCCACTCCTCCTCGCGCACCGACTGCAGGTGGGCGGCCAGAGCGCGCAGGCTTTCCTGCGAGGCCTTCAGATCCTTCTCCGCCGCCGCACGCTCCCCGATCTCCTGGCGCAGTGCGGCGTTCTTGCGGTCCAGATCCACGAACACCGCAATCTTGGACCGCAGCACCTCGGGCCGCAGCGGCTTGACGATGTAATCGACCGCGCCCGCCTCGTAGCCGCGCGACATGGAAGGCGTGTCCTCGTATGCGCCGGTGAGGAAGATGATCGGTGTATGGCGCGAGCGCTCGCGCTCGCGAATGAGCCGCGCGAGCTCGAAGCCGTCCATCCCCGGCATGCGCGCATCGAGCAGGATGACGGCAAAGTCCTGGCGCAGGAGGTAACGCAGCGCCTCCTCTCCTGACTTCGCAGTCACGACCTCGACGGGCATGTCACTCAACAGTCCCTCTAAGGCCATCAGACTGCGCGCATCATCGTCGACCGCAAGCACGCTGGCTCGCTCCTGTACAGCCGCATCCATCGCCTCTCCTGGAGAGTCTCGGGGATTATTGACCAGCGCGGCGCTGTAGAGAACCCGCGACGGGTATAAATCGGCACTGTCGCGTGCTTGCGCCCGAGAAAGAAGTCAGCGGCTGTAGCGTTAGGGCGTAGGACGACGTAGCTGATCGTCGACAATGATGCCCCCAGTCCCGCGCGTCCCGCTCAAGCTTGGGACTTCGCGATCCCGTGCAAGGCAGCGGACACCGCAGCGGCGAGCCGCGCAGCCCCGCGGCGCCCGCCCTTACCGGAAGACAGCCAGCGCGCGCACCTCGATGCTCTCGCGCGGCGGCGCGAACGGATGGCGCGGATCGGAGAAGGCGCTGTGCGGGGCGGTACCTCCCGCCTGCGCACGCGCCGAGTCGAAATTCTTGAAGAGCCACGCCTCGGCGATCGCCATCTCGGAGGCAAAGCACCAGCGCTGCGCGCCTTCGTGCACCAGGTAGCAGATCTCACCCGTCCGGTCCGCGTAACGCAGCTCCACCGCGCGCAGAGCCTCGGGAGCCACGCTCGCGCCGTCGCAGATCGCGAGCGGTGCATCGCGCACCGGCTCGCGGATCGGCCGCCACAGATTCACCTGGAGGTAACGCGACACCTCGGCCTCGGCGCGCACGCCGAACTCCTCGCGCAATCGCCGCAGCGCCGACCGTGGCGTGTAGTCCGTGTGGGCATGGTGCACCGGCAGCCCGACGCCGTGCCGTGGCGCGAGTAAGGCAGGCGTGTTGCGGCGGACGTTGTGATCGAACACCACGACACGGTCGGCACCGAGCTCCGCTCGAATGATCTCGGCGCTTTCAGCGTAGTAGCGCTTCCTCACGTACGTCTCGTCGTCGAAGCGCCGCACCCGGGTCGGCCAGGACCCGAGCACCGCGCCGTGCTCCTCGAGATGGAGCGATCCGCCCTCGCGGACATCGCGGATCTCGACGGCATGACTCACGAATTGCGCGCTGGGCGTCGCGGCCCCCGGCGCCGTCTCGCGCGCATAGGTGAAAAGAGGCCCCTGCGCAGGGACGAGAAACTCGATTTCCGCCTCGAGGGTCACGGCACGCTCCTTCAGGGACGGAGCAGGAGTGAGAGAGGAGGCCGCTCCTGTCCGGCGGCCGCCTGCGTAAAGAGAAGATCAATCGCCGTGAATCCACCCGCCGAAACGATCAGTGCTATCATCAATGCGACTAAGTTACTGGTTTTCATTGAAAATACCTCCTGCTTGATGGTGTATAGTGTCGGCGCGGCAGGCGGGATCAGCAAACGCAATGTCTGAGAGACGATTAAGAAAAACTAAATCATTGCCTGGATTCGGGCGCCTGCCTCTGCAGGGGCTGCGGGTGTTCGAGAGCGTGGCCTCGCACCTGAGCTTCTCGGAGGCGGCCGAGGCGCTGCACGTGACGCCGGCCGCCGTCAGCATGGCCGTGCGGGCACTCGAGCAATATCTCGGCGTGCCGCTCTTTCGCCGCAAGGGCCGCAGCGTCACTCTCACCCACGAAGGTGAGCTGCTGTTACCGGGCGTGCGGCGCGGGCTCGGCATCCTGCAGCACTCGATGCAGCAGCTGCGCCAGGATCGCTCGCGTGGCGCGCTCAGCATCAGCACCCTCGCCTCTTTCCTGCAGAAATGGCTGCTGCCGCGTCTGCCGCAGTTTCACGACCGTCATCCGCAGATCGAGCTGAGCATCCATACCTCACGCACACCGGTCGACTTCGAGAGCAGCGACTTCCATGCCGCGGTGCGCATGAGCACCGGTCCGAACGCCGGCCTCTACAGCGAGAAGCTGATGGATGAGTGGTTCATTCCCGTGTGCACCGCTGAGCTGCTCGCAAAATACGGACCGCTGCGCGACGCTGCGGACCTGCAGCGTTTCCCGCTGCTGCATTCATCGGACGAGGAATGGTCGCTGTGGGTGCACCCGGGAAGCACAGCCGGCTGGCAGGAGCGCGGTACCGCCTTCGACGATTCGCTCACGGTGCTCGCCGGCGCCGAACAGGGAATCGGGCTCGCGCTCACGCGCTGGTCACTCGCGGCGCAGGATCTCGCTTCGGGCCGCATCGTGCGGGCGAGCGAGCGCATCGTGCCCTGCCCGCGCTCGTACTACTTCGTGTGCCCGGAGACCTACGTCAGCATGCCGAAGGTACAGCAGTTCCTTGGCTGGCTGCGCGAGGTCGCGCATGCCTTCGGTCAGCCCCCTCAGCCTCCCGCGCGACCCCAGCTCGAATAAGGCACGTCGACCAGGCTGGAGTTGAGGTAGCGGGGATCCTGCGTGACCTCCGTGGACAGCCAGGCGGGCCGCTTGAACGCCTGCTGCTCATCTTCGAGCTCTATCTCGGCGACCACCAGACCCGCGTTGGCACCGAGGAACTCATCGACCTCCCACGTGACCCCGGCTTGCCTGAAGGTGTACCGGTTCTTTTCCAGCGGCGGCCGGTCGCAAAGCGCGAGCAGCGCTGCGGCGTCACGCAGCGGGATGCGGTATTCGAACTCGGGCCTGGAAGTGCCTCTGCCGGCGCCTTTGATCGTCAGCGACGCGCGCTTGCCGGCGATGCGCACTCGCACCGTTCGCTCGCGGTCGCGGCTGAGATATCCCTGCCGCACACGCTTCACGGTGCCCCGCCGCCACTCCTCTCCGCGAACGAGAAATTTCCGCTCGATCTCAGTAGCCATGAAGGTCTCCCGTCTGGCGATCGAGGACCGCGCGCACTTTCGCTGCGAGCTGAGTCTGCGTATAGGGTTTGGTGATCAGATCGACGCCCGGATCGAGCCGCCCGTGGTGCACGATGGCATTGGGCGCATAGCCGGTCGTGAACAGCACCTTGATGCCCGGCCGGCGCTGGCGCGCCTCATCGGCGAGCACCCGGCCATTGATGCCGTCCGGAAGGCCCACATCCGTGAACAGCAGATCGATGTCCTGGTGCGCATCGAGAACCTTGAGGGCGGCATAAGCGTCGGCAGCGGAGAACACCCGATACCCGAGCTCGCGGAGCGAATCGCTGATGAACTCGCGCACTTCGTCGTCGTCCTCCACGAGGAGAATCCTCTCTTCGGTCTCGCGCGCCTGCGGTGTCCCGATCCTCGTCCCGGTCCCGGGGCTGCGCTCGAGGACCTGCGGCTTCTCATGCCGCGGCAGATAGATTTTCACCGTGGTGCCGCAGCCCGGCTCACTGTACAGCTTGATGTGCCCGTCCGACTGCTTGATGAAGCCGTACACCTGCGACAGGCCGAGTCCGGTGCCCTGCCCGACTTCCTTGGTGGTGAAGAAAGGCTCGAAAGCCCGCTCCGCGACCTCCCTGCTCATGCCGCTGCCGGTGTCGCTGACCGCGATCATGACGTACTGGCCTGGCGCGATGTCGGCGCTCTGCGCATAACTCTGGTCGAGGAAGGCGTTGGCAGTCTCGATGGTCAGCTTGCCGCCGCCGGCCATCGCATCGCGCGCGTTGAGCACCAGGTTGAGAATCGCGCTCTCGAGCTGCCCCGCATCCACGTGCGTCCACCAGAGGCCCGCGCTGAGCACGGTCTCGATCGCGATGCCTTCGGGAAGGGTGCGCTTCAGCATCTCGGTCAGGCCGGCAACGAGCTTGTTGGCGTCGAGCGGCCTGGGCTCGAGCGCCTGGCGGCGAGCGAAGGCGAGCAGGCGGCGCGTGAGGCTGCTGGCGCGGTCAGCGCCACGCACGATGGCCTCGGTGTAGCGATTGACGTCGCGCGCGCCCGCGCGCAGACGCCGCTGCAGCGCATCGACCGCGTTGCGAATCACCGTGAGTACGTTGTTGATGTCGTGCGCTATGCCTCCGGTAAGCTGTCCGAGGGCGTCCATTTTCTGCGCCTGGGCGAGGATCTCGCGCACGCGATCGAGCTCGCGGTCGCGCTCATACCGCTCGGTAATGTCGCGCGTCACCTTTGCGAAGCCGATCAGCCTGCCGGACGGGCCGTGCAAGGCATGGAGGACGATGCTGGCCCGGAAGCGGCTGCCGTCCTTGCGTACGCGCCAGGCTTCCGCCTGGTAACGGCCTTCGCGCGCGGCAATCTCCAGCACCTTGCGCGGCAGGTCCGTTTTTCGGTCCTCCTCGGTGTAGAAGCGCGAGAAATGCTCGCCGATGATCTCGCGGGCATGGTAGCCCTTGATGCGTTGCGCGCCGACGTTCCAGGTGGTGACACGCCCCGTTGGATCGAGCATGTAGATCGCGTAGTCCGTCACGCCCGCAAGCAGAGCCCTCAGCTGCTCGTCGCTGGCGCGCAGCGCGGTCTCGGATCGCAAGGCCTGCAGCGTGAGCAGAGCTCCGATGGCGATGACCGCCAGTGCCAGTGCCGCGGCGAACGCCGCAGTGCGCCCGGTGAAGCGTTCGGTCGCCGCGGCCTTCGCCTGCCGTTGTCTCAGGAGCGTGTCTTCGGTGTCGATGACCGCCTGGATCGCCGTGCGCACGTTCACCATCGGGTCGGCAGCCAGCGTGGCGCGCGCGACGTCCAGCGCCGCCTCGGACCCGCGGCTCTCGCCAGCCGCCGCGATACGCTCGAGCGCGGCGAGCTGGTTTTGAATGTGTCCGGCGAGCTCCGGCATGCGCGCTTGCTGCCCGGCATTGTCGGCGGTGAGCGACTTCAGCTTCTCGAGCAGCGCCGGCACCTCCTTTGCCGAGGCGCGATATGCCGCGAGCTGCGCTGGCGCGTGCACCAGCAGGAAATTGCGCTGGGCGCGCTCCGCGTCGCGCGCCGCGACCTCGAGCGCGCGTGCGGTGGCGATCACCTCCACCGTGTGCGAGACCTGCTCACTGTCGCGCCTCAGCTTGGGCGTGCTCCAGAACACCTGATAGGTCTCGAGCGCCGCCAGCGCGAGGCTTGCGAGAATCATCACCGTGAGCGCGGCGCGCAGTCCGATTGACAAGACCCTGTGCCGTATCACAATGCAGTGGAGTAGGAACGGGCGACTTTCGTTCCAGGTACCGGGAGAGCGGAGCAGATGGAGCGTGCTCTTCACGTTCTCGTGATCGACGACGATTCCGATGTCCGGGAGACCACCCAGTGGTTACTGGAGGACGCCGGGTTCACCGTGTCAGTCGTCACCAGCGGCCAGCAGGGCCTGCGCCTGCAGCGCGTCCGCCCGGCGGACGTGGTGGTGACCGACATCTACATGCCGGACAAGGACGGCATCGAGACCATCGCCGAGTTCCGCCAGCGCTTTCCGCAGGTGCCGATCGTGGTCATTTCCGGCGCCGGCTCATCGGGGAATACCACGCACCTGTTTGCGGCGCGTGAGCTCGGGGCGCACGAGGTGCTCAGAAAGCCTTTCGATCCGGGCAAGCTCGTCGAGGCGGTGCGCACGGCAGCGCAGTCCGGCGGCGCCCGCGCGAATCCTTAGAGTCTGTCGGCCGGACGGCCGATCAGGCGGCCGGCACCGTCAGGCACTGACCGCTCGCCCACGCCGCAGGAGAGCGTACGCGAGCAGCGCGATCGCGATGGACACTGTGCTCGTCCAGAGCTCGGCGCGGTGCGAGGGTGTGAACGCCATCGCCACCAGCACCGAGGCCATCCCGGCGATGCCGAGGTAACTCAACCACGGGAACAGCCACATCGGCAGCGCCGACGGCGGCAGCCCCGCGCGCTCGCGCGCCCTGCGCGAGACCACTTGCGACACCCCGATCATCAGATAAATGATTGCGATGATCGCGCCGGAGGAGTTCGTCAGGAACACGTACACCCCTTCCCGCGAAAGAATCGCTGCGATCACCCCGGCGAAGCCGAACAGGCTTGCGAGCAGCACCGAGCGCGCCGGCACGTGACGGCTATTGGTGCGCACCAGCCAGCGCGGCGCATCGCCGCGGGTTGCGAGCACGAACAGCACGCGCGAGGCGATGTAGAAACAGGAATTGAGGCACGAGAGAACCGCGGTGAGGACCACCGCCTTCATGAGGTCGGCCGCGTAGGGGAAGTGCACCTCATCGAGCGCGAGCGTGAAGGGTGATTGCGCCGGCACCACGCTGTTCCAGGGGACGACACAGGTGATGGCGAACACCGAGAGCACATAGAAAAGGAGAATGCGGCTGATGATCGTGGAGGTCATCCGCGCCACCGCGCGCGCGGGCTCGGGCGACTCCGCTGCGGCAATGGTCACCACCTCGGCCCCCATCATCGACCAGATGACCGTGGTGACGGAGGCGAGCACGGCAAACCATCCGAGCGGCGCAAACCCCCCGTAAGCGGTGAGGTTGGAGAAGGTCGGGCCGGTCGGCGAGCGGAAGCCAAAGGCATGGGCGCCCACCACCAGAATGAAGGAGATGATGGCCGCGACCTTGATGGAGGAGAACCAGAACTCGAATTCGCCGTAGGCACGCGCGGACATCAGGTTCACGGAAGTCATGCACACCATGAGCGCCGTGCCGATCGCCCACTCCGGCAGCGCCGGGAACCAGTCCTTGATGATGCCGGCACCGGCGATCGCTTCGACCGGAATCACCGTCACCCAGAAATACCAGTAGAGCCAGCCGACCGAGAAACCGGCCCAGTTGCCGAGCGTCGCGCGCGTGAACTCGGTGAAGGAGCGCACTTGCGGCATCTCGACCGCCATCTCGCCCAGCATGCGCATGACGAGCAGCAGCAGAAAGCCGGTCAGCACGTAACTGACGATGACCGCAGGACCCGTGGCTTTGATGGCGACGCTGCTGCCGACGAACAGGCCCGCGCCGATGATCCCGCCGATGGTGATCATCGCCACGTGCCGCGGTCGCAGGGAGCGGCTGAGCTGGTGATCTGCGGCGGTGGCGGACTGAGTGTCGGGTTGCGCCGTCGTGATGGTGCTATTCATTGACCGGTGAGTATACCGGGTCGCAGTCCCTCACCGCGGGGGTTGATCGATCCAGCTCCAGTTCTTTGCAGATGCCCGGCAACCGCCGCCCGGCGCGCCGCTCCAGGCGCGTCCCCGCAGTATGCGCCCCGTATGCGCGCCGGTCGGCTCGCCGCTCCGCAGAGCCAGCCTGCCGTTGATGAGGACATCGCTGACCCCGGTGGCGTACTGCATGGGCTTTTCGTAGGTCGAGTGATCCTGGAAGGTCGCCGGGTCGAATATCACGACGTCGGCGAAGCCGCCCGGGCGCAGGCGCCCGCGATCGGCGAGGGAGAGCACATCCGCAGGCAGACTCGTCACTTTACGGACCGCCTCCTGAACGGTGAGAAGATGCTCGGCGCGCACATAGCGGGCGAACAGGCGCGCAAAGTTTCCATAGGCGCGCGGGTGCGTCGAGGAGAGCAGGAAGGCGCCTTCGGGCGCGCTCGATTCGGCATCCGAGCCGAGACTCACCCACGGCAGCACGATCTGCCTGGCAATGTTGTCTTCGTTGATGATGGTGTAGGCCGCCCCGGCGCCGGCGTCGTCCTCGATCACGAGGTCCACAATTGCATCCTCGGCACTGACGCCGCGCTTTCTGGCGATGGCGGCTATCGTCTGGCCGATGAGCGCCTTCACCGCGGGCGTGCGCGCCGCCAGCAGCAGCATGCCGTCGGCGCCCGACTGCTGGTAGAGGTTTTCCCAGTCGCGGGGATGCGGCTCGCGCATCGCAGCGACCACCTTCGCGCGCACGGCGGGGTCCTTGAGGCGCGCCACCATCGCCTCGGGGCCGCCCGCGTGCACCCAGGGAGGGAGCGAGGCATCGAGCGCGGTGCCTCCCGCGGTATAGGTGTACATGTCGGCCGTGATGCGCGTGCCGGCAGCGCGCGCCGCCGTGATCATTGCGACGACGGCATCGCGCTTGCCCCAGTTGTCCTGGCCGATGAATTTGAAGTGATGGATCTCGGCGGGCGCGCCACTGGTGCGCGCGATCTCGATGGTCTCCCGGACCGCGTCCTCGATGTGATCGCCCTCGCTGCGCATGTGGGCGGTATAGATGCCGCCGCAGCGGGCCGACTCGCGCGCCAGCTCGATGAGCTCAGGAGTGCGGGCGTAGTTGTTGGGCGCATAGATGAGCGCGGTGGTGAGTCCCAACGCGCCCTCCTCCATCGCCTGGTGAACCAGGGCGGTCATGCGCGTCAGCTGCTGCGCAGTTGGCTGCACGTCGCCTTCGCCGAGGACGTTGACGCGCACCTCCCCTTCGCCGACGAAGCTTGCGACGTTGGGGGAGATGCCGTGCTGCTCGAGATGTTCCAGGTACTGTCCGAGCGTCGACCAGCTCACGTCGAACCTGACGTCGCCCTGACGCTCCTTCATGTGACTTGCCATCTCGGGTGTCAGCGGACCCATCGATCCTTCGGTAAAGATGTCGGTGGTGATCCCCTGCTTGAGGCCGCTGACCGCGCGGCCGTCGATCAGGAGCGACTCTTCCGAATGTCCCATCATGTCGATGAAACCGGGCGCGACCGCCTGGCCATGAGCATCGATTTCGAGCCGGCCGGCGCCGGCAGGATCGCGACCGACGTAGGCGATGCGCTCGCCGTCGATCGCCAGCTCTCCGGCATAAGGCGCGCCGCCCGAGCCGTCATAGATCATCGCGTGACGGATCACCACATCGTGGGTCGCAGGAGTCGCGGCCGCGACGCCCGCTCCCGCCATCAGCAGAACCGTCGGCAAACCCAGCTGACTCGCCAGGCATCGCTTTCTTCCGGCCATGTCCGGTCCTTTACCTGCCCGCGGGCCTGAAGAGCAGGTCCTGGTAGTCGTAACTGAAATCCGCCAGCGGGGAGGCCGCCTTCATCGTGATGCGATCGACCTTACCGTCGGCATTGAGATTGAAAGTGACGTAAGCCGGCTCGATCGACTTGTCGTCGAGCTTCGTGACGAAGGTGTCGTACTGGTAGTGCTCGAGCGTGCCCGCCATGCGCGGGGTGGACTTGAAGTCGACGGTGAGCTTGCCGTCCTTCACCGCGATCTCGATGTTGCCGTACCAGGGGTCGGTGTAAGTCCCGGCGTAACCATCGAGCGGGAGCGAGGGTCCGACGGCCGCAGGTTTCGCGGTTGCGAGCTTGAGCGCATTGAGGGCCGCGGCGACTCTCTGCTTTTTATAGCTGCGGAATCTCTCGACCCAGTCGACCCGCGGCCGATTCAGGTAGTGGTCGAGTAACTCATACATCAACCCGCGGATGACCTCACCGTCCTCGCTGTTGATCTCGATGGAAAAGCCGACGCGCTTCTCGGGGATGAGCACCACAGCGGTGAGGAACCCGAACACCGCGCCACCATGCCACACGATGCGGGTGCCGGCGTAGTCGCTCACGTCCCATCCCAGGGCGTAGGTGTTGAAGTTGGGTCGGATGTCCTTGAGCGGTGGCGGGTATTCGGGAATGGGCTGCAGCACCACCGGTTTCCACATCTGCTCGTGTGCGCTCTCGGAGAAGAGTCGTCCCGCACCACCGGGTAGTGCGCCCCCGTCCAGCTGGATCAGGAGCCAGCGTGCCATGTCGTTGGCACTGACCGTGAGGCCGCCGGCCGGGGCTCCGTTGCGCCCGAGCTCATCGCGCTCGTCGAGCCGCTCCTGCGTGCCGACACCGCGCATGCCGCCGTCCATGCGCGCGTGCGGGTAAGCGCGATTCCCGGTCGCGAAGCGTGCCGGCTCATCACTGGTCGAGTGCAGCATGCCGGCGGGCTTGAGAACGTGCCCGGCCGTGAATTTCTCCCAGGTCTCCCCGGTCACCGACTCGATCAGCTGGCCCGCCACCATGTAGAGCACGTTGTCGTAGGCGAAACCGTAGCGAAAGCTGGTCGCGGGCTTGAGATACCGCAGCCGCCGCACCGACTCCGCACGGCTCAGGTTTGTGCGTGGCACGAACAGCAGATCGCCTTCGCCCAGTCCCAGGCCGCGGCGATGCACGAGCAGATCGCGGATCGTGAGCTCGCGCGTCACCCACGAGTCGTACATCTCGAAGCCCGGCAGCCGGTCGGTAACCCGGTCGTCCCAGCCGATCCTGCCCTGATCGACGAGAATCGCGAGATCCGCCACCGTGAAGGCCTTGCCGGTGGACCCCGTCGGGAAAATCGTGTCCGCGTCCACGCGCTCATTGCCGCCCAGGGCGCGCACACCGAAGCCCCGGGCAAACGTCACCTTGTCGTTCTCGACGATGGCGATGGCCATCCCCGGCACGCCGACTTGCGCGCGCACCGCCTCGGCGCGCCGCTCGAGATTCTGCGGCGGCGCCGCGAGCGCCGGCCCCGTCAGGGCGGATGCGGCGGCGATGGCGAGGAGCGTTCTCGTGGAGTTCATGCAATCCCCTGCGGTGCCACGCGGCCGGTCGCGAGGCGGTAGATACCGATGGTGAAGAGCGGCAATACGAAGACCAGCAGCACGACGTAGGCGAACAGGCGGTAGCCGCGCGCGATGAGGGTGACCAGGCCGAAGTGCTCGGCGAGCAGCATGCAGAAGATGAGGGTGGCAAGAGCGACCGCCAGGCGCGGCGCGCGCCCGAGCTCCGTGTTGCGGCGATAGCGCCACGCCTGACCTATGCGCTCGTTGATCGCGTGCACGAACCCCGTGCCGCTTTCGAGCAGGGCGGCGAAGATCATGAGCTGAAACACGTAGCGGAAGACGGGCAGATTCAGGCGCTGCAGCAGATAGTCCGAGGGAAGAGTCGAGCCGGCGATCTCGGGGTAGTAGGCCATCATGCAGCTGAAGAACATGAGCGCGGGCAGCATCGCCAGGGGCCCCGCGATCAGGCCCGCGATCACGGCGTCCCGGTTGCCGGTGAGATGCCGCAGCACCGGGAGGATCACGACGGCGCCGACGACGTTGTAGCTCGCATACTGGATTCCGCCCGTGATCCAGCCCTGCATCGATGCGCTCTCACCGAAGCCGGCGACGATGCGCGCGCCGAAAGAGGTGAGGGAGAACACTGCGAACAGCACGTACACGCCGTAGAGAAGAAAGGATACGTAGGTGAAGAGACGCTCCACCGAGGCATTGCCGTATGCGGTGACGAGGGCGATCGCCGTCATGAGAGCGATGGTCCCGACGACAGTCGGGACACCCAGGGTTGCCGCACCGATGGCGCCTGCCGCCGCGCCGAACACCGCGAGCACCAGGATCACGAAGAGAACGTACGCCACTTCGAACGCGATCCATCCCGGACCCAGCAGCGCGCGTACGAACGTGCGGTAGTCGAGCGCGGCGCTGGCGCGCGAGAACAGAAAGGTCGCCACGCAGATGGCGCTCCAGATGACCATGGCGAGCGCCATGGCCGCGATCCCGCCCCACGGGCCGCTCGGCAGGAAGAACTCGGCGAGCTCGCGCCCCGTTGCATAGCCGCCGCCGATGACCACCGCCTTGAAGGCGAGGCCCGGCAATATGAAGCGCTGAAACCTCGAGGAGCTCACGCGGCGCGCGCGCCGCCCCAGACGGCATCGTCGCACTCGATCATGCCGCCGGAGTAGCGCACACCCGGAGTGCGGTCGTGCTTGAGGAAAGTGGGTCCGTCGAGATCGACGACCTCGCAGAGCTGTCCGAGGACGAAGGCCGGGGCCATCGCCAGGCTCGAGCCCATCATGTTCCCCACCATCACCTTGAGCCCCTGGGCGTGGGCCGCATGTGCCATGGCGAGGCCCTCGGTGAGGCCGCCGCACTTGTCGAGCTTGATGTTGACGACATCGAAGCGGCCGGCAAGGCCGGCGACATCGGGCAGCGCCAGGGCGCTTTCATCGGCTGCGATCGGGATGGGCGAAACCAGGTCCTCGAGTCCCTGCTCATGGCCGCGCGCCACCGGTTGCTCGAGCAGCTCGACGCGTGCATCGGCGAGGATTCGAATCAGACGCGGCAACTGCTCGATGGGGTAGGCCTGGTTGGCATCGACCCCCATCCACACGTCCGGTCGGGCGTGGCGCACCGCGGCGACGCGTGCGCCATCGAGGTCGAGGTCCCCGGTCAGCTTCACCTTCAAGGCCCGCGCCTGTGCGTAGCGGCGCGCACCCGCAGCCATGACCTCGGGCGATTCCGCTCCGAGGGTAAAGGTCGTCAGCAGCGGCTTCGGTCTCGGGAGCCCCGCGAGCGCCCACACGGGCCTGCCGGCGCGCTGGGCCTCGAGCTCCCACAGCGCGCAGTCGAGTGCGTTGCGGGCGCCGCCCGGCGGCAGCAGATGCTGCAGCTCCGTGCGCCCGATGCCTCGCTCGATGGCGGCACGCTGGGCCTCGATCTCGGCCGCCATGCGCTCGGCGCGCTCGCCGAGAAAGAAGACGCCGCAGGCCTCGCCGCGGCCGCGGTGCCGGCCGTCATCGAGTGTCACGAGGACCGCGTCCTGATGCTCGAACACGAATCCCGCGATGCGGAACGGCGCCGAGAACTCGAGCTTCTCGACGCCCACCTCGAGGGAGAGCGTCGGCATCAGTAGTCGGTTCCGACGACGAGGAGCTTGCACACCAGGGCCACCCACAGGATGAATACCGCCGACAGTGCGAGCACGACGCTCCAGGTCTTCGCCGGCCAGGCTCGCTTCCCGCGCCACACGGCGCTGAGGTTCCACAGCATAACCGCGAGTCCCCCGATGAAGGCAACGATGCTCAGCAGCTGCGCAAGAATCAGCAGCGGATCCAGTTTCCCGCCGAGCGTGCCCGTGTCCCTGATGATCAGCACCAGAAACAGCATCCAGGTCCCGAGCGCTACGACCGTCGCCAGCGCCGCGAAGCGGCTCCAGCGATACGCGCGCATCGAGGCGGCATCCAGCGCGAGCGGTGCGTGGTAGCGGCGGCGGACGAGGGCTGCGGCCGGCCAGATGAGCACGGTGAGCAGCATCGCCACGAAGCTCACGATGAAGAGCGGCATCAGCCAGCTGCTGGCCGCATACCACGGGGCGCGGTCGAACACCTCGAAGGGCGAGAGGAAGTCGAAGCTGAAGCGCACCGGTCTTCCGTCGACCAGCCTGGCGGCGGCGCGGTCATGACCGTCGACCGACTGCCAGACGAAGGGTGACACCTCGACCCAGTGCCCCGGCTTGCCGTTCGGCCCCGGGAACGGCAGCGCCAGCTCGCCCTTGCGGTTCACTCCCACCTTGGTCTGCCCGATGAACCCCAGCATGGCAAGGAAGTTGGTTTGCGCACGCCGCGAGACGTCCCACACGCCGCTCATCAGCGCCGCGTGCGCGGCCTGCGTCCTGGCGTCCACCTGTGCGGTTACGGGGTGCGGCACAGCAGCCGGGAGGTAGCGGTCGGCGAACTCCTGGAACAGCTGGGTGCGCAGCGTTTGCACGGCCGCGTCCTTCCCCGGGCTGCTGAAGGAGGCGTAGAGGCCGGTGTTGTCCTTGAGGAAGAGATGGAGCGAGGTATGGAAGAACTCGGTGTCGCCCAGGTGGGCGATCACCTCGCGCCCGTTGATGTTGGTCTCGAAGAAGCCGAGCTCCATGCGGTTGAGCGGCCCGATGCCGCCGACGTACGGGCTGTTGTGCATCAGCTCCGCGGTCGCGGCGCTCAGGATCCGGTTGCCGTGATACTCCCCGTCCTGCAGGTGCGCGATCATGAAGTGCGCCATGTCGTCCGCGGATGCTGACATCGAGCCCGCCGGACGCGGGCCCACGTACTCGAACGGCTCCGCAGCCCCCGAGGCGAGGCGATAGCCCGTGGCCATGAATGGCGCGAGCGAGGCCGGCAGTGGCTGCCGGAAGCTCGAGTGCGTCATGCCGAGCGGCTGGAAGATGTGCTTCTCGAGATAGCTGTCGAAAGGCTCACCGGAGACGCGCTCGACGATGTAGCCGGCGAGCGAGGCGCCGTAGTTGGAGTAGGCGGGCGTCGAGCCGGGCGGGAAGATCCGCGCCGGTACCTTCGCCTTGAGCATCTCCTCGAAAGTGGGCAGGTTGTTGCTGGTGGAGATGACCCCCTTGGCATGTTCCTCGAAGCCAGCCGTATGCTGCATGAGCTCGCGCATCGTGATCGGCTTGCCGTCCATGCCGGTCACGTTGTAGTCGAGATACCTGTTGATGTCGGCATCGAGGTCGATCCTGCCGGCTTCGACCTGCTGCATGACGGCCGTCCAGACGATGAGCTTCGACACCGAGCCGGGACGGAACATGGTCACTTGCGGGTCTACCGGGGTGCGCTTCTCGACGTCCGAGAAGCCGTAACCCCGCTCCGTGACCACCGCACCGTCCTTGACGATCGCGACTTCGGCTCCGGCAATGTCCCCCGTCTTGAGCGCATAGGGCACGAATCCATCGAGCCAGCTGTTGGCATCGACTGCCGTCAGCTCATGGGCCGCGGCGGGTGCGGCCGCAGACTGCGCCGCGGGCGCGGCCGCCGGCAAGGTCGGGGCCGGCGCGGGCGTGGGTGCGGCTGCAGGGATGGGGGCAGTCGACAGGGCGAGCACGCCCGCGAGAGCGGCGCGCGCGATGATCCCGGGGGCGGCGATGTTCACTTGTAATTTCCTTCCGGCTTCTTCTAGGCCAGACATGAGTCGACCAGGCGTTCGAATTCGGACCCGCTGCGCAGCGGGTCCGCCACGGGGAGACCCAGGCGGTGGCTCTCGCGCGCGAGCAGCTCGCGCGCCGTGCGTGGCTCGAGCTGAGAGGTGTTGAGGCACACGCCCGCGCAGCGGATTGCGGGATTGGTACGGCGACCGAGCTGCACGGTGAGCTCGATCGTCTCGGTGATGCTCGGCAGCGGGTAATCGGCATAGCCGAGGACGCGCTCGCGCCCGGGATGATGGCAGACGACGAACACATCGGGCTGGCTGCCGTGCAGCAGCCCGAGCGATACGGCGGCATAGGCGGGATGAAAGAGCGAGCCCTGCCCTTCGATGACATCCCAGTGATCGGCGGCCGCGTTCGGACTCAGCATCTCCGCGGCCCCCGCCTCGAAGTCCGAGACCACCGCGTCCATCGGCATGCCGCCGCCTGCGATCAGGATGCCGGTCTGTCCGGTCGCGCGGAAATCCACCTTGCGGCCGCGCGCCGCGAATGCGCGGCTGAGCGAGAGTGCGGCGTACTTCTTGCCGAGCGCGCAGTCGGTACCTACGGTGAGCAACCGCTTGCCGGAGCGTTTGCGGCCCGTGGCGATCGGGATGTGCGGCGGCGGGATGCGCACGTCGATGAGGCGGCGGCCGAGGCGCGCCGCGGCGGCGGCGAGCGGCGGCACATCGGCGAGCTTCGCGTGCAGGCCGCTCACGAGGTCGAGCCCGGCCTCGAGCGCCTCGACCAGCAGCGGCACCCAGCGCTCACCGATGATTCCGCCGACGTTGGCAACGCCGATGACGAGCCCGCGTGCGCCGCGCGTGCGCGCCTGCGCCGGATTCAGACGGGGCAGCCCCGTCGACACCGTGGCCTCGGCGCAGGCCCACTCCCCGACGCAGCGCTCCGGGATCCAGTCGCGCAGCCCGAAGGCGGTCTTGGCGAAAGCCGGCTCGGTCGCGTCGCCGAGAAAGAGGAGATAGGGGTAGGGCAGCTGCGCGGATTGCGCCGCAGCCGCGTCCCGACCCGGGCTCGAGGCCGGGGCCCGCTCACTCACGCTGGCACCCACGACAGCGAGCCGCTGCCTCAGAACTTGAGAGTGGCCGTCACGCCGATCGTGCGCGGCATGACGTAATTGATCTCGCCCCCGTAGTTCGGAGCACCGGAGTTGGTGTAGTAAGCGATGCCGCGCGTATCGCCCAGGTTCTTGCCGTACAGCTCGAAAACCCAGCGATCGTTCTCCAGACCGGCGCGCAGGTTGACCGAGTTGTAGCTCGGCAGCTCGGGGCGCGGCTCCGGCTGCAGCGCGCCCGCGGCGCCGGGAATCGCGGAGAAATCGTTGAAGCGCGACCCGATATAGCTCCAGGTCGCCCCGACGAACGCACCGTAGTTGTCAAACGCATGCCACGCATAGACTCCGTCCAGCGAGGTGCTCCATTTCGGCACGAACGGCAATGGATCGCCGTCGTTACCGCCGGCGTCAGGGGCCGCGGAGGTCAGGTAGGCATCGACGTAGGCGCCGGTGAGCGTGAAAGTCAGGCCAGTGACCGGCGTCAGCGCCAGCGTCCACTCGAGGCCCTTGGTGCGCGCGGTACCACCGTTGGCATTGATGCCGAACGGAGGCTGCCCCGCGACCTGCACCTCCTCGAAGAGCTGAATCTTCTTCCAGTCGACCAGGAACGCGGCGACATCGATGGACAGACTCCTGTCGAGCAGGTCCGAGCGCAGGCCGAGCTCGTAGTTCGTCGTCTGATCGGACTGGTACGCCCGCTGGATACTGGCTGGTGCGGTCGGCGGCAGGTCGTTCGGGCCTCCCGGCCGATAACCGGTGGCAATTCTCCCGTACACCATGGTGTCGGCGCTCAGGTGCCAGCGCGGCGCAATCGAGTACGTGACGTCGGTGTCGCTCGAGTCGCCGGTGACCACCTGCGGGTTAGCCTGGCCGGTGAGCGTGAGCAGCGCGCCGCTGGTCGTCTCGCTGGCGGACTGTTTGTTCTCGGACCAGCGGCCACCGAGACCGAGATCGAATTGCGGGTTGAAGTGGTAGGTCACCTCGGCAAAGCCGGCCCATTCGCGATAGAGCGAGTCGAGTGAGGCGTTCTCCAGAGACGGACCGCCGAAGGCAACCGGCAGAGGGGCGAACACCTGCGTCGGAACGTAGAAGAGCGGCAGCGTCTGGTCGAGCGAGGAGGACTCGTGTGTGTAGAAGGCACCCAGCTGCCATTCGAGTGTCTGCCCGGCCGCCGAGGCAAGCCGGAACTCCTGGGTCCACTTCCTGATGCTGGTCGCCTGGGTCTCGGCCAGGCCCCCGACCGCGGTCGCGCCGGCAGGGGCCGGGGAGACGAGTCCGAGAAGGCTCGTAGCGACATCGCCGAACGTACCCGTGGGCCCGGTCCCGGGCGCGGCCGACACCGCACTCACGTCGGAAATCCCGTCCTGGTCCGTGGTCCCGTAGCTCGTAATCGAGGTGAAGGTCCCCCAACCGACGTTCCAGTTGAGCGTGCCACTGTAGATGCGGTACTTGAAGGTGTTCGGCTCGTTGAGGAAGCGCTGCTGGTTGAAGTTGCCGTTCTGCGGGTCGAACTGATTGGCGGGCGGCGTGAGCTGGAGATTCCCTGCTCCGACCACGTCGGTCCCGGGCCCCCCGTTGGTGTGCAGGTCCTGCCCGAAGGCGTTCAGACGCACCGAGAGGTTGTCGGTGAAGTTGACCAGCAGTGCCGCACGCACGCCGTCGCGATAGCCGTGGTTGATGTCCTTCTCGCCGAGCGACGGATCATTGACGTAGCCGGGTAATCCCTCATAGTAGCCACTGAAGCGAAAGGCAGCGCGATCACCGAGCGGCACGTTGATCATGCCCTTGCCCGAGCCGACCGACTCACCGTGCGAGACCTCCTCGCCCCCCACCTGGACCGCCGCGGCGAACTTGCCGGGGTCGGGCGGATTGGTCACGTACTTCAGGAGCCCACCCTCGCTGCCGGCGCCGTACAGGGTTCCCTGCGGACCGCGCAACACTTCGACACGCTGCAGGTCCCAGGTATCGAAATCGCCGCTGAAACCAAAGCCGTTGGCGAGCGCGTTGCTCGAGCCGAAGGGCGTATCGTCGATGTAGGTGGTTACGGTCGAGCCGACGCCACCCACGTTCTGGCCGCGCAGCGTCAGTCGCGTCGTGCCCGGCTCAATCTCCGTCAGTGACAAGCCCGGCACCTTGGCCTGCAGGTCGTCGAGGCTGACGAGCTGCTGCTTCTGCAGGTCCTCCGAGCTCACCGCAGTGATGCCCATCGGCACGTCGTGCAGTTTCTCCACACGCTTCTGTGCCGTGACGACGATCTCCTGCAGCGCCGAGGCGCCGCTCTGACTCTCGGGCGAGGCGGCCTGGTCGGCGCGGGCGGCCGGCGCGGCGAGCGCCAGAGCCAGCGCAGACGTGAGACCGGGCAGGAGGGAGCGAATCAGGCTTGAGGACCCGTACATGACTGTTAACCCCTGGGCTTTATGGACACCCTTTGTTCTAGTGTGACAAAATTGTTTCTGAATTAGCAAATTGTTTTTCAGCCATCATGCGCAGGTAGGATTACGCCGTGGCAGCGAAATCCGCAGCAGGTGGGGAGGTCACGGCTGATGCCTCCCTGCCCGCCAAATCAGTGGCCCGGCCCGGCGCCGTGCTCAAGGCGCTGCGCCGCAAGCACGGCTGGACGCTCGCCGAGGTCAGCAAGCGCACCGGCCTTCCCACTTCCACGCTGTCGAAGATCGAGAATGACAAGATGTCTCTCACCTTCGACAAGCTCTCCCGCCTCAGCAGCGGCTTGCACGTCGACATCTCTGCGCTCTTCAACGGCGATGCGAGCGCGGACTCGCACTTGGGCGCCAGCGGGCGGCGCAGCGTCACGCGTGCGGGCGAGGGCAAGGCGATCGAGACCCAGAACTACTCGCACCTCTACCCCGCCTGGGAGCTGCTCAACAAGAGGATCATTCCGATCGTCGCGGAATTGCATGCCCGGAGCCTGGAGGAGTTCGGCGAGCTGGTACGCCATCCGGGCGAGGAATACGCCTTCGTGCTCGAAGGGGAGGTCGACCTTTACACCAGCCTGTACGCGCCGGTGCGCCTGAAGGCCGGCGACTCCATCTACTTCGATAGCGGCATGGGGCACGCCTATATCGCCGCCAGCGCGGGGCCCTGTCGCGTGCTGTCGCTGTGCTCCGCCCCCGAGACACAGCTGATCGCCGCGAGCGCCGGGCGCCCGCGTGCCGAGCACGCCCGCCGGGCCCCGGCCGCCCCGCGCAAGCACCGACGCGGCTGAGACTGCCGGCGTGAAGCTGAAGCCGGGTAGGCCCTGGATGCCGCCTCGTTGGAGACTCTGATCGAGGCGGCGCACTCCGATATCGGAATGCGGCCGCAACCCTGGCGTTAAGGGTGGTCTGTTCGAGGTGGTGGACCTGCCACCGCGCTTCACCGTCGGATGGCACGCTGCGGCCCGATGCCAGCCGACCCCATCAGCGAGCGCAGCCGGGCAGCGCCGTGGATGCTGCTCTACTCCCTCCTCTTCGCCTTGGTCTATGTGCTCTGTGCCCTGGTGGTCGGTTGGCTGCTGCTGAGCTTCGCGCGGCGGCCAGGACCGCTCTCGTTCCTCAGCCATCTCATCGTGGTCGCTGCAGCTCTCGTGCCCGGCTGGGTGTTTGCCAGACGTCATCAGCGTGGTTTCGCGCCGCAGGAAAGGCGCCGCCTCATCGCCCTCTGCATGAGCTGGGTGTTCGTGGTCGAGGGCTTCTCGCTCGCGAGCCGTCCCGACCTCCTTGCCCTGCCGCTGGCCGAATTGACCGGGGTACTGGCGGTCGGAATGGGCGTAGACGCGCTGCTGGTGTGGGCGTCCTTCCGCTATGTGGTCCGGGGAGTGATGCGCGAGCGGGCCGCGTCCGGGCACCCGCCCCCCGTCCGGCAAACACCCTGGCTTCAGAACGTTGCTGCGATGCTGACCCCCGTCGTGGTACTGGTCCTGCTTGCCGCGGCCGTCGACGTGCTCAGATCAAGAGGTCCGGCCACGGCCCGCGTGACGGTCGCCGACATACCGCACGTACTGCAAAAGGTCTCCTCCTCGACGCACTCCCCTGCGTTCGCGGTGATCGTGTTCTCGACCCCAGGCCGACCCGATCCGCGGGACGCCGTGAGCCTGCAGTTCTCCCAGGAGAACGGCCGGGCCGGATTTGACTGGGTTCTCCTGGGGCGACGCAACATCGAGGACGAGCG
>Ga0070733_10000494_pt1 | contig 32181 bp, 29 predicted proteins | sample Coa_R1_9_FD_66450 | JGI IMG/M metagenome (GOLD analysis project Ga0070733, IMG submission 66450) | Surface soil microbial communities from Centralia Pennsylvania, which are recovering from an underground coalmine fire - Coalmine... | ecosystem: Environmental > Terrestrial > Soil > Unclassified ...
AGTCGACCAGCTCCGAATCGAAGCCGTAGTGCACGATGTCGTACCAGGTGTAGGCGCTGGCGACCGCGAGGCGCGGCACGCGGGCATACGGCCGGGCATCCACCGGCAGGGTGTCGTCGATGGTCTGGTACTGCTGCGCCTCGCCATCCACGCTCCAGTGCTCGTCCCGATACGACAGGGTGGCGCGACGTTCCAGGAACGCGGTGCTGGTGCCCTCCGGGGTCTGCGAGAAGTCCTGGAAATAAAGCGGATCGCTGGCGTTCTGCGCATCGATGGTCAGGCGGAAATCATCCGGCAGCTCGGCAACGTCGTTGATCTGCACGCGGCTGCGGCTGCCGTGAAACAAGCTGTCGTCGGGCAGGTAGTTCCATTGCAGCTCCCCGCGCTGGCTGGGCGTCAGGAAGCGCAGGTCGCCGCCGAGATCCGGGCCGCGCTTGCTGTACTCGGTGGGCAGGAAGGTGAAGTCCGCATTGGGCGCGATGTTCCAGTAGTAGGGCGCCGCCACCTGCAGGCCGCTGCTGGAGGTGTTGCCGATGGTCGGGAAGAGAAAGCCGCTCTTGCGCTCGCCGCCGAGCGGGAATGACAACCACGGCAGGTACACCAGCGGCACGCCCATGAAGTCGATCTGGGCGTTGCGGCCCGTGCCGATCTGATTGCGCGTGTCGAGCTCGATGCTGTCGGCCTTGATCTGCCACGCGTTATTGTTCGCAGGACAGGTGGTGAACGTGACTCCCTTGAGGCTCACGAGACCTGCGGGCGTGACCGACATCTGCGCCGCCGTGCCGCGCGCGCTGCGCTGGTGCAGGTCGAAATGCGCCGACCTGAATTCGGCGCCGCTGGCCGCGGAGTAGCCGCCGCCGTCGCCCGCGACGTGCAGCAGCGGGTCGTTGTAGTCAATATGGCCGTCGGTCTTGACCGATTCGTCTTTGGGGCTGTACTGCACCTCGTTGGCGCGAATTTCGCGCTCGCCCTGGCGCACTTGCACGTTGCCGCGCAGCTGCGCCGTGCCGTCCACACCGAGCGTCGCGGCGTCGCTCGTCACGTCGATGTTGCCGCCGGCGCTGGGTACATGGGGCGCCGCGGTCGCGGGCGTGACTCCCGGTGACGCGCACGCTGGTTCCTCGGCCCGGGCGACAGTGTTAAGACTGCCGAGCAGGGTGACGATCATCCACAATGGGCGCAGGCGCAGCATGAGGGGCGGCATTATAATGGCAGACACATGCACGAGACGGACGCGCGAGTCGCGCTGATACGGGAATGGTTGGCGCACGAGCTGCGTTTGCCGTTGGCCAGGCTCGAGCCGGCCTCGAGCGATGCGAGTTTCCGGCGTTATTTTCGTGCTTTTACCGGCGCGCACACCTACGTGGTGATGGACGCGCCGCCCGGCAAGGAGGACGTGCGACCGTACCTCAGGGTGTCGGGATTCCTTGCCGGCGTCGGCGTGCACGTGCCGCACGTGCACGAGGCGGACGTCGCGCGCGGCCTGCTGCTGCTCGAGGACCTGGGCACGACTCTCTACCTTGAGCGCCTGCAGGCAGGCGACGACCCGGGACGCCTCTACGGCGATGCGCTCGCCGCGCTCGTGAACATCCAGGTGCGCGGCGCCGGGGCCAGCCTTGAACTGCCGCCCTACGACGAGCCGGCGCTGGCACGGGAGCTGGCGCTGATGCCGGAGTGGTTTCTGCGGCGGCACCTGCTGCTGAGCCCCGACGCGGGGGACGAAGCGCTGCTGACGAAGAGTTTCACCTTCCTGATGCGGGAGGCGCTCGCGCAACCGGCCGTGTTCGTGCATCGCGACTTTCACTCCCGCAACCTCATGGTGGTTGCCGACCGCAATCCCGGCGTGATCGATTTTCAGGACGCGCTGCGCGGACCGGTGGGCTACGACCTGGTGTCGCTGCTCAAGGACTGTTACATCGAGTGGCCGCGCGAGCGCGTGGTGGAGTGGGTCGCCGGCTACCGCGTGCAGCTCGCTGCGCACGGGGGTCCTGCCGGCGGGAGCGCCGCGGAGTTCCTGCGCTGGTTCGATCTCATCGGCGTGCAACGGCACCTGAAAGTTCTCGGGATCTTCTGCCGCCTGTGGTACCGCGACGGCAAGGCCGGCTACCTGCCCGACCTGCCGCGCACGCTCGACTATGTGCGCGACACCTGCGCACGCTACGACGAGCTTGGCTGCCTCGCGCGCTTCCTCGGCGAACGCGTCGCAGCGGCGCTGCCGCTCGCCACCGCGCGTGAGCGCGCATGAAGGCCATGCTGCTGGCCGCGGGACGAGGTGAGCGGCTGCGGCCCATCACCGACACGCTGCCGAAACCCCTGGTGCAGGTGGGCGGCAAGCCGCTGATCGCCTGGCATCTGGCGGCACTCGCGCGCGCCGGGATCCGCGAGGTCGTCATCAATCTGTCCTGGCTGGGAGAGAAGCTGCGCGCCGCGCTCGGCGACGGCCGCGACTTCGGCGTCAGGATTGACTGGAGCGAGGAGGGGCCGGTGCCGCTGGAGGCTGGTGGCGGCATCTTCCGCGCCCTGCCGCTGCTCGGAGCGGATCCCTTCCTGGTCGTGAACAGCGACATCTGGACCGACCTGCCGTTCAGCGGCCTGGCGCTGCCGCCGGACGCGCATGCGTACCTGGTGCTGGTGCCGAACCCGCCCCAACACCCGCGCGGGGACTTCGGTCTGGAGGCAGACCTGGTGGTCAACCGCGATAGCGCGCGCTTTACTTACTGCGGCGTAGCGCTCTACCGGCCGGAGTTCTTCAGCGGCTGCGTGGATGGCAGATTTCCGCTCCTGCCGCTGCTCAACCGCGCGATCGGGGCGCGCCGGGTGCGCGGTGGGCTCTACCACGGGCAGTGGAGCGACGTCGGCACGGTCGAGCGGCTCGCCCGGCTGAACGCTCAGCTGCGTGCGCTACAATGACGGCATGCCGGCATTCAAGGATATTCCGCTGGTCACGGAAGGGGCGCGCGCCCGCAGCGGTGAGAAATACCTGACCCCGCAGGGCTTTACGGCCATCCGCGATGGCGTCAAGAACCGCGGCGCGCTCGCCGCCGCACCAGCGCTGCGCAAACCGCCGTGGCTCAAAGCGCGAGCGCCCTCTGGCGCGGGCTTCCAGAGCGTGCGTGCCCTCGTCAAGGAGCACCGCCTCGCGACGGTGTGCGAAGAGGCGAAGTGTCCCAACATCGGCGAGTGCTGGAACGCGGGCACCGCCACCATCATGCTCATGGGCGCGGTGTGCACGCGCGCCTGCCGCTTCTGCTCGGTCGATACCGGTAACCCGCACGGCTGGCTCGATGCCGACGAGCCGGAAAACGCCGCGCGTACCGTGGAGCTCATGAAGCTCAGGTACGTGGTGCTGACTTCGGTCGACCGCGATGATCTGGCCGACGGCGGCGCCGCGCACTATGCCGCCTGCGTGCGCGCCATCAAGCGCCGCAATCCGCACACGGCGGTCGAAGCGCTCACCCCGGACTTTGCCGGAGTACTCGCCGACGTCGCGACTGTGGTCGACTCGGGTGTCGAAGTGTTCGCGCAGAACATCGAAACGGTGCGGCGGCTCACCCATCCGGTGCGCGACCCGCGCGCCGGTTTCGAGCAGACCCTGGCGGTGCTCGCGCACGCGAAGCGGCACCGCCCCGCAGTCCTCACCAAGAGCAGCCTCATGTTGGGCCTCGGCGAAACCGACGCGGAAATCTCGGCGACGCTTGCGGACCTGCGCGCGGCGGGCGTGGATCTGGTGACCCTCGGCCAGTACCTGCGCCCGACACTCAACCACCTGGCGGTGGAGCGCTTCGTCACGCCGCAGGAGTTCGATCGTTACCGCGAGGAGGCGCTGACGCTGGGCTTTCTTGAGTGCGTGTCGGGGCCGCTGGTGCGCTCGAGCTACCGCGCGGAGCAGGCTCTGAATCGCAACAATGCCGGCCTCGACAACCGGCAGCTCGCCTAAGTGAACGCGACCAGCCCCGCCAGTGCCGCGCTGTCCGGCTGCGCGCCAACGGCAGAACCAGCGAGCCGGGCGGTGCCGGCGCCGCTGATCCGGCATCTGGGACTGATCGAGTACGAGCCCACCTGGCGTGCCATGCAGCGCTTCACCGAAGAGCGCGACGCCACGACGCCGGACGAGATCTGGTTCCTCGAGCACCCGCCGGTCTTCACGCTGGGGCTGAACGCCAGCCGCGCCCACGTGTTAGCGCCGGGAGACATTCCGGTGGTGCAGATCGATCGCGGCGGGCAGGTGACGTATCACGGGCCCGGGCAGCTGGTCGTGTACCCGCTGATTGACCTGCGGCGTGCCGGTCTTGGGATCCGCGACTTCGTCACGGCGCTCGAACGCGGCGTGCTTGACCTTGCGGCGCGTTTCGGTGTCGCGGCCGAGTGCCGCCGCAACGCCCCGGGCGTCTACGTTGCCGGCCGGAAACTTGCCAGCGTCGGCGTGCGCGTGCGCCGCGGCGGCAGCTATCACGGGCTTGCCATCAACGTGGCACTCGACCTTGAGCCCTTCCACCGTATCAATCCGTGCGGCTACCGTGGACTGGAAATGACGCAGCTTGCGGACCTGGGCGGACCGGACTCGGTGGCCGCCTGCGCCGCGGCGCTCGAGCCGCTCATTGTACGGGCGCTGGGGTTTGTGTAACGCGGCGCGCCGGGTCGCGCGGCGCGTGGCGCTATGCGCCTTGGCTGCCGCGCTCGTCGGCTCCTGCAACGGGCAGTTCGCCCCGCCCGCCAGCGGCGCGCGCGTGACGCTCCTGAATGTGTCGTACGACCCGACACGCGAGCTGTACGTCGAGTTCAACGCCGCCTTTGCCCGCTACTGGAAAGCGAAGACCGGCCAGGATGTACGCGTCGACCAGTCGCACGGTGGCTCGGGCAAGCAGGCGCGCTCGGTCAGCGAGGGTCTCGCCGCGGACGTCGTCACGCTCGCGCTGGCGGCCGACATCGACGCCATCGCCACCCAGGGGCAGCTGCTGCCGATCAACTGGCAAAGCCGACTGCCGGACAACAGCTCGCCCTATACCTCGACGATCGTGTTCGTGGTGCGCGCCGGCAACCCCAAGGCGATTCACGACTGGGGCGATCTGGTGCGCGCGGGCGTCGGGGTGATTACGCCCAACCCCAAGACCTCCGGCGGCGCGCGCTGGAATTACCTGGCGGCCTGGAGCTGGGCGCGTGCGCAACCCGACGGCAGCGATGCGAGCGCGCGTGAGTTCGTGCGCCGCCTGTACCACAACGTTCCGGTGCTCGACACCGGCGCGCGCGGCGCGACCACCACCTTCGCGCAGCGCGGCCTCGGGGATGTGCTGATCACCTGGGAGAACGAGGCGCTGCTGGCGGTGCGCGAACTTGGCGCCGACAAACTGCAGATCGTGGTGCCTGCCTTGAGCATCCTCGCGGAACCCCCGGTGGCGGTGGTCGACAAGGTGGCGCTGCGCCATGGTACGCGCGAGGTGGCGACGGCTTACCTTGAGTACCTCTACAGCAAGGAGGGCCAGGAGATTATCGCCCGGCACGACTATCGGCCGCGCGACCCGGAGGTGGCGGCGCGCTACGCGACCCGTTTCCCACCACTGAAGCTCACGAGCATCGCGGACTTTGGCGGCTGGGCGAACGCGCAGCGGGTGCACTTTGCCGACGGCGCCGTGTTCGACCAGATCTCCGAGCAGTAGCCGCACGGGTTCAATGGACGATCGCCAACACCACGCCGCCCAGCAGCGCGGCCGCGCCGACAAGTGCGGCGCCGAATACGCGGTTCTGGTTGAGCAGGACGTAACCGCCGTCGCGGGTGTAGAACCCGTTGAACCTGGCGACGACGGCCGGTAATCCCAGCAGGTCCTCCTTCGTCAGCTCCAGCACGTGCTCACGCGGGTGGTAGGACGACCCGAACGAAAGAGTATTGCCGTCCGTATCCAGCTCGATGTGACCGCCCAGCACGTGGGTGACGTTGCGGTCCCTGATGAAATCCGCAACGCGTCGCGCGCTGGCCAGATCTGCGGTCTTGTCCGCGATCAGCAGTCGTCCCGGCAGGAAGAAGTCGCCGGAGAAGAACAGGCCGGTGTTGCGGTCGTAGTACGAGACTTCCGAGACGTAGTGCCCCGGTGTCGGCAGCACGTCGAGCGTGCGATCGCCGAGGTCAACCTGTGCGACCCCGTTGGGCCAGTCGGTGAATCCGAAGTACTGCTTCACGGGCTCAAGATGGCTGCCGACCAACTGGACGTTCGGCAGGCCCGCGAACTGCGCGTCGCCCTTGCGGTGGTCGAGGTGACCGTGGGTGTGCAGGACCAGCAGTGGCAGCTTCGCGTCCGCCTCCCCGGGTAGGAGTGACAGCACCGTCTGTGCCAGCGGCATCTTGCGCGGATCGGCCACGTCGCCACTGTCGATGAGCAGGGCGCGGCGCGACCCGATCAGCAAATATATGAATGGCGCTTCGGAAGTAGCGCAGGGATTTTCCCGCAGGATGAAGGTCTGCGCGTTGTAGCGATGCACCTGCAGCGGTGGCTGGGGATCTTCCTTGCCGCAATGCTGCGCGCCCGGGTTCCAGTGCACAGCCATCGAGCCGGGCAGGATCTGGCTGTGCGCTGCGGTGGATGACAGCGCCATGACGAATGCGCTCAACAGGCCGTAGATAAGTTTCATGCAGCACTTCCCTGGTGAATCAGTTACTGACACTTACGCTTGGACGCGGCATCGCTGCCGCGGGTTTGACTTGCGGCTGCGGTCACGGCAGGCCGCGGCGGCTGGCGCTTGCGCGCGCCAGCATCGCAATGAACTCATCCAGTGCGCGGCTGGTGCGACGCAGATCCTTGCTGCCCATCAGTTCGATGATCAGGCCGTCGAACACCGCGCCGCACAGGGTCGCCATCGCCTTGCTGCGGATCGCAGGCGACAGCCGCTGCTCGATGATTTCAACCCAGCTGATCGAGGTCTGTTGCAGGTAGCGCCCGTAGACACGCGGGTTCTGCAGCGCGATGAAATGCACTTCGTACAGCAGGCGCAGGTAGGGGAGGTTGTCCTGGTGGGTTGCCCAGCGCCAGAACATCTTCAGCGGCGAAGTGCCGCCGCCTGCCCCGGGCGGCGGCAGTGCCAGCGCGGTCGCCTGCAGCCGCGCCTGCACCTCGCCCAGCACGTCGTTCAGCAGGCCGTGCTTGGACTTGAAGTGAAAAATCAGCAGGCGGGCGCTGGTACCGATGCGCGCCGCGAGCGGCCGCAGCGACACATCCGCCACGCCGTGGGACAGCAGGTCGCGGATCGCCGCGTCCAGTAATTGCTGCTTGCGGTCACTCATGTAACGAGTGTTACATGAAACGATCGTTTCAGTCAACGATCAGCTTGTAGCCGGCCGCGGCGGTGCGCAGCAGCGCGGGGGCCGCAGGATCCGCCTCGATTTTGTGCCGCAAACGGTGCACCAGCTGCTTCAGGAGCTGGCGGTCACCGCCGCTCTTGTGTCCCCACACCTGTACCAGCAGCCGCTCGGAGCTGACCGTGCGGCCGGCGTTGGCCACCAGCAACTGCAGCAGCCGCAGCTCGAGCGGCGTGAGGCGCACTGCAGCGCCCGCGCCGATGGCCACGGTGTGTTCGCCGAGATCGAGGCGCACGCGGCCCGCGGCCAGTGGCGCAGCGGCGTCCATGCCGGCACGCCGCAGCAATGCCGCGACCCGCGCCAGCAGCGTGCGCGGGCTGAAGGGCTTGGTAAGGAAGTCATCGGCCCCGAGACCCAGGGCGCGCACCAGGTCCTCTTCCTCGCCGCGCACGGTGAGCATCATCACCGGAACGCGTGAATCGCGCCGGATGGCCTCGCACACCTGGAACCCGGACAACCCCGGCATGTTGATATCGAGCACCACCAGGTCCGGAGATTCCGCCTGGAAGTGGCGCAGCGCCGCCGGGCCGTCGCCGGCCTTGATCACGAAGTAGCCCGCCTGGGTAAGCGTAAAGGAGATGAGCTCGCGCAGGTCCGCGTCATCATCGGCCACCAGCACCTTCACCCGTCGTTCTCCGCCGGCAAGACGAGCGTAAAGCGCGTGCGGCCCGCCGCCGTGCGTTCAAAGGCGACGCTGCCCCCGTGGCGCTCGACGATCGACTTCACGAGCCACAGTCCCAGACCCAAGCCGGCGGCCTCCGGCTCGGCGCCGTCGCCGCGCCGGAAGCGCGCGAACAGCGACTGTCCGTCACCCTGCGCAGGGCCTGCGCCCTCGTCCTCCACCCACGCCTGCACCTCGCGGCCGCGGGCCGCGGCGCCGATGCGCACCACGCTCCCCTCGGGCGCGAATTTGTTGGCGTTGGCGAGCAGATTCACAAACACCTGGGTGAGGCGCGTGCGGTCGCCGCTGACCGCGGGCAGCTCATCCGCCACGCTGACCTCCAGGGTCTGGCGCCGCTGCGCCAGCAGGGCGCCGACCAGCTCGCGCGCGTCCGCGACCACCTCGCCGAGTGCCACGCTCTGGTGACGGATCGCGAGCTGGCCGGATTCGATTCGCACGCTCTCGAGCAGATTGTCGATGAGCTGCGTCAGGCGCAGCGTGCCGCGCTCGAGCGACGTCACGAGCTCGCGCTGCTGCGCCACCGGCATGTGATCCATGCCGGCCAGCAGCAGCTCGATGGAGGCGAGCTGGGCGGCGAGCGGTGTGCGGAATTCATGCGAGATGTTGGCGAGCACCGAGTCGCGCGCGCGGCGCACCGCCTCGAGCTCGGTCTCGTCGCGGATCACCTGCACCTGCAGGCCTTCCACCTGCGGGGCGCTGGTGATCACCGTGGTGCGCGGCGCGGCCGGCGCTGCACCCAGGCGCTCGACCGCCTTGGCGCTGCCGCCGCTGCGCGCCTGCAGGATGGGACAGCGGAAATCGCACGGCCGGCGGCCGTCTTCGTCGCGCGGCTGCAGCACGTCGCCGCAGAAGCGGCCCACGGCCGCCGCCGGCTCGATGCCCAGCAGCCGCGCGGCCTGGGGGTTCAGGTAGCGGATCACGCGCTCGCGATCCACCGCGTAGACCCCTTCCACGATCCCGCCTAGCACCGCCTGGGCCTCCGCCTCGCGCCGCCGCAGCGTGCTCGTGAGCTCGATCAGGTTGCGGCGCATGTCCTCCATGGTGCGCGCCAGCGTGCCCACTTCGGCGGCGCCGCCGGTCGGAATGGAGGCCGAGAAGTCACCCTGGCCCAGGCGGGTCGCGGCCGCGGTTAGCGCGCGCACCGGACCTGCGACCAACTCGCCGAGGACGATGCCGGCGAGCACCGCCAGCGCGGCCAGCAGCAACGCCGTCACCAGGAGCTGCTGCATCAGGTGACGGGTCGAAGTATCCACCGCGCTCGTCGGCAGCAACGCCTCGATGAGCGCGATGGCCTCGCCACTGGCGGCGAACACCGGTACGACCGCGGCGTACACGTCCTGCGAATTGACGCGCTGGACCGCGGAATGCCCGTCGGCGAGTGCGGCCGAGTACAGCAGGGTGAAGGCGTTAACCGGCGCGCTGTCGTAGAGCCGATAGTCGATGAGTTTCACCTGCGCGCCCACGCGGCGCGACAGCTGCGCCGCGAGCTTCTCATCCAGGCGGCGCACGACATAGACGCGCATGCCCGCCGGCGCACTCGGGGCCGCCGAGGCCCCTTGTACCGGCACGCGTTCGATGGCGGGCAGCGCCATGAAAGTCGCGCCCTGTTCGGCGCTGGCGGTGATGATCTGCTGCCAGTCGAGCGGCGGCCCGGAAACTGCCACCACCCGGGTGTCGGAAATTACCGCGCAGGCATCCATGCCGCTCGCCTCGCAGGCACTGCGCAGCACCGGCGGCACGGCCTCGCGGCGTCCTTCCGCGAGCAGGCGCTGCAGGGTGGGGCGCTCCGCGAGAGTGCGGGCGGTGACCAGCGCCTCGTCGGCGAAGCGGCGCAGATCCTCGCGCGCCGTCGTGGCCGCCAGCTGCACGCGCGCCTTGCCCTGCTCATCCGCGAGGGTGTGGAGCTTGGCGCTCGCGGACCAGACAATCCCGCCGCCGACCAGGAGCACGATGACGACGTGGATCGCCACCAGCCACCAGCCAAGGCTGGTGCGCGCCGGGTCAGGCCACGCTGCCCGCCACTTGGCCGTGAGACGCTCGAACATGGCCGTTAGTGTCCCCGGTAACCGGTGCGTTCGACCAGTGTTTTCACGCCCAGGGTCAGTACGGCGAGCAGGGTGAGGAGCGAGGCCACCGCAAAGGCGCCCACGAAGTTGTATTCGTTGTAGAGGATCTCGATGTGCAGCGGCATGGTGTTGGTGAGTCCGCGGATGTGCCCGGACACCACCGAGACCGCGCCGAATTCGCCCATGGCGCGCGCGTTGCACAGCACCATGCCGTACACCAACCCCCAGCGCACCTTCGGCAGGGTGACCCGGAAGAACGTCAGCCAGCCGCCGGCGCCCAGGGTGATCGCCGCCTCCTCTTCATCGTTACCGACCTGTTGCATGAGCGGGATCAGCTCGCGGGCCACGTACGGGAAGGTCACGAACATGGTGGCCAGCATGATTCCGGGCAGCGCGAAAATGATGCTCAGGTCATGTTCCCGCAGCCACACGCCGAACCAGCCGTGCAGGCCGAACAGCAGCACGAACAGCATTCCGGAAATCACCGGCGAGATCGCCAGCGGCAGGTCGATAAGCGTGACCAGCACGCTCTTGCCGCGGAACTCGAATTTGGCGATCGCCCAGGATGCGGCGAGCCCAAACACGGTGTTGATCGGCACCACCACCGCCGCCGTGATCAGGGTGAGGCGGATCGCCGCCGCCGTATCCGGGTCCGCGAAGGTCCGCGCATAAGCTTCGACACCGCGCGCGAACGCCATGGCGAATACCGTCGCCAGCGGCGCGAGCAGCACCGCCGCCAGGAAGGTGAGCGACACCGCGATGAACAGCCAGCGCACGATGGAGTGGAACCAGGTGCGCTGTCCCGGCCGCGCCGCATCGGCCGCCAGCAGCTGGATCGCCGTGCTCATGAGTTCGCCGCCTGCAGGTGGCGGCGTCGACCCCAGGTCTGCAGCAGGTTGATGGCAAAAAGCACCGTGAAGGACATGACGAGCATCACGAGGCCCAGCGCGGCGGCGCCCTGGTAGTCGAACTGTTCGAGATGAATCACGATGAGGAGCGGGGTGATCTCGGTCTTCATGGGCAGGTTGCCGGCGATGAAAATCACCGAGCCGTATTCACCCACCGCGCGTGCAAACGACAGCGTGAAACCAGTGAGCAGCGCCGGCAGCACCGTCGGCAGGATGATGCGGCGGAACACGTAGAAACGGCCCGCGCCGAGGGTTTCCGCCGCATCCTCAAGATCGCGCTGTACCTCCAGCAGCGCCGGCTGCACGGCACGCACGGCGAACGGCATGCTAATGAGGGTGAGGGCAAGGGTCACGCCCAGCCAGGTGTAGGCGACCTTGATCCCCAGCGGCTCAAGATAGCGGCCGATCCACCCCTGTTGGGCAAACACGGTGGTGAGCGCGATGCCGGAGACCGCGGTGGGCAGCGCGAACGGCATGTCGATCAGCGCGTCGATCAGCTTGCGGCCGGGGAAGTCGTAGCGCACCAGGGTCCAGGCGATGATGAAGCCGAACACGAGGTTGATGCTCGCCGCCAGGAACGAGGCGCCGAATGACAGCCGGTACGAGCCGAGCGCGCGGGCGCTGAACACCACGTGCACGAAGTCGCTCCAGTGCATGGAGCCCGCGGCCAGCACCAGCGCGGCGAGCGGCAGCAGCACCATGGCGCTCAGGAAAAATGTCGTGAACCCGAAAGTGAGCCCGAAGCCGGGCAGCACGCTCGGAGCGCGAAAGCTCATGGCGCGCCGCGGTGCACGATCAGCACCGGCCACTGGCCGCCGTCGAGGAGTTTGCGGAAGCGCTCGGCGAAGCGCGCCAGGTCCGTGACCCCCACGATCAGCATCTGAGCCGGTGACTCCGCCAGGCGCCGTGCCAGCTCCTCGGCGACCTCACCGAAGCGCAGCTCGGTACGCATCTCCAGGCCATGCGCCACCTGCGCTTCGGAGCGTGCATCGAGGAGTTCGCGAATGCCGTGCGGCCTGCGGCCGCCGGAGCCCTGGCCGGGAAAGATGCCGACGTAAACGGCCTCGGCCGGCACGTGGCGCAGCACGCTGGCCGATATCGCCAGGGTCGCCCCGCGCGCCGCCTCACCCATCCAATGGATAAGCACGCGCTGCGGGGCGGCGGCGCCCGTGGGCAATACCAGCAGGTCACGCGCACCGCGCCGCAGCAGCCACTCGGCGCGGTGCGCGCAGTCGGTCTGCGAGGCGATCACCGTGGTGCCGACAAAATCCGCGGCCGTCTCACCGTCCGCCTCCGCCACGCCCAGCTTCGGCTCGCAGCGTGTGGTGATGCGGGTCTTCATGCGCGCCGCCAGCTCGGTGAGCAGCGGCTCGCGGCTCAACTCCTGCGCGAGCTGCGCGCTCGCAGCGCAGGCCGTGAAGCTCGAGAGCGGGGTTGGCAGCACGTGCACGCGACGCACGCCGACCGCCACGTTCTGCCCGGGCGACACGCCGAAGCCGCGCTGCTCATGCTGGGTGCGGGTCACCTGCAGCAGCTCGACCGCCTCGCCGTCGGCGCCGCTGTGCGCGAGCAGCGGTGTCTGCGCGGCGGCATCGAGCCGCACCCGCAGCTTCTCCAGTGCACCGGTGAACACCACCTCGTCAACCACGCCGCTGGCGAGGTAGTTGGTGGTGAGCGCCGAGCGCGCGGGCGCGAGCTCCACTTCCTCCGGGCGCACTACCGCGACCACCTCGTGCTCGTTCTCTGCCGACGTGCGGTCGGCGGCCGCGATAGTGGCGCCGGCAACCTGGATGCCGTCCGCGGTACGGCGCGCGAGCAGCAGGTTCGCAGCTCCAAGGAAAGTGGCCACGAAGCGGGTCGCCGGGCGCGAATACAGGTCATGCGGCGCACCGACCTCCAGCAGCCGCCCGAGGTTCATGATGCCGATACGGTCCGCCATCGCGAAGGCTTCGTCCTGGTCGTGGGTCACGAGCACCGTGGTGATGCCGAGTTCGCGCTGCACCTCGCGGATCGTGCGGCGCAGTTCTTCGCGGATCTTGGCATCGAGCGCTCCGAACGGCTCATCCAGCAGCAGCACCTCGGGCTTGTGCGCCAGCGCCCGCGCCACGGCGACCCGTTGTTGCTGGCCGCCGGACAGCTGTGCCGGCAGGCGCTGATCCATACCCTCGAGCGCGACCAGGCGCAGCAGCTCCTGGCGGCGCTGGCGGCGCACCCTGCCGCGTACGTGCCGCACGCGCAGCGCGAACTCGATGTTGTCGGCCACGGTCATATGGCGGAACAGGGCGTAGTTCTGGAATACGAGTCCCACCCCGCGCTTGCGCGCGGCAACATGCGTGACATCGTGCCCGTGCAGGGAAATGCGGCCGTGGTCCACCCCAGTGAGGCCCGCAACTGCGCGCAGCAGGGTGCTCTTGCCACTGCCGCTCGGCCCGAGCAATACGAAGAACTCACCATCGCCGATGTCGAGCGATACATCGTTCACCACCGGCACGCCGCCGTAGTGCTTGGTGACCTGGTCGAGGGTGATGGACATTCGGACGATGCTACCGGCGCCGGCGTGTCAGCGTCAGTGTCCGCCCGGTAGCGGGCCGGTGACAAACGGGTTACGGGCGCGGCGGGGAGGGCCGAGGTGTGAGCTAGTATGCTTTTGGGTATGCGCACGCGAACTCGCATCGCCATCGGGACGGGTGTCACGATCCTGGCTGCCGCGTGCCTCGGGACAGTCCTGGCCGGCGCACAGGACGAGGCGCGCTTCCCCGAAGGCTACGATGCCGTCCGGGCAGCGCCCGAAAGCCACAAGGTCATTTTCGAGAACGCGCTCGTTAGAGTGCTGCAGGTGACCGTCCCGCCCGCTGGCAAGACTGAGCCCATGCATCATCATCGCTGGCCGGGTTTTTTTCTGGACTGGGACCGGGGCCGAAAATCGCCGCATATCCGCTATCACACGCCAGGCGGGGTTAGGGACGTCCCGAGCGAAGACGCTGCGGCTACTGCAGGTCATTGGCGCGTACAGTGGATGAAACCGGAACCCATGCACGCCATTGAGACCGTGGAGAAATTCGGCCAGCCCGGTGATATACCTTTGCTCCGGGTGGAAATAAAAGTTCCTCAGTGAGGAATCAAACGGCGCTGCTGCGGGCTATAGCAGCATCAGCACGCCGTCGCAGGCCTTAAGATCCGCCACCAGCGCCTCGATCTGCGCGCGGCTGGTCGCGCGCAGCAGGTAGGAGATCGACAGGAAGTTGCCGTTGGCGCTCAGCCGCTCGGTGATCTCTCCGGCATCGAGTTCGGGTGCGTGGCGCAGCATGATGGCGTGCAGGCGCGCCCGGAAATCATCCGCCGGTCGGCCGAGGATCTTCAGCGGGTAGTCGGTGGGAAACTGTAGCGCTGCTTCGCCTGTCACCACGGCGTACCCGCAAGCTCACCCTTGTAGCGCTGCAATTCGTCGTACACACGGCGCCAGGCGGGACCGGGCTTGCCGCTGCCGACGGCACGCTCGTCGAGGCGCGTCACCGGCTGCACCTCGCGGATCGCCGCGGACAGCCAGATCTCATCCGCCGCGCGCAGCTGCGCCTCGCTCACGGCAGCTGCGCGGCAGGGAAGCGCCACGCGCGTCGCCAGTTCCTCCACGACGCCGCGGGTCGTGCCGGGAAGGATCTGATGCGAGTGTGGCGGCACGACCAGCGTCCCGCCCAGCACGACGTGTACCGCGGACGCGGAAGCCTCGGTCAGCTGGCCATCGCGCAGCAGGATGGTCTCGGCGGCACCGGCGTCCACCGATTGCTGGCGCAGGAGCACGTTGGCCAGCAGTGCCACGGACTTTATGTCGCAGCGTGCCCAGCGCGTGTCGGCGGCCGTCACGCAGGCGACGCCGCTCTCGTTGGTGCCGGGAGCCGCGGCTGGCCACGGCGCGCAGAACGCAAACACGGTGCGCGGGATGTCCGGAAGCGGTGCGTGCGTGCGGCCGCCCTGCGCGCCGCGCGTCACCTGCCAGTAAACGTAACAGTCGGCGCCGCCATTCCTTTCGATGAGCGTGCCCAGGAGCGTGCGCCACTCCTCGCGCGTATGCGGATCGCGCATGCCGATCGCGTCGAGGCTGCGGGTGAGTCGTTCGCCGTGGGCGGCGAAGCGAAACGGCCGCCCGCCGTACACCGGCATGAGTTCGTAGACGCCGTCTGAGTACAGGAAACCGCGATCCAGCGGCGAGATGCGCGCCTCGACGAGCGGCAGGTAGGCGCCGTTGAGGTAACACAGCGGAAACGGCTCGGCCACGGGTGGTGCGCTCGGGTTGAGGTCTTAGTGGAACAACAAGGCGATGCTGTCAACGAGCCAGGTCCATGCACCCCCGCTCTTGACTTCCTGCAGCGCGATCAGCGGTGCCTGTGCGAGCACGCTGCCGGCGGAATCCGTCACGGTGAATTCGCCGACGGCCGCACCGGCTGCGATGGGCGCCCGCAGGCTGGCGGCGCCCAGGTGCGCGCTGGTTTTCAGGCTCGCGCCCTGGCCGCGTGCGATGGTCACATACACATCCGTCGATACACCCACCGGCGCATATTCATCCGCCGACAGGTAGACGCGCGGCTTGAGCACCGTGTCGCGCGCCGACTTGATACGCATGGTCTCGAAGAAGGTGTAGCCGTAGTTCAGGAGCGCCGCGCTCGCATCCTCGCGTGCCTTGATGCTCGGGGCCCCCATGACGACCGACACCAGGCGCATGCCGTTGCGGTTCGCGGAGGTCGCGAGACAGTAGCCGGCGCTGTCGGTGTGGCCGGTCTTCAGACCGTCGACCGACGGGTCCTTGCCGAGCAGGCCGTTGCGGTTCTCCTGGTGGATGTTGTTCCACATGAATTCCCGCAGGCTGAACAGCGGATAGTACTGGGGAAACTCGCTGATGAGCGCGTTGGCGAGGGTCGCAACGTCGCGCGCGCTGGTGTAGTGATTGGCCGCGGGCAGGCCGTCGCTGTTCTCAAAGTGACTGGCCTTCATGCCGAGGCGCTGGGCGTACTCGTTCATCATCTGCGCGAACGCGGCTTCCGTGCCGCCAACTTTTTCGGCGAGCGCGACGGTGGCATCGTTGCCGGACTGCACGATCATCCCCTTCATGAGGATGTCCACCGGAATCTGCGTGCCGACCTGCACGAAGGTGCGCGAGCCTTCCGCCCGCCAGGCATGTTCGCTGATGGTGACCATGTCCGTGAGTTTCAGGCGCCCTTCGGCCAGGGCATGAAAGACGACGTACGCCGTCATGAGCTTGGTGAGGCTCGCCGGCTCGGCGCGCTCGTCGGCGTTGTTTTGCGCCAGCACGCGGCCGCTGAAATGATCCAGCAGCAGATATGAGCGGGCGCTGACGGCCGGCGGGTTCGGAATCGGGGCTGCGCCGTTTGCCGGTGCGACGGCGGCGGCAGTGGCGGCCGGTGCGGCTGTGGCGGGCGGGGTTGGCGCGGCGAAGGCGGTAGGGGTGATCGCGATGAGCGCTACGATGCAGGCGAAACGGGTCACTGTTAGGGATTCCTTGTGGGGTGCGGAAAGAGATTTTAACCCAAGCGCTCTCCTTGAAGGATGCGCCGTGCGCGGACGTTGCGTGTCAGTCGCTCGAGAGCCGCGCGTCGGGGAAGCCGAGCGTCGCGAGCCTGGCGGCGACTTCATCGAACTCCGCCACGCTGCGCACCGGTCCCAGGCGCACGCGATACAGGTGCGAGCGTCCCTCCACCGGGGGAACGATGCTGGCGTTGGAGAGCCCCGCCGCCTGCAGCCGCGCGAGCGTGCGCTGTGCGTTGTGCGGGTCGGCGAACGCCGCGGCCTGCACATAGAGCGCAGCTGCGGGGGACTCGACGCTGCGCGTGAGCTCATCCGGCACTCCCGGGGTGAGTGCGCGCACTTCCACCAGCGTGGTGCCGCCCTGGATCATGTCGAGCTTCGCCGCCGCGGTGTAGGACAGATCGATGAGGCGATTGGCGACGAACGGGCCGCGATCGTTGATGCGCACGATGACGCTCTTGCCATTCTTGAGATTCGTCACGCGCGCGTAGCTCGGCAACGGCAACGTCTTGTGCGCGGCGGTCATGGCGTACATGTCGTACTGCTCGCCGCTCGAGGTGTTGCCGCCGTGGAAGGTGGGGCCATACCAGGAGGCGACGCCGCTTTCGAGGTAGCCCTCGGCGCTCGGCAGGACGTAGTAGCGCTGGCCGAATACATCGTAGAAGGCGGGATTGCCGTGTGCACTGCGCGGCTCGGGGCGCGGCACGGCATCGGGAATGGCGCCGATGTCAGCCGGCGGCGCGGGGACGCTGGCGGCCGGTGCCGGAGCGGGCGCCGCCGGCGGCCGTGATGTGGCAGGGCGGTGCGCCGTGATGGAGCAGCCCGCGAGCGCCAGCGCGCACGCGACCAGTGCAGCACCCGCGCACGCTGTATGCGCGCGGTGCGCACGCCTCACTTCTGGTCACCGTGCACGCGTTGTGCGACGGCCTGCGCGAGGTCGTAGACCGCCATCGCATAGCGTGCGCTGTTGTTGTAGCGCGTGATCACGTAGAAGTTCTTGAAGCCGACGCGGTAGGCGGGACCGTCATGCTGCTCGGCGGAGATGAGCACCACCGGGGTGTTGCCCGGCAGCGCGCCGTCCACCTTGACGCCGTGCAGGGCGAGGCTGTCGAGCGTTTCGTTGAGCTCCAGGTTGTGCGGTTCGATCTGGAAGGTCGGATCCGGGTCGAGGTGCACTTCGGCGAGCACGGGCGCTGTGGGGACCCAGCCGTACTCCTTCAGGTAGTTGGCGACGCTGGCGAGGATGTCATCCCAGTCGCCCCACAGGTCGCGCTTCTTGTCGCTGTCCGCGTCGACCGCGAAACGGCGGTAGGCCGACGGCATGAACTGCGGCACGCCCATGGCGCCGGCGTACGAACCCAGAGTAGTCGCGGGGTCGAGCTTGTTCTCGCGGGCGAGCAGCACGAACTGCTCGAGCTCGGCACGGAAGTAGTTGCCGCGCTGCGGATAGTCGAACGCCAGCGTCGCGAGCGCATCGAGCACGCGAAAGCGCCCCGTCTGGCGCCCGTACAACGTCTCGACACCGATGATTGCGACCAGGTATTCAGGCGGCACCTGGTAGCTGGCCGCAATGCGCTCCAGCGCCTCCTTGTGATCGATCCAGAACAGCGCCCCGAGGGTGATGCGTTCGCTCGTCAGGAAGCGCTCGCGATATTCCCACCAGGGAGCCACCTTCTCGATCGGCCGGTTCATGAGGTCGAGGATTTTCTGCTGCGGCTGCGCCTGTCGCAGCAGCACACGCAACTCATGGCGACTCAGGCCGTCGCGTTCCGCCACCTCGTTTATGAACTGCGCAATCTCCGGGCGCTTGATGTCAAACCCTGCGGCGGGTGGGTTTTGCGGCTGCGCGAGCGCAGGCGCGCACGCGCACGCCAGCACCAACACGGCGAGCCAGGAAGCGAAACGCTTGTTCAACTACGATCCGATGAGCTTGCGGCGGGAGTACAGCGCCATGAGAATACCGAAGCCCGCCAGTAGCGTCACGACGGAACTGCCGCCATAACTCACCAGTGGCAAGGGCACGCCGACCACCGGCAGCAGGCCGGTCACCATGCCGGCGTTGATGAACACATAGACGAAGAATGTCAGTGCCAGGCTGCCGCCGAGGAGGCGCGCAAAAGTGTCCTGGGTTTGGGTCGCAAGGTAGATGGCGCGGCCGACCACGAACGCATAGAGGAGCAGCAGCAGCAGCAGGCCAAGGAGGCCAAATTCCTCGCCCACGACCGCGAAAATGAAATCGGTCGAGCGTTCGGGAAGAAATTCCAGCTGCGCCTGGCTGCCGTTCATCCACCCCTTGCCGAACACGCCGCCCGAGCCGATGGCGATCTGTGACTGGATGATGTGATAGCCGGCGCCCAAAGGATCGGTCTGCGGATCGAGGAAGGTGAGTACGCGCTTGCGTTGGTAGTCATGCATGAAGCTCCAGCCAAACCAGGCGGCGCCCGCGGCCAGTGCGAGGAGCGCCAGGATCACGCGGGCGCGCAGTCCGGCTAGGATGATGACCAGTGCGCCCGCGGCGCCGATCAGCGCCGCGGTCCCGAGGTCCGGCTGGATCGCCACCAGGCCCACCGGCACGAGGATCAGCGCGCCGAGCGTCGCGAGTGACACCCAGCCCGGCGGCAGCGGGCGCTCGTGCAGGTACCAGGCGCATACCATCGGTACCGACAGCTTCATCAGCTCGGAGGGCTGAAAGCGGAACAGTCCCAGGTCGAGCCAGCGTTGCGCGCCCATGCCGATGTGGCCGATCGCGACCACGATCAGAAGCAGCACGCAGCCGCCGGCGTACAGCCAGGGCGCGGAGCGGCGCAGGAAGTTGGGATTGACGCGCGCCAGCAGCAGCATCGCGACCGCGCCAATAGCCAGGCGCGCCACGGTGCGCAGCAGCGTGTTCATGCTCTGGCCCGAAGCGCTGTACAGGATGACCAGGCCGTAAACCGCGATCAGTGCCAGCCCGATCACCAGCGGCCCGTCGATTTTCAGGGCGAGCAGCACGCGCGCCGCGGTAGTGAGCGTGCGGCGCGTGCGTGAACCGGAAGTGACTTCTTCGTACATCATGTGCGGGACGCCGCACCCACGGCGCCTGTTGCTGGCGCAGGCGCCGCCGCCGGTGGTGCCGGGGCAGCCGGTGTCAGGGTGGCCCCGCCCGATGTGCCCTTGAGGCGACCTTGCTCGTCGAGCAGGTAGGCGTCGAGCACCTTGCGCGCCACCGGCGCTGCGTTGCTCGCGCCGAAGCCGGCATTCTCGACGAGCACCGCGACCGCGATGCGCGGCGCCTCCGCCGGTGCGAAGGCGATGAACCATGCGTGATCGCGCAGCCGCTCCGGGACGGTCTTCGCGTTGTATTTCGCGTTCTGCGCCACCGTGTACACCTGGGCTGTTCCGGTCTTGCCCGCGGCCTGATACGCCGCCCCCTTGAAGGGGACCCAGGCGGTGCCACAATAGCGCGCGCAGCGTGTGGTGCCGATCATCGCATCGATCACCACCCCCCAATCTGCAGCGGACACGCCCCTGATCGGGGCACCCTCGATCGGCGCGACCCACTGCGCGCGGCCGGCCGCATCGCGCATTCCCTTGACCAATCGCGGGCGAAAGGTGCGACCGCGCTCGGCCAGGATTCCCGTGATGTGAGCGAGCTGCAGCGGCGTCACCAGCAAGTAGCCCTGCCCGATGCCCATGTTGACCGTCTCGCCGGGGAACCACACCTTGTCCTCCGGCCGCTTGAACGCCTTGCGCTTCCACTCCGGGGTCGGCAGCAGGCCCGCCTTCTCGCCGCTGATGTCGATGCCCGTGAGCTGGCCGTAGCCGAAGGGCTCGAGGAAGGCCGCCATGCGGTCGATTCCGAGCGTCGAGGCCAGCCGGTAGAAGTACACGTCGGAGGAGCGCGAGATCGCCTCCGGCAGATCGAGCCAGCCGCGCGGCTCGCCCTTGTCCGCGCGCCACACGTGGCGGCTGCCCGGAAGGTAGAATTCGGCGTTGCAGAACACCTTGGTGTTCGCCTCGATCGTGTGGTCGGTAAGCGCGGCGAGCCCGAGCACTGGCTTGATGGTCGAGCCGGAGGGATACATCCCGCGCAGTGAGCGGTTGAACAGCGGCCGGTCGATGTCGCTTTGCAGGGCGCCGTACTCGGCGGGCGTGATGCCGCGGCCGAACAGGGTTGGATCGAAACCCGGCAGACTGACGAGCGCGAGCACGTCGCCGTTGTTCGGATCGAGCGCAACCACGGCGCCGCGGTGGCCGGCGAGCGCCTCTTCGGCGGTGCGCTGCGTCTTGAGGTCGATCGATAACACCAGGTTGGCGCCAGGGGTGGGCGCGCGCGTGCGCAGGTTCGGCACGAAGGCACCCTGGCGCTCGACCGAGCGCCCCTGGGCGTTCACCAGGATTTCACGGAAACCGTTGGTGCCGTGCAGAGGATGCTCAAAGGCGCTCTCGACGCCGAGTTTACCGATGAGCGAGGTGCCGGCGTAGGTGGCGCGGTCGATATGCTTCAGGTCCTGCTCGCTGATCGCCCCCACGTAGCCCAGGGCGTGCACCGCGAGGCTGCCGTTCGGATACCAGCGGGTTTCGCGCGTCTTGATGTCGAGTCCGGGGAACTGGAAGCGCCGCACGGCAAAGCGCGCCACCTCCTCGTCCGACATGCGCAGGCGGATGGGCACACTGTCAAAGCCGCGGCTCGAATCGATGGTGCGTTCCACCTCGTCGACGTCGTCGGCGCGCAGCAGATCCAGCTGCACCAGGGCGTCGAGCGTCTTTTGCAGGTCCGGCACTTCCTCCGGCACCAGCTCCAGCTGGTAGGCCGGCTGGTTGCCGGCGATCAGCTCGCCGTTGCGATCGAGGATCAGGCCGCGTGCCGCCGGGATCGGCTCGATCCGCACGCGGTTGCCCTGCGACAGGTCCGAGTAGTAGTCATGCCGCACGACCTGCAGCATGACCAGCCGCGCGATCAGGCCGACGGTGGCGAGCCCCATCAGGGCTGCGCAGATGAGCGAGCGCTGATCGAAGAGGCGCTGTTCGCGCCAGTGGTCCTTGATGCGCACGCTCGGCATATCAGGATCGCCGGCCGGCGACGTACGCGAGGATGGCGGCGGCCGGCGGCCAGATGAGTGCGCCGGTCAGGGTGTGCACCCAGCGCACGGGAGTCGTCACCGCGTGTCCGGTCCAGCCATCGATCATGAACAGCACGATCTCGTAAACGACGAGCGCCGCAAACACGATGAGCGCCTGCTGGATCGCGGGCTTGGAGCGGATGCGCTGATGCTCGCGCACCGCGATGTAGGTGACTAACGCGAGCGCGAGCGCGTGCTCGCCGAGCACCGGACCCTGAAAGACATCGAGCGCGAGGCCGGCGAAGAACCCCAGCGCGATACCGCCGGTACGCGGCGCGTTCACGGACCAGTAGAGCACCGTAAGCACCAGGAATGCGGGGCGCAGCATGTCGAGCCACGGCGGCAGGGGCAGCACCGTGAGCACCAGCGCCACGAACGCGCTGAAAAACAGCCGGCCGCGGCCCTCAGGTTTCATTGTTCGCCCCCTGGCGTCGCGGGGGGCGATGCGATCGGCGGCGGTGGCGTGGCGGTTGGTAAGTCGGTGGTTGCCGGCGTGGCGGCGCGGGGCTCCGCCGCCGGTCTTGGGGCACGCGCCTGCGGCTGCATGTCGCGGTTGCCGCTCTTCAGGTCACCGCCGAGCGTGTTGGGTACGGGCGCGGCCGGGTGGCCGGAGCGGAACCACACCAGCATCACCTCGGAGTCGGAGTCGATATGGGCGAGGGGCGCCGCGCGCACCTGCGCCAGCGGCTGCACCGCATCGCGGTGCACTTCGGTGACGCGGGCCACCGGGTAGCCTTCCGGAAAGACACCGCCGAGGCCCGAGGTCACCAGCAGGTCGCCCGCCTTGATGTCGGCGTTGCCGGGCAGGTACGGCAACGCGAGCGAGGTCGCGTCTCCTGCACCCACGGCAATGGTGCGCAGGCCCGTGCGCTCGACCCGCACCGGCACGGCGTGCTCCGGATCCGTGATGAGGATGACCTCCGCGCTCCACGGCCCGATATGCGTCGTCTGTCCGACCAGGCCTTTGTCATCGAGCACGGCCTGGGCTGCGAACACGCCGTTGGCGGCGCCGCGGTTGATGAGCAGCTTCTGCCGCAGGCTGTTCAGCTGGATATTCACGATCTCGGCGGCGAGCCAGTGATCGGCGACCGGGGGAAGAGCCGCCTGCAGCCCGCGCAGTTCGCCGTTCTCGCGCGCGAGCGCGTCGTAGCGCATGGCGAGCACTTCGAGGTCGCGTTGCTGTGCGCGCAGGCGCGCGTTCTCAGCCTGCAGCGCGGCGCGCGCCTGGAAGGTCGCTCGCAGCCACGCCCAGGCGGCGGCCGGAGAACTGACGGCGAGCTGGATGGGGTAGGCCGTAGCCTCGAGGACGTAGCGCACCTGCTCGAGGTAGTGCGCTCTCTGGTCGAGGTACATGACCGCGACCGCCACCATGGCGTACAGGGTGAAGCGAAAGCCGGCAGAGCCACCGCGCGCCTGCAGGGGTCTCCCGGCTCCTGTCCCGAAGGCTGCCACCTAAGACCCGCGCGCTCCTTGAGCTTCCTGCGTAAGGTTTACTCGAGTCCGAAATGTCCCGGGCCGAGCTCGTCCATCAGCTCCAGGATGCGCCCGCCGCCGCGCGCGACGCAGGTGAGCGGATCGTCGGCAACCATAACCGGCAGCCCGGTCTCTTCGGTGAGCAGCTTGTCGATATCGCGCAGCAGCGCCCCGCCGCCGGTGAGTACGATGCCGCGTTCGGCGACGTCCGCACCGAGTTCCGGAGGAGTCTGTTCGAGCGCCTGCTTGACCGCGCCGACGATGCTCTGCAGCGGCTCCTGCAGCGCTTCGAGTATTTCGTTGCTGTTGAGGGTGAAGCTGCGCGGCACCCCTTCCGAGAGGTTGCGGCCCTTCACCGACAGTTCGCGCACCTGCGCGCCGGGGTAGGCCGAGCCGATCTCGATCTTGATGCGCTCGGAGGTTGCCTCCCCGATCAGGATGCCGTAGTTGCGGCGCACGTAGTTCATGATCGCCTCGTCGAAGCGATCGCCACCGATACGTGCGGAGCTGGCGTACACGATGCCATTGAGCGACAGCACCGCGACCTCGGAAGTGCCGCCGCCGATGTCCAGCACCATCGAACCGCGCGGCTCGTGCACCGGCAGCCCCGCTCCGACCGCGGCCGCCATCGGTTCACTCACGATCGCGACGTTGCGCGCGCCGGCACCTTCGGCGGACTCGCGGATCGCGCGCCGCTCCACCTGGGTTGAGCCGAAGGGCACGCATACCAGGACTCGCGGCGAGGGCTTCAGGGTGCGATTGCCGTGCACCTTGTTGATGAAGTACTGCAGCATCTTCTCGGTGTAGGTGAAGTCGGCGATCACGCCGTCCTTCATGGGGCGTACCGCGGTGATGTGCCCGGGCGTGCGGCCGATCATGTTCTTGGCCTCGGCACCGACCGCGACGATTACCTTGCCGCCACGGGTGGGCTCATCCTGCACAGCGACCACCGAGGGTTCGTTGAGGACGATGCCCTTATCGCGCACGTAGATGAGCGTGTTGGCCGTACCCAGGTCGATCGACAGATCGCTGGAAAAATAACCGCGCAGACGTTTGAGCATGAAGCGACCGGAGGATGCGGCGGGCGACGCCAAAAGTGGCGCGTAATCTAGCAACCGACAGGACATTGAGCAAGGCAACATGTATGATTTTGCGCAGGTTTTCTCATTTCATCCACGCATCCTTTCCACCCCATGAGCCTCACACGCGAGCAGATCGCAAGCATCGCCGCCCTGGCGCGCCTGGAACTCACCGCGGCCGAAATTCCGGTGTACCAGGAGACCCTGTCGCGGATTGTCGACTTCATCGGCGCCCTGGAGCGCGCGCCCACCGCCGGCGTCGCGCCGATGGCTCACCCCCTGCCTGGGCTGTCGCAGCGCCTGCGGCCCGACGTCGTGACCGAGGTGGACCGCCACGAGGAATACCAGCCGAACGCGCCGCAGGTCGCGGCCGGCCTGTATCTCGTTCCCAAGGTCATCGAGTGAGGCGGTGGTGAGCGACCTGCACACCGGCACGCTCACGCAGCTGGCGGCATCGCTGCGGGCGCGCAAGTTCTCCAGCGTCGAACTCGTCAGCGGGCTTCTGACGCGCATCGAGGGCGCGCAGGGGACCCTCAACGCGTTCATATCCGTGACGCGCGAGCAGGCGCTTGGCGCGGCGGCGGCGGCCGATCGTGTGCTTGCCGCCGGCGGTGCCGGTGCGCTGACTGGCGTCCCCATCGCCCATAAGGACATCTTCTGTACCCAGGGTGTGCGCACCACCTGCGGCTCGCACATGCTTGAGAATTTTGTCTCGCCCTACGACGCCACGGTGGTCGCGAAACTCAAGACTGCGGGCGCGGTGATGCTCGGCAAGACCAACATGGACGAGTTCGCGATGGGCTCCTCCAACGAGAACAGCTACTTCGGGCCGGTGCGTAACCCCTGGAACCCGAAGCTCGTCCCCGGCGGCTCCTCGGGAGGCTCGGCGGCAGCGGTGGCGGCGCGCCTCGTCTCCGGGGCCACGGGAACCGACACCGGCGGCTCGATCCGCCAGCCGGCGGCGCTGTGCGGCATCACGGGATTGAAGCCCACCTACGGGCGCGTCTCGCGCTACGGCATGATCGCCTTCGCCTCAAGCCTCGACCAGGCGGGCGTGCTCACGGCGAGCGCCGCGGACGCGGCGCTGATGCTGCGCGAAATGGCGGGTTTCGACGCCAATGATTCCACCAGCGTGGACGCACCGGTGCCCGACTATGTCGCCGCGCTCGAGCAGCCGCTCGCGGGCCTGAGGATCGGACTGCTGCAGGAGTTCTTCGACCAGGGCCTCGATCCGCAGAACGAGCGGCGGGTGCGCGAGGCGCTGAAAGTATACGAGCAGCTGGGGGCTAAGCTCACGAGCGTGAGCCTGCCGAACCTGCCGCTGTCGGTGCCGGTGTACTACGTGGTCGCGCCCGCCGAGTGCTCCTCGAACCTCGCGCGCTTCGACGGCGTACGCTTCGGCCACCGTTGCGAGAACCCGCGCGACCTCACTGACCTCTACCGGCGCTCGCGCGGCGAGGGTTTCGGCGCGGAAGTGAAGCGCCGCATCATGACGGGCACTTACGTGCTCTCGGCCGGCTACTATGATGCCTACTATCTGAAGGCGCAGCGCGTGCGGCAGCTCATCAGCGCCGATTTTACCCGCGCCTTCCAGGACGTGGACGTGCTCATGGGGCCCACGACGCCGACGCCGGCCTTCGCGATCGGCGCCAAGACCTCCGATCCCATTACCATGTACCTGAACGACATCTATACCATCGGCGCGAACCTTGCGGGACTGCCCGCGGTGTCGATTCCCTGCGGCTTCGTGCGCGATCTGCCGGTCGGCCTGCAGATCGTCGGCCCGCATTTCAGCGAGGCGCGCATTCTCGCCGCCGCGCATGCCCTGCAGCGCGCCACCGACTGGCACACGCGCCTGCCGCCGGGGTACGCATGAGCGCCTGGGAAACGGTCATCGGGCTTGAGATCCACGCGCAGCTCAGCACCCGGTCCAAGATCTTCTCCGGTTCCGCGACCGCGTATGGGGCGCCTCCCAACGCGCAGGCGAATCTGGTCGACCTCGGCTACCCGGGCGTGCTGCCGGTGCTGAACGCGGAAGCGGTGCGCATGGCGGTCAAGCTCGGACTTGCGATCAACGCGCGCATCGCGCCGCAGTCGGTATTCGCCCGCAAGAACTACTTCTACCCGGACCTGCCGAAGGGCTACCAGATCAGCCAGTACGAGCTGCCGATCGTCACCAACGGCACGCTCGACATCCAGCTCGAGGACGGGAGTAGAAAGCGCATCGGCATCACGCGCGCGCACCTCGAGGAGGACGCGGGCAAGTCGCTGCACGAGGGGTTGCCCGGAGTCACCGGCATTGACCTGAACCGCGCCGGTACGCCGCTGGTGGAGATCGTGTCCGAGCCGGACATGCGCTCGGCGAAGGAAGCCGTCGCCTACATGAAAAAGGTGCACACGCTGGTGCGCTATCTTGAGATCTGCGACGGCAATATGCAGCAGGGCTCGTTTCGCTGCGATGCCAACGTCTCGGTACGCAAGACCGGGGCTGACAAGTTCGGCACGCGCGCGGAGATCAAGAACCTCAACTCCTTCCGCTACATCGAGCGCGCCATCAATTTCGAGGTTGAGCGGCAGATCGAGCTGATCGAATCCGGCGGCAAGGTGGTGCAGGAGACGCGCCTTTACGATCCGGACAAGGGCGAGACGCGCTCCATGCGCTCCAAGGAAGAAGCCAACGACTACCGCTACTTCCCCGACCCGGACCTCCTGCCGGTGGTGCTTGAGGACGCGTTCATCGAGTCGGTGCGCCAGAGCCTGCCCGAGCTGCCGGACTACCGGTGTGCGCGCTTCGTCTCGCAGTACGCCCTGTCGGACTACGATGCCGCGGTGCTGACGGCCAGCCGCGAACTCGCTGACTACTACGAAAGCGTCGTGCGCGAAGTGCCGCAGGAACCGAAACTCGCCGCGAACTGGGTCATGGGGGATCTCGCCGCCGCGCTCAACCGGGAGAGTCTCGACGTCAGCGCCGGCAAGATGCCGGCCGGGCGGCTCGCGGGGCTCCTGAAGCGCATCAGCGATCAGACGATCTCCGGCAAGATCGCCAAGGACGTGTTCGAGGCCATGTGGTCGGACGGGACCGAAGCGGATGCGGTGATCGCCCGCAAGGGACTGCGGCAAATCACCGATGCGGCAGCGATTGAACACGTGATCGACGAGGTGATGGCGAAAAACCCCGGCCAGCTCGCCGACTACCGTGCGGGCAAGGACAAGCTGTTCGGTTTCTTTGTCGGCCAGGTGATGAAGGCGACCGGCGGCAAGGCAAATCCTGCGCAGCTGAATGAGCTCTTGCTGCGGAAGCTGAAATGACCGATCTCGTACGCCGCTTCATCTTCGAAAAGCGGCCGGTGCGCGGCCACTGGGTGCACCTCCAGAGCGCGTGGCGCGACCTGCGCGCCCACACCGATTACCCGGCGGCAGTCAGGGAGCTGCTCGGCCAGGCGGTGGCCGCCTCGGTGCTGCTCGCCGCCACCTTGAAGTTCCGCGGCACGCTGACGTTCCAGCTGCAAGGCGACGGTGCGCTGAACCTGCTGGTGGCCCAGTGCACGCATGATTTCCGGCTGCGCGCGGTGGCGCGCTTTGATGACGCAGCGGTGCGGGAGATCGCAGGTGACACGCGCCGCGGCGCAGTGTTTCGCCGGCTCGTCGGCGCCGACGGCAAGATAACGGTCACCATCGAAGCGGATGAGAAGAGCATGCGCTACCAGGGCATCGTGCCCCTGGCCGGCACCTCGCTCGCGGAATCGCTGGAGGCGTACTTCGCCTCGTCCGAGCAACTGCCGACGCGGGTGCTGCTCGGCGCCGACGATACCGGGAGCGCGGGGCTCTTGGTGCAGCGCCTCCCGGACGCCGACGCGGACACATCCGAGGAAGTGGCCCTGGCGTGGGGTGTGGCACAGCGCGGAATCGAATCGCTCGACCAGGCGGCGCTGCTGCGCGTGCCGGTCGAGAAGTTGCTCGCACAGGGGTTTCCGGGAAGCGACCTGCGCCTGTTCCGCGGCGCACCGGTGCTGTTCGAGTGCCGCTGTAGTTCCGGGAGGGTCGCTGGCCTGCTGCGCGCGCTCGGCGAGGACGAGGTGCGTGGCGTACTCAAAGAGCAGGGCGCGGTAACCGTAACCTGCGAGTTCTGCCGCCGCCCATACCGCTTTAATGCGTCGGACATCGAGACCCTGTTTTCGGCAGGTCAGCCTGAGGGTGGATCCGCAGCAATACACTAGTAGCTCCTGACTGACTAAACTGTCTCATTAGAGGAACAATATGCCTCGATCACGCCGACTCCTACGCATGTCGCCCCTGTCGAGCGAATCTGATTGGAGCGTGACGTCCGCCGCATTCATCATGATTAAAGAGTTGTACAATTCATGAAATGGCGGTCTCCCAATCTGTCCTGCTGAAGTGGTTGCGTGCCGCCGGTGAACCCAGCCGCCTGCGCCTCCTGGGGCTGTGCGCCGATGCCGCCCTGAGCGTTTGCGACCTTGCGCAGGTGCTGGCCCAAAGCGAACCGCGCGTATCGCGGCATCTGAAGATCCTGTGCGAAGCAGGGCTCATCGAGCGATCGCGCCAGGGGCAGTGGGTTCATTACCGCCTCGCCGCCAGCGCGCAGGCGATGAGCTTCGCGCGCGGACTCCTGGCGCAGGTGGAACGCCGCGACCCGGTGCCCCTCGGTGATCGCACCCGGGCCCGGGCGGTATCCATGCCCGACACCGGGGAGCCTGCCGCCGGTGAGCAGTCGCGCCTCGGACGCACCCTCGCTGGGTTTGCCACCGCCAGCGGCCTCATCGCACCGCTGGGTGCCGTGCTGGTCGTGGGCGTGCATCACCCGCAGTTGCTGGAGAGTGCCGCGGCCGCCGCGCGCGAGTGCACGGCCCTGGCGCCGTCGCGGCGCGCGGCACAGGCGGCCTCGGCGTTTGCGCAGCAACGCGGTTTTGCCTGTCGGGTCGTAAAGGCCGCGAGCGCTGAGGGTTTCAGCGCCGCAGACATCGCGCGCGCCGGATCGTTCTTCGACGCGGTGATTCTGGATCATCCCGCCAGCGGCGGTGAAGCGCTGGCGCGCCTGTTGGCGGAGGTTCGGGCGCTCATGACACCGGCGGGACACCTGTGGATCTTCGAGCGCTACGAGTCGCTCGAGAATGCGCACGAGCGGGTGGTGGAGCATCCGCTGGCGCGCCTGCGGCGACTGCTGGGCGCGGCGGGGCTGTATTGCGAGCGTTTGAGCCCCATCGAGGCCGACGGTGAACATGTGCTCGCCGCGGTCAGCCGCGTCGACGCGGCGCGCCCCGGACAGCTCGGCGTCGGCGCCACCAAGAGCGCAGGTCCGCTCACATGAGCGCGCAACCCGCGGCGATCCGCGTGTCGTTCGAGTTCTTTCCGCCGGCGGATGCCGCGATGGAAACGACACTGTGGAACTCGGTCGAACGCCTGGCGCCGCTGGCGCCGTGCTTCGTGTCGGTGACCTACGGCGCCGACGGCTCCACGCGCGAGCGCACCCACAACGTCGTGACGCGGATCCAGGACGAGACTGCGCTCACCAGCGCGCCGCACCTGACCTGCATCGGCGCCACCCGCGGGGAGATCCTCGATATTGCGCGCGGCTACTGGGACCAGGGGATCCGTCACCTGGTTGCGCTGCGCGGCGATCCGCCCCGCGGACACTCAGGCTACACGCCACATCCTGACGGCTTCGCCTATGCCTCGGACCTGGTGGCGGGACTCAGGCGGGTCGCGCCCTTCGAGGTGTCGGTCGCGGCCTATCCGGAAGTGCACCCGCAAGCGCGCTCCGCGGCTGCAGATCTTGCGAATCTCAAGCGCAAGATCGACGCCGGCGCGACGCGTGCCATCACGCAATTCTTCTACGACACCGAGGTTTTCCTGCGCTTCCGGGATCGCTGCGCCGCCGCCGGCATCCAGGCGCCGATCGTGCCGGGGATTCTGCCCATCACCCGCTTTCCACAGGTGCTGCGCTTTGCGCAGGCGTGCGGCGCCGGGATTCCCGAGTGGCTGCATGAGCGTTTCAGTGGACTGGACGAGGACCCCGACACGCGCCGGCTGATCGCCGCCAGTGTCGCCATCGAGCAGGTGCAGGCGCTCGTGCGCCACGGCGTGCAGGAGTTCCATTTCTACACGCTCAATCGCGCTGAACTCACCTACGCCATCTGCCACGCCCTCGGGATGCGCCCGCAGCGCGTGGCAGTCGCGGCCGCGGTACACACTATATGAGTGCCTGCGGACACAGCACGCCGCACGCCGCGCAGGCCGCCCCGGCGCGCGCGGATCACGAGGCCGCGAGCAGCACACGCGCCGCCGCCGCGCCGTTCGCGGTCGAGCCTGCGGATGAAAGCGCGCGCCGTACGCGCATCGAGCGCCTCAAGCACATGCTGGGGCAGCGCATCGTCGTGCTGGATGGCGCCATGGGCACCATGATCCAGCGGCAGCGCCTGGAGGAGCGCGACTTCAGGGGCGAGCGCTTCGCCAGGCATGGCCGTGACTTGCGCGGCAACAACGACCTTCTCACGCTCACGCGACCCGAGGTCATCGCCGGCATCCACCAGGCGTACCTCGCGGCCGGCGCCGACATCATCGAAACCAATACCTTCAATTCCAACTCGGTGTCACAGGCGGATTACGGGCTGCAGACGCTGGTGCCGGAGCTCAACTACAAGGCTGCGCGGCTGGCGCGCGCCGCGGCCGACGAGTTCGCCAGCAGCTGCGGCGAGGCGCGCTTCGTCGCCGGGGCGCTCGGGCCCACCACCCGCATGAGCTCGCTGTCGCCCGATGTCAACGATCCGGGGTTTCGCAGCGTCAGCTTCGATGACCTCGTGGCGACCTACCTGGATGCGGCGCGGGCGCTGCTGCTCGGTGGCGTTGACCTGATCCTCATCGAGACGGTCATCGACACGCTGAACGCCAAGGCGGCGATCTATGCGGCGCTCACGCTGTTCGATGAGACCGGCGTGGTCGTGCCGCTCGCCATCTCCGGCACCATCACCGACGCATCCGGCCGCATCCTCTCCGGGCAGACGACGGAGGCTTTCTGGAATTCGGTGCGCCACGCGCAGCCCTTGTTTGTCGGACTCAATTGCGCATTGGGCGGCAAGCAGCTGCGGCCTTATATCGCCGAGCTCGCCGCCGTCGCCGATACCCACGTGTGCGCCTATCCCAACGCCGGCCTGCCGAACGCCTTCGGCGAGTACGACGAATCGCCGGCCGAGACCGCCGGCATCCTGCAGGAGTATGCCGCCAGCGGGCTGGTGAACGTGGTCGGCGGTTGTTGCGGCACGACGCCCGAGCACATCCGCCTTGTGCACACGGCGGTTGCGGGCCGCGCACCGCGTGTAGCGGACACGCAGCCGGTGAAGTGTCGCCTGAGCGGGCTCGAACCCCTGAACATCGACGCCACGACCCTGTTCGTGAACGCCGGTGAGCGCACCAACGTCACCGGTTCCGCGAAATTCCGCAAGCTCATCGAGGCGGGCGACTATGCGACCGCGCTCGAGGTGGCGCGGCAACAGGTAACCAGCGGCGCGCAGATCATCGACGTCAACATGGACGAGGGCATGCTGGAATCGGAAGCCGCGATGGTGCGCTTCCTCAATCTCGTGGCCGCGGAGCCGGATATCGCGCGCGTGCCGGTGATGATCGATTCCTCCAAGTGGTCGGTGATCGAGGCGGGCCTGAAATGCGTGCAGGGCAAGGCCATCGTCAACTCCATCAGCATGAAAGAAGGCGAGGCGCTGTTCCTCGAGCACGCCCGCAAGGTGCGCCGCTACGGCGCCGCCGCGGTGGTCATGGCCTTCGATGAGCAGGGGCAGGCCGACACGGTCGAGCGCAAGGTGGCGATCTGCAAGCGCGCCTACGAGCTGCTGACTTCCCAGGCGGGCATGGCGCCTGAGGACATCATTTTCGACCCCAACATCTTCGCCATCGCCACCGGCATCGAAGAACACAACGGCTACGGCCTGGCGTTCATCGAGGCGACGCGCCGCATCAAG